>LNAP01001280.1_pt1 | contig 27092 bp, 26 predicted proteins | sample 602601 | NCBI WGS metagenome assembly LNAP01 (sample SAMN02440304, study PRJNA202911) | soil metagenome | biome: Subtropical and temperate rainforests or woodlands; isolation source: soil samples (1 kg each in a 20% v/v slurry with milli Q water) were... ... | reverse complement strand
CTAGCGGCCTTCCCGACGGCCTGGCGCACGCGGCCACGCTGCGCGAAGTGCTGATGAAGTCGGATTTCGTGGTGGTGGTATTGCCCTTGACCGACCAGACGCGGGGCCTGATCGGAGCGCAGGAATTGTCGATGATGAAACCGGGCGCGATACTGATCAATGGGGCTCGCGGCCCCATTGTGCAGGAAGCCGCTTTGTTGCATGCGCTGGACCACGGCAGCTTGCGCGCGGCGGGGCTGGATGTGTTCGATACCGAGCCTCTGCCGCTGGATTCGCCCTTGCGCACGCACCCCAGGGTGCTGGCGCTGCCGCATATGGGTTCTGCCACGCACGAGACGCGCGAGGCGATGGCTGAAATGGCGACCAGCAATTTATTGCTCGCCTTGCAAGGCAAGCCGCCCTTGGCGCTTTATACGAGCTGACGCTAAAGCATCCCGAATAGGGGGGATGGCGCATCCGTCACACTTTATCATTCGAGCGAACGATAGCATCGGCGGTGAACCTGACCCTTGAATAAGACTTGATCATGGCGCATAGCATTTGCGCTTCGCGGCTCAGGCGGCGCCCAGTCTTTCGCACGATTGCGATATGGTAGGGGCGCGGCGCGTCTTCTACTGGAATGGCGGCCAGCCGCCCGTTTATCAAGGGATGGTCCAGCACTACTTCCGGTAGACGGACTATGCAATCGGATGTCATCAGCATAGACACTGCATCAAATAGCGAGGAGGAATAAGCAGCTATTCTTGGGCGGCCAAGCTTGGCGTCGTCGAACAGCTCGGTGAGGCTGGCGTCTTCCGCCCCATGGTCTGGTGCAGCGCCTACGATGATCCAGTCGGATTGGACGAGTTCACTCATCGAGCGGGCAGACACCATCGGGTGCCCCATTCTGGTAAGAATGGCTGGCCGGCCTTTGTATAAAACTTCGGTTTGCAAATCCTCCGAAGAAAGCATGGAGGGGACCCGGATCAATGCAACTTCGATGCGGTTGTCCCGTAATTGTGTGAGCAAATCGCTTGTTATTGAATGGGTAATGTGCAGGGCGATGTCTGGATTTGTTTTTCGGAAATCGTTGAGTACGGTGGGGGCCAGGCGTAGGGCCGGATCTATCGAGATGCCAAGCGTAATGCTGGGTTTGCGTTGAGCTCCCATGTTGTATAGCCATCGACTGGCTCGGTCCGCCTCTAGAACGGTGGACCGGGCGAGGTGCAGGAATTCCTTTCCGTCTCTGGTCAGCGTCAGGCCTTTCGCGTCTCGAGTGAGTAAAACCACGCCGTGGTCATCCTCCAGCTTTGCCAAACTCTTGGTCAGGCCTGCCTGAGATACGTTCAGGGCGCGGGCGGCGGTGCGAAAGCCGCTATGCTCGACCACGGCGATGAAGTTTCGAAGCTGTTGAAGTCTCATGCTCGGTTTGGGTGATTACCAGAAGTGATCGCGATGTTAGATGTACCGTTGCCCTGTAGTTGGAAATATCCTGATAATTTGGGTAAGCGCTGCTCATGGGCATTCGGTCAAGTGATTGCATATTGAGATCAATCCGTATTATAAGAATAAAGTCCACGATACGGTCATTGTAATTGGTCTTGTAAGTATCTCCTCACGTTCGTCAGCGCCGATTCTTACTGGCGGAAGCAGCTTTTTAAAGTCCATACCTGTGCTGCGTATCGACGCGGGACGTACAACTGGGAGTGTCGCTTATGACTGAGACTGGGGGCCAAGCGCTGGTAGCTGGCTTGATTCGAAACGGCGTCAAGGATCTGTTCATGATCCCGGGAATTCAACTCGATTGGGCCGTTGACGCGTTGCGGCAACGAAACGAGGAGATCAATCTCTATATTCCCCGGCACGAACAGACGACGACTTATATGGCGGATGGCTATTATCGCGCTTCAGGCCAGGTTGGGGCCGCGATGGTGGTTCCTGGGCCGGGAGCGCTGAACGCGGGGGCGGGCCTTGCCACCGCTTATGCGTCGAACTCGAAAGTGCTATTCGTGACCGGGCAAATCCATTCAACCGGAGTGGGAAGAGGTTGTGGCCTGCTTCATGAGATCAAAGACCAGACTGGCTTTGTGGCCGGGCTGACCAAATGGAACAGGTTTGTAAACGCTCCGGAAGGCATCGGGCCGACAGTTGATCAGGCATTTACTGAACTGCATTCTGGCCGGCCTCGTCCGGTCGGGATTGAGATCCCGCACGATTATCTCAGCACATCGATGAATGTAGCGGTCCCGCCGAGCGACGGACGCGAGCCTGGGGCTGCTGCGCCTTCGTCCCTTGACGATGACGCGCTATGTAAAGCGGCTGCTATTTTGAATGGTGCCAGGCTAGCCGTCATCTATGTGGGAGGCGGCGTTTTTTCTTCCAATGGGTGTGATGCCCTGAAAGTGCTGGCTGAACGTATTGGGGCGCCCGTCGTCATGAGTGACAACGGTCGTGGCGCGTTGAGCGACCGACATCCTTTGGCGATGAACTCTCTCGCGGGTCGAGCGGTTTTCGAGCACGCCGATGCGGTACTGGTGATAGGCAGCAGATTCATCGATGCCCTTACGCCGACTTCATCATGGCCTGCGAGACCGGGCCAGAAGTTCATACACATCAACATCGATGAGGCAGATCTTTCTGCACCGAGGGCGCCTGAGGTCGCGATCGTTGCGGACGCCGCAACGGCATTGCCCAGGTTGACTGAAAGATTGAAGCGCCGGACCTCTCTGTCTGAAGATAGCGCTCGCAGAGTGAAGACATGGGCGCAAGGGCAGATCGATGCGGTCATGCCGCAGTCGGCATACGTCAATGAACTGCGCGCGGCGATGCCGGATGACGCTATCTTCGTTAATGAGCTTACACAGATCGGCTATTTGGCGCGGATTGCATTTCCCGTTTACGGCCCTAATACCTATATCGGTCCAGGTTATCAGGGAACACTGGGCTACGGCTTTCCTGTGGCGCTGGGAGCGGCGGTGGGCGGGGCGGGGCGCCGCGTTGTCTCAATTACAGGCGACGGTGGTTTCGGCTGGAATATGCAAGAGCTGGCGACGGCGTATCGGTACAAGCTTCCTGTAACTCTGGTTATTTTTAACGACGGACACTACGGGAATGTTCGAGCCATCCAAAGACGCGAGTTTGGCGCCGAAGTGGCCGTGGAGCTGGCCAATCCCGATTTCGGGTGTCTTGCGAAAGCTTTCGGCGTCGCTTTTGAGCAGGTAAGCACGCCCGCGGCGTTGGGCGCGGCCGTAAAGGCAACGATGAAAGCGCAGGGGCCGGTGATGATAGAGGTGAAGATCGGAACTGTTCCCAGCCCCTGGCACTTGCTGCGCCTGCAACCGATGAAAGGCGCGGCAGGTCCTGCCGCGCCCGAAAATCCCCTTGATGGCTTATATAAATGATACCGTACGATCAGTTTTATGCCGACGGGAAGTTCATTCCGATCAAGGGCTCGGAGCGATACGTGGCGGTCGATCCGACGACCGAAAAAGCGTTTGCGGAAGTTTCGTTTTGCGCAGCGGATGAAGTCGATTTCGCTATACGCAGCGCGAGGCGCGGCTTTGAGGCCTGGCGTCAAAGCAGTCCAAGCGAGCGTAACGACGCGCTGGTCCGCTTGCGCTCCGCCCTGGAGCAGCGCGCGGATGCCGTGGCGCGGGTGCTTGCCAGGGAAATAGGGTGTCCGGTCTGGCTTGGTCGCTTGATGCAAATGTCCATGCCCTTAAAGGGACTGGATTTCGCGATCGAAGGACTTTCCCAGATCTGTTGGCAAGAGCAGATTGGAAACGGGCTGGTGGAGCGGGTGCCGAGTGGCGTAGTCGCCGCTATTACTCCCTGGAATTTTCCCGTGCATCAGATCGTGGCGAAAGTCGCCGCCGCTGTGGCGGCGGGTTGCAGCATTGTCCTGAAGCCTAGCGAGGTGGCGCCGGGCGCCGCCCTGGCCTTTATGGAGGCCGTGCATGACTCGGGATTTCCTGCGGGCGTCGTGAATATGATTTGGGGGGGAGGCAATATTGGCGAATACCTGGTTACGCATCCTGGTGTGGACAGAATAAGCTTCACGGGATCCACGGCAGTCGGACAGAGAATCATGGCCAGCGCCGCCGCCAGGCTAACTCCGGTCACGCTGGAGCTCGGCGGCAAATCGGCCGCAGTGATACTGGACGATGCGGATCTGTCCATAGCGATTCCCGCAATTGCGCGCCTGGGACTGGCCAACTCGGGACAGGCCTGTGTGAGTCAATCGCGGCTGATTGTGCCCGGAAACTTGCGTGATGAGGCCATTGCGGGGTTCAGAGAGGCGGCGGCGGCTTGGGTGCTTGGAGATCCGCTGGAACCCGCTACGCGTTTGGGGCCGGTGGCAACCTCCGCCCAATACGAAAGCGTCAATAGAATGATTGCGCGCGCGAAAGAACAGGGAGCGAGATGCGTGATGGGCGGCGATAAGCGCCTTCCAAAGGGCTACTTCGTGGCGCCTACGCTATTTGCAAATGTGCGTCCCGAGATGGAAATCGCTCAAAAAGAGGTTTTCGGTCCGATCGTTACGCTCACGACATACGAAAACGAGACGGAAGCATTGGCTTTCGCCAATGCTTCACAGTACGGCCTGTCCGGCGCTGTCTGGTCTGCTGATCTCGAGCGTGCCACGCAATTCGCGCGCCGGATGCGGACCGGGCAAGTTGTGATCAATGGTGCGGCTCAAAATCTGGCGACGCCATTCGGCGGATGGGGAATGTCCGGATTTGGCCGTGAAAACGGCAGGTTTGGCATTGAGGACTTATTGAATTTCCGCTCTTTGCATGGTGCCAGCTTTGCGCTATGAGGATTTCTCATTGATCGAGCAGTAATACTCGATTTATTAATGCTTGGATACATGATGGAATAGGAGCTTCCAAGCAATTCAGGGGGACTTTGATGGCCGCTGGTGATTTGATCGAAACAGATGTTCTTATAGCTGGCGCCGGTCCTGTAGGACTGGTGCTCGCCATGGACCTGGCGTCCCGTGGCGTACGGGTAACCGTGCTCGAACCGCGTGCCCGCCTCGAGCCGCCAAACGTGAAATGCAACCACGTTTCTGCTCGATCCATGGAGATTTTCCGCCGCCTGGGCGTCGCCGAAAAGGTGCGGGCGGCCGGGCTGCCCGCAGACTACCCGCACGATGTTTCTTATAGAATTACCGCGACAGGCGAAGAGTTGACCCGGATTCCCATCCCGTGCCGGCGTGATCGCTACATTACCGAAACGGGCCCTGATGCCGGCTGGCCGACTTCCGAACCGCCGCACAGAATCAATCAGATCTATCTCGAACCTATCCTGTTTCGGCACGCCGAGGCGCATCCCGGGCTGCGAATTCTGAACCGCAAAGCTGTGGAGGCCTTCGTGCAGGACGAGGATGGCGTCACTGTGGTCGCTCGCGACGTCGACAGCGGCGTTGAAATCCAGCTGCGGGCCAGCTATCTGATAGGTTGCGATGGGGGACGGTCGACCGTACGAAAGAATATTGGCGCTAAACTCCTGGGCGATGCAGTGGTGCAGCGGGTGCAGTCCACGCTGATTCGTGCGCCCAGCTTGCTGGCCTTGTTCAAGACCGCGCCTGCGTGGGCTACATTTTCGCTCAACCCCCGCCGAAGCGGGAACATGTATGCCATAGATGGCCGGGAGCTTTGGCTGATTCATAACTATCTAAGGGACGATGAAGCCGATTTCGAATCAGTGGATCGCGATGCGAGCATCCGTGCGATTTTGGGAGTCGGTGAAGATTTTGAATACGAGCAGGTTAGCAATGAGGACTGGTATGGCCGCCGGCTCGTGGCCGACCGATTCCGCGATCGCAGAGTTTTCATTTGTGGAGACGCAGCGCATCTCTGGGTGCCATACGCGGGCTATGGAATGAACGCGGGAATAGCTGACGCCGCCAATCTCGCATGGCTCCTGGCGGCCCGCATACAAGGATGGGGCGGGCCGGGCATTCTTGATGCTTACGAAGCGGAGCGCCTTCCAATCACGGAGCAAGTTTCCCTCTTTGCGATGAATCATGCGCATGCCATGGCCAAGCAGCGTAAAGGTGTGCCAGGAGGTATTGAGCTGCCCGGGCCGGAAGGTGATGCACTACGTAAAAAGCTTGGCGGGGAGGCATACGAGCTGAACGTTCAGCAATACTGTTGCGCCGGACTGAACTTCGGCTATTTTTATGACCATTCTCCGCTCATCGTTTACGATGAAGAAGCTGCGCCGGCTTATTCCATGGGACATTACAGTCCGTCCAGCGTGCCTGGCTGCCGTACGCCGTTTGTCATGCTTGACGACGGCACGCCGCTCTATGATGTCATGGGGCCGGGCTATACATTATTGCGATTCGATACAGCAGTGGATATATCCAGTTTGGAGCGAGAGATGCGCTCGAGAGGGATACCATTGTGTGTCATCGATGTGAGGAGTCTAGACGAACGGCTTTGTGCTTATCGCCATAAACTATTGCTTTCCCGGCCTGATCAGCATGTGGCCTGGCGTGGCGACAGTTTGCCGGAAAAGATTGCGGAATTGGCGGCCGTTCTGAGCGGCGACACGACTAGCGCTCGTGCGCCATGCTTTTGAAGATATCCACCAGTGCGGCTGCCGCCGGCGATAGGCAGCCGCCTTGCGGTGTGATGAGATACAGGCTTCGATCTACCGTTGGTTCATGCAGATTGCGGGTCACCAAGCCCGCATACTGGAAGGAATCTATCAGATAGCCAGGCAGGACGGAAACGCCCAGGCCCTGCATAGTCATCGCCAGTGCGGTGGAAAGGAACGAGACTTCCCATTTTGGCTTGAACTCCAGGCCCGCCTGGAGCATGGCGCCATCTATCAGCGAGCGAATGCCATTGCCGGGGCGCACGCTGATCACCGGCACGCCATTCAGGTCATTCCAGGTCACGCGGTCTCGTCCTGCCAAGGCATTGCTTTCTAGGCACACAATAGCCAGTTGGTCTGTAAGCAGGGTCTCGAAGTCGACCCCTGCGGCGCGCCTGTCCGGCGTCCCGATGCTGAACTCGACCTCCCTTTCGAGCACCGGTGAAATCAGGCGTTCTGGCCCTGCATCATGCACAACCAGACGAATCCCCGGATACTGCTCTTCAAAACAGGCGATGGCCTTTGGCATAAGCGTCGCCGCCACCGATGTTGCCACGCCAAAGTGAAGGAGTCCCCGACGTCGATCCGCCAGCCCCCGCGCGTTGCTGACTAGATGGTCGACATTCGCCAGCACACGCTGCGACATTTCGAAGGCTTCATGAGCAGCGGTGGTCGGACGCAGCGAACGGGATGTGCGTTCAAAAAGCAGGACGCCAAGGGCTTCTTCAAGTTGCTGTAGCAACAGGCTGACAGCAGACTGGGTCAAGTGCATAGCGCGCGCGGCTTGCGTCAGGCTACCAAGGCGATATACATGCGTGAAGGTCTGGAGCTGACGAAGAGTGGGCGGCATTTTATTTTTTCGCTTCCACATCGGATTGAATGCGAAGTAGCGCCTCGTCAACATCGCGGTACAGGCGTTCAAGAAGCTGCTTGCCGATTTTTTGTTCCAGCTCCGCATATTTCTGGTCGACTGCGGGCCGCATTCTGGCTATCAGGCTGCGGCTTTTCTTGGTCAAGGAGATTTCTTGGCGACGTTGGTCTTCCAGTGAGCGCGCCCGCTTGATTAAACCTGCCACTTCCATATCTGCCAGCATACGGGTCAGGCTGGGCCTGAGGATCTGGCATATGCTGGAAATCTTGTTAGGCTCTAATGACCCGGATTCATCCAGTGTGCGCAAGACACGCCATTGCTGTTCCGTGACGCTCGCTGTGTTCAATATCGGGCGAAAATGCGACATCAATATTTCGCGGGCATGCAGCAGTAAATGCGGTAGATTACGATGATGGAATTGGGGAGTCATGATATGAATTTTGGACTGGCAGTCGGTTGCGTAAGTTTCTCACACATATGTGCGCCGGCCTTAATATACTGCATGCTCTGAGGCGAGGTTGCAGCATCTTTGCTGCAACGGTACGCCAAGGCTCGGCTAGTCCTATCCAGCTCTGCATACATCCCGCGGCGCTACTGCGATGCCGCCTCGCGTGCACCTGAGTTGATGATGCTCTTCCATTGCTTCGATTCTTTTTCGATATTCGTCGAGAAGGTTTCATGATCCTGGTAAGCAGGTTCAACCATCAGCGCCAAAAGCTTCTTTTGCACAGTGGGTTCGGCCAAGATCTCTTCGACTGAATCATTTAGCTTTTTAATGATATTTTCAGGTAGCCCAGACGGCGCTATCAGTCCCAGGTAAGCGGTTACATCGAAACCCGGGACGCTTTTATTGATAGGGGGAATGTCTGGAGCGAGCATTGAACCTTCCGCGGGCGATATGCCCAGCGCGATGAGGTCTTTTGTTTTGATATGCGGCGCAGCGGAGGTCAGATCAATCGATGCTACTTGTACCTCATTGCTAAGCGCGGCCATCACTGCCGGACTGCTGCCTTTGTATGGCACATGGGTAAGGCTTGCGCCAGTCATGCGCTTGAGCAGCTCTATCTGCATATGCTGGGCGGTATTTTGCCCCGCGGATCCCACCATTACCCCCTCGGCATGTTGCTTCGCATAACTGAGCATTTGCCCCAGGGTTTTGAAGTTCGAGCCTTTGCTGGCGACGAGGACCAGTGGCATGGTAACGAGCCGGCTGACAAGAGTGGTGGCGGTTAGCGGGTCAAGCGGCACCGAGTCCTTGATATGTGGGTTGATCGTCAAAGCGCCAGTTGCCGCCGTGCCAAGCGTATAGCCATCCGGCCGCGCGCGGGCTACCATTTGCACACCCAGCGAGCCGCCGGCGCCGGGCTTGTTCTCGACGACTACAGCTTGTCCCAGACGATCAGACAAGCCCTGCGCAAGAATACGTGATACCCCATCTATGGATCCACCAGGCGCGAAAGGCGCAATAAGCGTGATAGGCCGGGTCGGCCAGTCGCCCGCGCTGGCTGCGCCGGTTAAAAGCATAGACGAAATGGCAACAGCGGCCGATAAGCTGCGAATAATCATATGAAGCCTCCTCCAGTTTGCCGGCATTAGCCAGCCATAACAAGCAAGTATTTTTTTGGCTGAATGTCGGCAAGCGCCTGTTTATGCGGATCTATTCGATTTGTATGCCCGCATCCTTGGCCACTTTGGTCCAACGAGCCAGATCCGATTTGATGATGTCGCCAAACTTCTGGCTGTCGGCCACTCCCGGCTCCATGCCCAATTCAAGAAAGCGCTTCTCGATGCCGGGATCAGAAAGTATGTCCTTCAGTGCGCCATCGAGCGTGTCAATAATCGCTTTCGGTGTGTTCGCCGGCGCCACGAAGCCGCTCCAGATCGGTACGTCGTAATCAGGCCAGCCTGATTCCGCAATGGTCGGTACGTCAGGCATGGCCGGAGAGCGCTTGGTGGTCGTCACAGCCAGTGCCTTGAGCCGCCCCGCTTCTACGGATGGCACGACCGCGGCGCTATCGAGAAAAGCCAGATCTGTTTGACCGCCCATGAGATCGGCGATGACGGGTCCCGAACCCTTGTATGGAACATGTGTGAACTTGATGCCCGCAGTGCCTGCGAACAATTCCGCGGCTAATTGAAAGGACGATGTCGCGACTCCGTGTGTAGGTGGAGCGTCTTTATTCTCTTTTGCGTAAGCGACAAGCTGCTCGACTGATTCGATGTTCTTTATTTTGGGGCCAGTGACAACCACCAATGGAAAAGTCGCCAACTGGGCTATCGGTTCAAAGTCTTTCACGGGGTCATATGTCACGCGCTTTTCGGAATAAACGGCGCTGTTGACGGTTAGTCCGCCGCTGGAGATGACCAGCAGCGTATAACCGTCTGGCTTTGCATTCTTGACGTAGTTCGCCGAGATCATCGAGCTTGCGCCTGGCTTATTTTCTACGACGAAGGGCTTTCCTAACTTTTTCTCCAGTTCCGACGCGATCAGGCGCGCGAGGATGTCATTGGTGCCGCCCGGCGCAAACCCAACAATGACGGTAACTGGCTTGACGGGGTAGGGGGCCGCGATAGACGAGCAGGAAAACATGAGGGCTGCCGCTGCCGCACAGGCGTAGCTCCAGGGTTTCAATAACTGCATTTGATCTTCCTTGAAAGTGGTTAAAGTGGTTAACGTGTTAATTTGATATTAAAGTTCGTATTGCGGACAGTCAACAAGCTATCGAAAACCCTTGGTGGCGCTTTTTTCATACAAAGGATAGCCGCCATTTAATTGACATTTGAATTATATATCCATAGAATGAGTTTTGAGTCCATTAGACGGACTATATTATTTGTCGCATTCGAGGATTCTGGAGGCCGACTATGGGCACAGTTCCACTTACACTTTTATTCTCCGATGGGGCTGCACGGACCATCGACGCCGAAGTAGGTCAAAGCATTGTTAGCGCAGCCGAGGCTGCCAGCCTGACGCTATTTACCGATTGCTGTAATGGGCAATGCGGTACCTGCTCCGCCAGTCTGGTATCCGGAAGCATAGACATGGGGGCCTATGACCGAGCCATCCTTCCCGACGCCGATCGTGAGGGCGGGGCGATTCTTGCCTGCGTCTCGCGCGTGACTGGGCCTTGCGTAATAGAACTGCCCTATGACGTGTCCGATGCGGAGGCGCAGGAACAGCCTCCGATTTCTGGACGAGTCATTGCGGTGGACAACGTGGCGGAAGAAACCATCCGTCTGGAGATTCAGCCGGATGCGGTGTTGAGCTTTCAATCGGGACAGTACGTTCGAATCCGCGCGGGCCAGGAAGGCGATTGGCGCTCATACTCCATGGCAAACCCGTCCGGCAGCACAACTTTGGTTTTTTATATAAGGACAGTGCGCAGCGGATTATTTTCTACATGGCTTACCGAACGTGCCGCGATAGGCGACGTGGTACAGATAAGCCATCCTCATGGCAGTTTCTTCTTGCGCGACGAGCTGCGCCCGCGGCTGTTCATGGCCGGCGGAACGGGGCTCGCTCCGTTTCTTTCCATGCTGCAACAAATAGCTCGGGCTGGCGCTTTGGCCTGGCAGCCCACAACATTGTTGTTGGGCGTGCGCAGCATCAGACATCTATTCGGGCTGGAAGAGTTGGAAAGCCTGCGCAAGCAGTTGCCAGACCTGAAAGTGCAATTTGCCGCGGAGACGGAAGCAGACGAACGCTGCCATCCGGGGTATGCCACCGATCTAGTCACTTCACTGCAGTTGGAGCCCGAGACGCGCGTATATGTGTGCGGCCCACCGCCCATGGTCGAAGCCGGCCGTTCAGCTGCCGCAGCAGCTGGGTTGTCGTCATCCGACCTTCTATGTGAGCGCTTTGCTTGAACCGTCCCTATTCACAATTAAATCGAACAAGGAATCCTGATGCCACAACCTTCTGTTTATGATGAGTTGATCGACCTAAAGCATGGCACGATCAGCCGGGAAATTTTTTCCAGCAAGGAAATCTACGAGGAGGAGTTGGAAAAAATCTTTACACGAGCATGGCTTTTTGTCGGCCATGAAAGCCAGATTCCCAAGCCCGGCGATTATTTTACTTCTCGCATGGGCGCCGAATCCGTGATTCTTACTCGAGATAAAAAGAGCAAAGTTCATGTGTTTCTGAATTCTTGCCGGCATCGTGGAATGAAGGTTTGCCAGTACGATCATGGAAATACCCAGCTTTTTACCTGCCCTTATCACAGCTGGAGTTATACGACCGAAGGCAAGCTGTTTGGTGTGCCGCAATACAAAACGCTATACGAAGGATGTCTCGAAAAAGAGAACTGGTCTCTCATTGAGGTGCCGAAACTGGCGGTTTACAAGGGTACGGTTTGGGCCAGTTGGGATGAGAACGCGCCGGATTTTTTGACGTTCTTGGGGGCTGCGAAAGAGCATCTTGATTTAGCGCTGGACTGCAGAGACGGTCGCGAAGGCGGTTCAGAGGTACTGGTCGGTGTGCATAAGTGGATTATTCCCTGCAATTGGAAGTTTGCCGCAGAGAATTTCTTGGGCGATACCTACCATAACGTTAGTCACCGCTCTGTGGACCTCATCGGTATCGGGCCGAGCGCAGAGGTCGGAGTAAAGGGACGCCGCGACAATGAGCTTGAATTTGCGCGGCATGTCTGGGCTAGCTTCCCCGCCGGGCATGGCGTGCATAGCGCGATTCTGCCGGAAGATATGCCCTTTGTGGATACCTATCAGAACAATCCCGTAATTGCGGAGTATTTCCGCCATTGCCACGAAGAACGCAAGCGTCGCCTCGGCGCGGACCGCAACCGGCTGGTGCCGTTCGTCGGCACGATTTATCCAAACACATCGTTTCACGGAAAGCAGCCGCGCAATCTATGTGTATGGCATCCGCATGGCCCGGAGTCGACGGAGGCCTGGCGCTTTTTTCTGGTGGATGCAGACGCGCCACAAGAGGTCAAGGATTTTCTTCGGTCCTACTACATGCGCTATTCGGGTCCAGCCGGAATGACCGAGCAGGACGATATGGAGAACTGGAACTCCGCTACAGCGGGAAGCCGCGGGGTGATTGCGAAACGCCACCCCTACAACTATCAGCAATCGATGGGGAAAGTAACTACGCAGGGGCCTGTGGCGGGTAATGTCAGCCTGCAGGTGAGCGAGGAAAATCCGCGTCAATATTATCGCCGGTGGCGCGATTACATGAACGGCGCCGATTGGGACACCTTGCTTGGTAAGCATGATAAGGCGCCGGCAAGCTTGTCGGAAGCCGGAGCATAGCCATGCCTGTAACGATCGTCACCGGTGGGACTTTTGGACTCGGGCTAGCTATCACGCTAGAGCTGGCGCGTCGCGGCCATCAGGTCGTAGCGATCGGACTGTCCCGGCCGCAGGTGTCCAGTACCGCCGAAGGGACTGAAGGGCTCCGGCTCGCGCTTGGCGGTGCCGGCCTGGACGCCGAGATTATCGAGGCAGATGTTTCCAGCGCGACTGATGTTGAGTGCGCCATAGCTAATACGATAAAGCGATTCGGCCGTATTGACGGTGTCGTTAACAATGCTGCCATCGGGCCGCTAGGGACGATACTCGACACAGATGAAGCGTTATTCGATCGGATATTGGCGGTAAATCTCAAAGGAACCTACTTGGTCAGCCGCGCCGCGCTTCCGCACATGATACGCAATAACGGAGGAGGGATCGTCAATGTGGGATCTGGAGCGGGATGGGGCAAGCCCAATATGGCTGCGTACGCTGCCAGTAAAGGGGCGATTGTCGCGCTAAGCATGGCGATGGCCTATGACCATTTTCACGACCATGTGCGTGTGAACGTCGTGATTCCGGGAGGAGGAGGGATTATTTCCGGGATGAGCGTAGGCCGCATGCATGGCGATGTTGACGCCTTCAGGAAAAAGGCGGCCCCAGGTACGGCGGCTGGCCGTTCCGTATCGGGGCAGGACCTTGCCAACGCCGTGGCCTTCCTGTTGTCAGAAGAGGCCGTGACGATTTCGGGGACGGTGATGGATATTGGGTGTTTTGCCCATCAAGGCGGCCCTGTGCCGCTTAAGTAATGACGCATGCAAGGAAATTCTATGGCTCACACAATCAATGAAGAGACCCCTGCGCAACTGGATGTCGGCAACATAGTGCGCGATGACGACTATTACCGCCTCAGAAGAGATATGGAGGAGTTTCTTTACGACGAAGCAGAGATGCTGGATACCCGAAACTTTGAGGCGTGGCTCAAAACTCTGGCTGAAGATCTGATCTATTTTATGCCGATGACATTCAACGTGAAGTATGGGCAGCACGCCGAGCACGAAAAGACCCGCTTTGAAAAGGACATGAGCTGGTTCAATGAAGGGAAATGGACGCTCACGAAACGTGTCGAGCAGATCATGACGGGAGTGCATTGGGCAGAAGAGCCTTTGTCCCGCGTCAGCCGGCAAGTTACGAACGTGCAGGTAACAGGAGTCCGCGTCAATGATGCTGGCCAGCAGGAAGTCGACGTACGTAGCCGGTTCTTGATCTATCAGAACCGACGGGAGTACGAGGAATATTTTTTCGTCGGAAAGCGCATGGACGTTATTCGCAAGGAAGGCGACTGCTGGAGATTGGCTCGTCGTGAAATCGATCTTGGTCAGAACGTGCTGTTGGCCAAGAATCTGACCGTACTTTTTTGATGTCGAGGAGCTTCTGATGTTGAATTTATTAGAAGTCAGCGCGGGGCAGTCGGTTCGACTGCGCAACGGAACTGTAGCCGAGGTGCTGGATAACCTGGGCGATGGAATCTGGCTTGTTCTGAAGATACCGGTTGAGGATACATTCGAAGAAGAGCTGGTTCATTGTGAGGAAATAATTGACATTGCCGGTCATGCGGACGGGTAAATCGATTGACGTTTCAACACCAGATAGTTAACATGATAACGTTATTTAAAGAAGGCCAGTTGCCGTTCTTCGGGAGAATGCATGACATCAGCTGTACCTAGCAGCAGCACCGTGTACGGTTGTGTGCTGAATGACCAGAAAATGCTGGATCGAATGGAGGCGCAGCTGTCCAGCCCGCCTTACAACGCACCGCCGAAGGCCCCTGTGCTGTATATAAAAACCCGAAACACCATAGTGGGTGCAGGCGCGAAGGTACAGGTGCCCATAGAGCCAGGAGTCGTTCGCATTGATGCGACGGTCGGAATCGTAATTGGCAGAACGGCCAAGGATGTCATTCTCGGCGATGCTTCGACTTATATAGGCGGCTATGTAATCGTATCCGACATAACGCTGCCTCACGATAGCTATTACCGGCCAGCCGTCAGCAAGCGCTGTCGAGACGGGTTCTGCCCGATGAGTGATGTCATTCACGATATCCGCGGTTTCGATATCGAGAAAGCGGTGATCAATACGAGCGTGAATGGCGAAGCCGTGCATACGCGCAGCCTCCAGACGCTAGTAAGATCGGCCGCGCGTTTGATCTCGGATGTGAGCCAGTTCATGACGCTCAGTGAAGGCGATGTCCTCTTGGTAGGGCCGCCGGACAATGCACCGATTTGCCGTGCTGGTGACGCGGTCAGAATTGAGGTCGCAGGCCTCGGCATCCTGGAGCATGGTCTGGTAGTCGAAATGGCAAAGGAAGCGGCATGAAGCGCGCACGAATTGTTCTGGATAACGTCACATACGATGCAATTGGTGTTGCCGGTGGATTGCAATTGCCCGACGGGCGTATCGTCGGCGAAGATCAGGTGCGGTGGCTGCCGCCCCTCAAGTTCGGTGCGATTTTTGCATTGGGTTTGAATTATGCAGACCATGCCAAGGAGCTGGCTTTCAAGGCGCCGGATGAGCCGTTGGTTTTTCTGAAAGGTCCTAACGCGTTGATAGGCCATCGGCAACAGACCTGCCGCCCCGCCGATGTTGCATATATGCATTATGAGTGTGAGCTTGCGGTGGTCATTGGTCAGCAGTGCAAGCATGTATCCAAAGAAAAGGCCTATGAGGTAATTGCCGGCTATACCGTAGCCAATGATTATGCGTTGCGCGACTATCTCGAAAATTATTACCGGCCCAATCTAAGGGTAAAGAACCGCGATGCCACCACCCCGATCGGCCCTTGGCTGGTCGATGCCGCCGATGTTCCGGATCCGATGAATCTCAGGTTACGGACCTGGGTCAATGGCGCGCTGACGCAGGATGGCAATACGCGGGATATGGTGTTCGATATACCTACGTTAGTAGCCTATCTAAGCAGTTTTATGACATTGAATCCCGGCGATGTAATCCTTACGGGAACGCCGGAGGGGCTGGCCGACACCCGGGTTGGCGACGAGGTGATTACTGAAATCGAGCATCTTGGACGTCTTCAGAACACGATTGTTGGCGGCAAAGCCGACGTCCTATGAGTATTAGTTGCTATGCAGCAAAAGGAAATTATGCGAGTTGACCATTTAATCAACGGTAAAGAGACTCCCGGGGCGGACTACTTTGAAACCGTCAATCCGGCGACACAGGAAGTGCTGGCCGAGGTAGCCGCAGGGGGGGAGAAAGAGGTCAATGCCGCCGTGGCCGCGGCGAAAGACGCTTTTCCGGGATGGGCTGGAATGGCTGCGCCAAAGCGGGCGAAGATCATGCGCAGACTGGGAGACTTGATCGCCGCCAATGTGCCCGATATTTCCGAAACAGAAACGAATGATTGTGGGCAGGTGATTGGACAAACGCGCAATCAGCTTGTGCCGCGCGCAGCCGATAATTTTTATTATTTCGCAGAAATGTGCACGCGGGTGGACGGCCATACCTATCCCACCGAAACGCATTTGAACTATACCTTGTATCACCCTGTAGGGGTCTGCGCTCTGATCAGTCCATGGAATGTACCGTTCATGACGGCGACATGGAAAACTGCGCCTTGTCTGGCGTTTGGCAATACGGCTGTTCTTAAAATGAGCGAGCTTTCGCCGCTTTCAGCCGCTAGACTGGGAGAGTTGGCAATGGAGGCCGGCGTGCCTCCGGGTGTGTTGAATCTTGTTCATGGCTACGGAAAGGACGCCGGCGAAAACCTCGTGCGGCATCCGGACGTGCGAGCGGTCTCGTTTACGGGTTCCACGGTGACGGGAAACCGCATTGTGCAGGCAGCGGGCCTGAAAAAATTCAGCATGGAGCTGGGCGGGAAAAGCCCCTTTGTCATTTTCGCGGACGCGGATCTGGAGCGTGCGCTGGATGCCGCCGTCTTCATGATTTTCAGCAACAACGGCGAGCGTTGCACTGCGGGCTCGCGCATTCTCGTGCAGCAGTCGATTTATGCGGATTTCGTCGGCAAGTTTGTAGAGCGGGCCAAGCGCATCAAGGTTGGCGATCCACTTGAAGAAAGCACAATCGTGGGTCCCATGATCAGTAAGCAGCATCTTGAAAAAGTTCGCAGCTATATAGAACTCGGGCCCAAGGAGGGCGCGACGCTGTTGTGCGGCGGACTCGACACGCCGGACTTGCCCGAGCGCGTACGTGCTGGTAACTATGTAGCGCCCACTGTGTTCGCCGATGTCGACAATCGCATGAGGATCGCCCAGGAAGAGATCTTTGGCCCTGTCGCTTGCCTGATTCCGTTCAAAGACGAAGAGGAGGCAGTACGCTTGGCCAATGATGTCCAGTACGGACTGTCCAGCTATATTTGGTCCAATGATGTGGGTCGTGCTCACCGCGTAGCGGCCCGCATTGAAGCAGGCATGTGCTTCGTCAATAGCCAGAATGTGCGCGATTTGCGTCAACCCTTTGGCGGTACCAAGGCATCTGGCACCGGACGCGAGGGCGGCACATGGAGTTACGAGATTTTCTGCGAAGCGAAAAATGTCGCGGTTTCTTTGGGGAACCATCACATCCCCCATTGGGGAGGTTAATATGGGAAAGCTCGCTCTGGCTGCAAAAATTACGCATGTCCCTTCTATGTATCTCTCTGAAATGGAGGGGCCCAACAAGGGCGTGCGACAGGCGGCGATTGATGGTCACCATGAAATCGAACGGCGCTGCCGTGCGCTTGGCGTGGATACTATCGTGGTTTTTGATGTGCATTGGCTGGTGAATGCGGAGTACCACATAAATTGCGCGCCCCTGTTCAAGGGTTGCTATACAAGCAACGAGTTGCCGCACTTCATCAAGAACATGGACTACGAGTACTCGGGCAACCCCGAACTGGGTCATCTGATTGCGGATGTCGCGAACGAAATGGGTGTAAAAAGCCGCGCGCATAGCGATACAACGCTGGAGCTCGAATATGGCACGCTTGTTCCGATGCGCTATATGAATAGCGACAAGCATTTCAAGGTGGTATGCGTATCGGGCTGGTGTATGTGGCATTCTCATGAAGAGAGCCAGCGTTTCGGTGCTGCGGTGCGCCGAGCCATCGATGAACGCTATGACGGCACGGTCGCGATCCTGGCCAGCGGTTCACTCTCGCACCACTTTGCCGAAAATGGTACGGCGCCCGACTTCATGAACAAGGTCTTTGATCCATTCCTAGAGCAAACCGATAGGCGTGTGGTGGAAATGTGGGAAAAGGGGCAATGGAAGGAATTCCTGGAAATGCTGCCCATGTACAACGAGAAGTGCTGGGGGGAAGGGGGCATGCACGATACAGCGATGCTGCTTGGAGCGCTGGGCGGACCGCTATACGACCGGGGCGTCGAGGTAATCACGCCCTACTTTGGCAGCTCAGGCACTGGGCAGATCAATGCCATTTTCCCTGTTTCTCCGTTATCCATTACGCCAGTTCAAGGAGCGTGAGATGCCGCATTTGACGCTGGACTACTCGGCCAACCTTAGGGTCGATGGTGATTTTTCGGAATTGTGCAAGAAGCTGGCCAGGACGCTGATAGCGCAGAGAGCGGGCGACAAGCCTGTCTATCCGGTAGGCGGCGTGCGGGTGCGTGCATTCGCTGCCGAGGATTATTGCATCGCGGACGACAGCATCAATGCGGCTTATGTTCATGCGCGGCTTGCTGTAGGCGCTGGTCGCAGTGAGGTCGTGCTCAAAGAGACCGGAGACGCTTTGTTTCAGGCCATGAAGTCTCACTTTGATGCCTTGTACAAACGGCAGGGGCTGGCCTTGTCGCTGGAGATCGCGGAATTTTCGGAGGCCGGGACATGGAAGCACAACAATCTTCACTCTTTATTAAATAAGGCTGGGCAATAAATGTTAGCGCCAGAAATAATCGTGTCGCTTGCCCGGCAGCTTTATGATGCCCGACGCTCAGGCATACAGCTGCGTCATTTCTCGCGGCAGCATCCTGGCATGACTATCGACGATGGCTACGCCATTCAGCGAGAATGGGTGAAGCTGGAGCTGGAAGCCGGTCGCACGATCAAGGGGCGCAAGATAGGGCTTACATCGAGGGCCATGCAGCAAGCGTCACAGATTTCCGAGCCTGATTACGCGCCGCTTATGGATGATATGTTCTTCGAGCAGGGAACTGACATACCCATCTCGCGCTTCATTGCTCCTCGCGTTGAAGTCGAGCTGGCGTTTGTTCTTGGCAAGCCTCTGGCCGGACCGGGCGTGACTCTGTTCGATGTCTTGTCCGCCACTGAATATGTAACGCCCGCGATCGAAATTATTGATGCGCGTATCGAGCAGTTCTGCCGGGATACCAGAGAACCTCGTAAAGTCGTGGACACCATCTCGGATTTTGCCGCCAACGCAGGTATCGTGCTTGGCGGGCGCCCCGTGCGGCCGACCGATGTCGATCTGCGCTGGGTAGGCGCACTGTTATATAAGAATGGAGTCATCGAGGAGACAGGCTTGGCCGCCGGCGTTCTCAACCACCCGGCGACGGGCGTGGCCTGGCTGGCGAACAAGATAGCGCCTTATGGCGAGTCGCTGAGTGTCGGCGATATTGTTCTAGCGGGCTCCTTCACCAGGCCAACTACCGGGCAGGCTGGCGACAGCTTCCATATTGACTACGGCGCACTGGGATCAGTGGCCTTTCGATTTGTTTAATGGCATTCATGCATATATCTGTTAATAGGTTCAAACACGCGTTGCGAGAAAAGCGGCAACAAGTTGGCTTATGGGTCGCAATGGCGGATCCTTACGTTGCCGAGATGCTTGCGACTACCGGGTTCGACTGGTTATTGATAGATGGTGAGCATGCTCCGAACGATGTTCGCAGCATTCTTGCCCAACTCCAGGCCGTAGCCCCATACCCGGCTCATCCGGTTGTTCGTCCCGTCAATTCCGATCCAGCGCTGATCAAGCAACTATTGGATATAGGCGTGCAAACGCTGCTGGTGCCTGTCGTCGAGACGGCGGAGCAGGCCCGCAGCATCGTTGCCGCCACCCGTTATCCTCCTGTAGGCATACGCGGGGTGGGTAGCGCGCTTGCTCGCGCATCCCGCTGGAATCAGATCCCCGATTACTTGCAGCATGCCGATAGGGAGATCTGTGTATTGGCCCAAGTAGAGACCCGCCAAGGCCTCGATAATCTGGAGGCCATTGCCGCAGTGGACGGCATTGACGGGGTTTTCTTCGGGCCTGCGGACTTGTCCGCCTCCTTGGGGTTATTGGGCCAGCCCGGCCATGCCGCGGTGCAGGAGGCGATCAATACCGGCATTGCTTCGGTGCTCAGGGCCGGCAAGGCGGCGGGGATATTAACCGCCGATAACAATCTGGCGCGCCGGTATTTGGCGGCGGGCGCGCTTTTTGTCGCTGTGGGGTCGGATACGACGCTACTTGTGCGTAGCGCGAGCAATTTGGCCTCTTTATTCGAAAGAGGCCACTGCGAAGAACAAGTGAGCCTCGGGCAGAGTAGCGGCCCTTACTAAGCCAATAGTCCGCTCGATTTTTTACTATGTCGCCAACTACCTTAAAATGCAGCCTTGGGGATTTATGAATGGGGCCAGGCATGGTAAATGATCGGAATAAGCAAGACAAGGAGCCGGAAACAACAGGAGACAAAAACACGCCTGTAACGACAGAGAAAAATAATGATAACGTTCGCGCTGTCGATCGCGCCTTGGATATTCTGTTGGCATTCACGACGACAGACTATGAACTGACAGTCGCTGAACTACTGAAACGAGTCGACTTAAGACGCCCCACTCTTTATCGGTTGCTATATACGCTGGAGCAGAGCGGATTCCTTATCGCATCGGGGGATCCTCAGCGATTTCGCTTCGGTCCCGCCGTAGCGCGCCTGGCTCACATATGGTCATCGAGCCTCGATATCACTGGCTTGGCTCAGCCCATGATGACAAAGATTTGGGAAGCCACAGGCGAGACCGTGGCCCTATTTGTACCGCAAGGCGCATTTCGTCTGTGTATTGCTGAGCTTCCCAGCCCCCAGCCCCTCAGTTTCAAGCGTGGCGTAGGCTACCGCGAAAACATCCTTCTGGGCGCGAGTGGCCGAGCAATTCTGGCCAGCACAAACATATCGGAACAGGAGTTGGCGCGTTATGCTCAAGGCCTGCAAATAGACCTGTCGCGGTATTCCCAAGAACTTCGATCTATCAAATCGAAAGGCTATGCCATGAGCCAAAATGAACTCATCAATGGAGCGACCGCCGTGGCCGTTCCTTTTTTTGATGGTTCAGGCGAGGTGGCCGGGTCCATAGGCGTTTTCGGGCCTAGTGTGCGCCTCGCGCCGAAAGAGATAAAGAAAACGGCTGAACTCTTGCGGGCTCAGTCGATTCTGCTCTCTAATGCCCTCGGATACTTAGATTGACATATCGATTACTGGACCGCTGCGGCCAGAAGGTGGGGTCGTTCAGGCCTTCAGCAGCAGGCAGGCCTGGCGCGCCAGTTCGGTGATGGCGTTCCAGTCTTTGCCCGCCACGAGGGAATCGGGAGTCAGCCAGGATCCTCCCACGCATTTCACATTGGGCAGGGCCAGGTACTGCGCGGCATTCGCGGCGTTGATGCCGCCCGTCGGGCAAAACACGATGTCGGGCAGGGGGCCGTAGAGCGCCTTGAGCAGCGCCACGCCTCCCACGGCTTCGGCCGGAAACAGCTTTTGCACGACGAAGCCCTGATCGGCCGCATACATCGATTCGGACGGGGTGGCGACGCCCGGCAGGAAGGGGATGCCGGCCTGGCTCGCGGCCCGGGCAATGTCTGGCGTCAGGCCGGGGCTGACGCCAAAGCGTGCGCCGGCCCTGATGGCGGCGTCCAGCTGTTGGGCGCTGCGCACTGTGCCCACGCCCACCAGCGCTTCGGGGACCGCCTGGCTAATCAGGCTGATGGCCTGCAGGGCCGCGTCCGAGCGCAGCGTGATTTCCAGGCTGCGCACGCCGCCTGCCACCAGGGCGCGCGCCAGGTCGACGGCCGCATCCAGGTCTTTGATGACTATCACCGGCATGACCGGACTTTGTTGCAGGAGTTCAAGAGCGTTCATGGTTTCTCGCTGTGGAGGGCCGTTGCTTGGCGCTGGAAGGCCCAGTCGGGGTGTTGAAAAGTGGTGGCGCCCATTTCCGCCATGCTGGCGTGGCTGCGCGCCGAGGCGAAGAGTTCCCGGCCGAAGCCGGCGGCATGCTCTTCGATATCGGCCTGGCTTGCCGGCCGTTCCAGCCAATCGGCGGGCTCCAGGACGCAGAGTACACCGGTGCCGGCATCCAGCCTTATGATATCGCCGTTCCGGACCAGGGCCAGCGGCCCGCCGGCCAGCGCCTCCGGGCTGACGTGTATGGCGGCGGGCACCTTGCCGGATGCGCCGGACATGCGGCCGTCGGTGACCAGCGCCACCTGGAAGCCCTGGTCCTGCAATACCGACAGGGCAGGCGTGAGCTTGTGCAGTTCGGGCATGCCATTGGCCCCCGGCCCCTGGTAGCGCAGCACCGCGACGAAATCCCGCGCCAGCTCGCCTCTTTGGTAGGCCGCCAGCATATCGTCCTGGCTGTGGAATACCAGCGCCGGCGCCTGCACGACGCGGTGTTCCGGCTTGACGGCGGATACCTTGATCATGGCGCGGCCAAGATTGCCCCGCAGCAGTTTGAGGCCGCCGTCGGGGCTGAAAGGATCGCTGGCCGGCCGTATGACATTGCTGTCCAGCGATATCGCCGCGGCCGGCCTCCAGGCCAGCTTGCCGTCGGCCAGATAAGGTTCCTGCGCATAGTGTTCCAGCCCCAAGCCGGCGGCGGTTTTCACATCGGCATGCAGCAGGCCGGCTTTGAGCAATTCGGCGATCACCAGTCCTATGCCGCCGGCGGCGTGGAAATGGTTGACGTCGGCGCCGCCGTTGGGATAGACGCGGGCCAGCAGCGGAACGACGGCCGACAGGTCCGAGAAGTCATCCCAGTTGATGGCGATACCGGCCGCCTGGGCGATGGCGACGAGATGCAGGGTATGGTTGGTGGAACCGCCGGTGGCCAGCAGGCCGACGATGCCGTTGACGATGGCTTTTTCGCTGATGACTTCGGCCACCGGAGTGAATTCCTCGCCCTGCGCGCCCAGCTGTATGGCGCGCTGGGCGGCGGCGCGGGTCAGGGCCTCGCGCAATGCCGTGTTGGGCGGCACGAAGGCGGCGCCGGGCAAATGCAGGCCCATGATCTCCATGAGCATCTGGTTGGAATTGGCGGTGCCGTAGAACGTACAGGTGCCGGGGCCGTGATAGGACTGCGATTCGGATTCCAGCAATTCGGCGCGCCCCACCTTGCCTTGCGCGAACAACTGCCGGGTATGGGCCTTGTCGCTGTTCGATATGCCGGTGCTCATGGGGCCGGCCGGCACGAATACGGCGGGCAGGTGGCCGAAGCTCAGCGCGCCTATCAACAGGCCGGGCACGATCTTGTCGCACACGCCCAGGTATACGGCCGCATCGAACATCTGATGGCTCAGGGCGATGGCCGTGGCCATGGCGATCACGTCGCGCGAGAACAGGCTCAGTTCCATGCCGGTTTCGCCCTGCGTCACGCCGTCGCACATGGCCGGCACGCCGCCGGCGAATTGCGCGGTCGCGCCGGCGGCAAAGGCCGCCTGCTTGATGATTGCGGGGTAGGCCGCCAGCGGCTGGTGGGCCGAGAGCATGTCGTTGTATGACGAGACGATGGCCAGGTTGGGACGGGAGGCTTGCTTCAGCCGCAGCTTTTCCTGTTCCGGCATGGCGGCGAAGGCATGCGCGAGATTGGTGCAGCCCAGCTGGCTGCGTTCGGTCTTTTTCCCGTAGGCGGCGCGGGTGCGCGCCAGATAGCGGCCCCGGGTTGTCTGGCTGCGGGCCGCGATGCGGTCGGTAACGGCTTGGACGACGGCGTTCAGTGCCATGATGCGTATCCTGAAGAAAGGATGCAGAAGGGCTGCGTTTTCATTGTAGTTTAACTACATGGATTATTCAATCGCCCCGCGCAAGGCCACGGCCGCTCTGGCATGGCTGTCCTGGCCATTTGCTGTAGGGCTGTGGACATGCATGGAATTGCCAGGCCGGTCAAATGATCATCAGCCTGGCTGTCCGGATTGGCAGGCAAGGCTTTGGCCCGATTTTTTTTGTAGTTTTGCTAATTTCTGGCGGAATGGGCGCCGGCGGCCTCTGTGCGCGGCCCGCCGGACAGCTTCGCTAGGCCGCGCGATAGGCGGCCAGCGCCACCATGCCCCAGGCCGCGAGGAATGCCAGGCCGCCTATGGGCGTGACGGCGCCCAGCCATTTGCTGCCCGTCAGGGCCAGCACATACAGGCTGCCGCTGAAGATCACGATGCCGGCGAACATCAGGTTGCCGGCGTTGCTCAGCAGCGCCGACCCGAACCTGCCCGCCAGGGCGGCGATCGCCAGCATTCCCAGCGCGTGGACCAGTTGGTACAGCACGGCGGTTTGCCAGACGGCGAGCAGGTCGGGGGAAATCAGGCGCTTGAGCCCGTGGGCGCCGAAAGCACCCGCGCCGACGCCCACCAGCAGCGTCAGGGAAGCAACGATAACAAGCTGGCGATCGGTCATGGGAATCTCCTAGATGCCGGCGCCCCGGATAAGGCCCCGCGCGATAATCACTTGCTGCACCTGCGATGTGCCTTCGTACAGGCGGAACAGGCGCACATCGCGGTAGAAGCGTTCAATGGCGTAGTCGCTGACATAGCCCGAGCCGCCGTGTATCTGAACGGCGCGATCGGCCACGCGGCCGCACATTTCGGTGGAAAAATATTTGGCGCATGACGCCTCGATCGATACATCCTTGCCTTCGTCGCGCTTGCGCGCCGCGTCGATGACCATGCATTCGGCGGCATAGATCTCGGTCTTGGAATCGGCCAGCATGCCTTGCACCAGTTGGAAGTCGCTGATGGGCTGGCCGAACTGCTTGCGGTTCATGGCGAAACCCAGGGCGTCGCGCAGCATGCGCTTGGCCGCGCCTATGGCGACGGCGGCAATGTGCAGGCGCCCCTTGTCCAGCACTTTCATGGCGGTCTTGAAGCCCACGCCTTCGCGGTTGCCGATCAGGTTCGCGGCGGGCACTTTGCAATCCTCGAATATGACGTCGCAGGTATGCGCGCCTTTCTGGCCCATTTTCTTGTCTATTTTCCCCAGGGACAATCCGGGCGTGCCGGCTTCGACGATGAAGGCCGAGATGCCGGCCGCGCCCTTGATGCCGGGGTCGGTGCGCGCCATGACGGTGAACAGGCCCGCTTCGGGGGCATTGGTGATGAAGCGCTTGGTGCCGTTCAGTATGTAGTGGTCGCCGTCGCGAACCGCGGTGGTCTTCAGCGCGCCGGCATCCGAACCGGCCTCGGGCTCGGTCAGGGCGAAGGATCCGATCAGATCGCCGCTGGCCAGGCTCGGAAGGTAGGCCTGTTTCTGTTCATCGGTGCCGTCCAGGTAGATGCCCATGGCGCCTATGCCATTATTGGTGCCGATCAGGGAGCGGAACGCCGGCGACGTCTGCCCCAGCTCGAAGGCGATCCGGACCTCTTCTTCCATGGTGACGCCCAGGCCGCCGTACTCTTCCGGCAGCGACAGGCCGAACAGGCCTATTTCCTTCATTTGGGCAACGATGTCGGCGGGAATCCGGTCGGTTTCCGCGACTTCGTCTTCACGCGGGACTAACGCTTCCTGCACGAAGCGGCGTACGCCTTCCTCGAGCAAGGCCTGGGTTTCGGGATCGCGGATCATGATAGGTCCAGTAAGTCATGGGCTGAGGTTATGAATTGATACTTTAACAGCCGCGGCCGCTCGTGGCGGGCAGTTGGCGCGCGAGAAGTTCACGCAGTGGACGCGGCGCCTGGTGATATGATCGATTCGGGGTATTTTTTGCCGCCGGGCCGCTCCCAAGGCAAACAGCGCCCCCTCGCCTTGCAACTCAACACAGGGAAAATGCTGGTATGGCCATAGCTGACAGGGACGACCGCTCAATCGACGCCACGGTGGTGGCTTCGGTCTTGTATCGCGCCGGCCATGATCCCGTGCAGGTGCCGCTGGGGCAGGTGGCGGCGCACGCGCAAGATCAGGACGGCCTGCTATGGATAGGCCTCAAGGAACCCGCCGCTGCCCAGCTGGAGCAATTGGGGGCCGACCTGGGGTTCTCGCGCAAGGCTATCGAAGAGATCATCTCCCCGCATCGGCGGCCCAAGGTCGTCGAATATGAAAAGCTCACGCTCATCGTCGCGATCACGGTGGAAGTGGACAACCTGCGGCCCAGCTTCGGCGACACCCAGATCCTGATAGGCAGGGGTTTCCTGGTCACCATACGGCGCGGCGCCACGGCCACGCATGTGGAGTTGCGCGACCAATTGGAAAACTCGCCGGAGTTCCTGGGCCGCGGCGCGGACTATGTGGCATCCGCCCTGCTGGATTTGCTGGTCGACCGCTACCTTGCCGCCCTGGGCAAGCTCGAGGCGGTGGTCGAAGGGGTGGAGCAGCAGTTCCTGCTGCGCGGGTTTCGCGAAACCGATGTGCGGCGCCTGTACCGCCAGCGCCGCGATTTGCTGCGCATCCATACGGCGATCGCGCCCATGGCGGAAATCTGCCGGCGGCTGGCGCGCGTCGAAATGCGCAATATCGACGCCGAAAGCCGCGCCTATTTCGGCGAGGTGGCCGACCGGGTGGTGCGCGCCAACGAATTCATCAACAGCCTGCGCGAAGCCCTGGCCTTTGCGTTTGAAGCCAGCCTCATGATAGGGCAGTCACAGCAAACCGACACGACCAAGAAGCTCGCGGCCTGGGCCGCGATCCTGGCGGTGCCTACCGCCGTGGCGGGCGTCTACGGCATGAACTTCAAATACATGCCGGAACTGGACTGGGCCTATGGCTATCCGGCGGTCATGGGCCTTACCTTCGCCGCTTGCGCTGTGCTGTACTGGAAGTTCAGGAAATCCAACTGGCTATGAATCGCTGCGGCGATACGGGGAGATGGCATCATGAGCGCAACGACGCATGAAGTGACCAACCAGGTGCCCGAACTGGGCGACTACAACTTGTATGCCAGCGACCTGGCCTTGCAGGAGGGCGTCAAGCGCGAAGGGGCGCAATGGCACAGCGAATCGCTGGCGCATTATGGCGTGCGCCTGGGCCTGCGGGAAACCTTTGCGCTGGCGCACGATGTCAACCGCTACAAGCCCGAGCTCGAAACCTTCGACCGGCAGGGCCGCCGCGTCGACAGGGTGCGCTTCCATCCCGGCTGGCACCGCTACCTGCGCATGGCGTTCCTGCAAGGCATGCACTGCAGCGCCTGGTCCGCGCCGCGCGCGGGCGCCCACGTG
>LNAP01001279.1_pt1 | contig 27099 bp, 31 predicted proteins | sample 602601 | NCBI WGS metagenome assembly LNAP01 (sample SAMN02440304, study PRJNA202911) | soil metagenome | biome: Subtropical and temperate rainforests or woodlands; isolation source: soil samples (1 kg each in a 20% v/v slurry with milli Q water) were... ... | reverse complement strand
TACTCCTTCAGCGAGGTCAGCTCGGCGGGAGCCTTGGTCGACGTGTAGCGAAGAAGGTCGGCCAGCTTGGCGCGGTTGGCCGAGTCCTCGTGGATGCCCAGCTTCAGGTTCTTGGCGAACGCCTCTGCAACGGTCGGACAAACACAGCGTCAAGAATAACAGAAAAATCAAGTCAGCAGCTGACATCAGGTCGAGCTCACCACCATTGATCAGAGATTGATACGCTGAGGATTGGAAGAAGAAGTGACTTGGGCGTTGATGAAATGGCTTGGGCGTTTGGGCCGGCTGGCCGCCCACGGAAAAAAAAACCCATCTCCCCCCCCAGAACCTGATTTCGCCTGATTGTGCTGCGCTGGCTGTTGTACTTGCCATAGAACTTCTTGTAGCTCTCCTTGTCCTCAGCGATCTCGAGGAACATCTCGATGGACTTCTTGACCAGGTTCTTCTTGATGACGCGCAGGATCTTGTTCTGCTGCAGGGACTCACGAGAAATGTTGAGGGGAAGGTCCTCAGAGTCCACAACACCCTTCACGAAGGACAGCCACTCGGGCATGAGGTCCTCGCAGTTGTCCATGATGAACACACGGCGGACGTACAGCTTGATGGAGTTGTGCTTCTTCTTGTTGGCACCCTCGAACATGTCGAAAGGAGCGCGCTTGGGGAAGAACAACACGGCACGGAACTCGAGCTGACCCTCAACGGAGAAGTGCTTGACAGCCAGGTGCTCCTCCCAATCGTTGGAGAGGGACTTGTAGAAGGAAGCGTACTCGGCATCCACCACATCCTCGGGCTTGCGCATCCAGATGGGCTTCTGCTCGTTGAGGTGGGCCCAGGACTTGGTCACCTGCTTCACCTTCTTGGTCTTCTTCTCCTTGGCCTCATCGACGTCCTCCACCTTGGGCTCCTCATCGTCACCCTTGTTGGCGTCCTCCTCCTCGTCCTCATCGTCAGTGACCTCCTTCTCGGTCTCCTTCTCGACGTGGAGCTTGATGGGGAAGCCAATGAACTCGGAGTGCTTCTTGACGAGCTCCTTGATGCGCTTCTCCTCAAGGTACTCCATCATGTCCTCCTTCAAGTAAAGGATGATACGGGTACCGCGGGTCAGGGGAGCGGACTCGTCCTTGGTGACCACGAAAGAGCCACCGGCGGCGGACTCCCACTGGTACTGCTCGTCGTCGTTGTGCTTGGACTGCACCACAACCTTGTCGGCGACCAGGTAGGCGGAGTAGAAACCCACACCGAACTGACCAATCATACTGATGTCAGCACCGGCGGAAAGGGCCTCCATGAAACCCTTAGTACCGGACTTGGCGATGGTACCGAGGTTGTTGACCAGGTCGGCCTTGGTCATTCCAATGCCACTGTCCTCGAGGATGAGGCACTTGTTGGCCTTGTCGGGGATGATTCTGATCTCGAGGTTCTTCTCAGAGTCCAGCACACTGTTGTCGGTGAGGGACAGGTATCTGATCTTGTCCAAGGCGTCAGAAGAGTTGGAGATCAACTCACGAAGGAAGATCTCCTTGTTAGAGTAGAAGGTGTTGATGATCAACGACAGAAGCTGGTTGATATCAGCAGAGAAAGCAAAGGTTTCAGCAGGAGCGTCAGACATTTTACTAAATTAACTCGACTTGTTGGATTGAATTAAATGTGATTTGACTTCCAGTTTTAGCTCGGCACCTCACAATCACACTTCTAGAACTTTTCTGCGTGACATGTGCATATTTTGTGATGTATTTCTGTAGATAGGCTCGGAAAAACACGGTCCGATTTTCGGATAGAACGACCCGGTCCGCTCCGCATGCTTTGCGTCCTCGGCTGAGTTGGTGCAAGCATCCCTTGAATCAGATCCAGTCTGTTCCAATCTTCCAAAAAATGAACTCTTTTCGTGCGATCAGAAGCCTCAGAGTGTTGAACACCAAGGTCATTTCCAAGAACTTCCACGCGGGTATATTTTCTTTCATTACAAACTCTCATCTTTGTGAGCGCCTAACATTTTTTTGCACACACGTTTGAACAGGGAAGAAGGAAACCAACGCTGTTCTGGAAGGTTTGTTAAGTTTAATATAATTTTCTTGTTGCGCTAACTTCAGTTCAAACTGACAATGATTTCCATTACTTTCATTGCTGAACAGCTGACGGTAGTAACGCCGCCATCAAGTGGTTTCACACAACCGGTGTCGTGTTGGCCGTCGCCACACCTGTTGCGTTCATTCTCAGCCCTTCTGTTCTGAGTCTTCCTCTTGATGTCACGCTTGGTCTCCTGTTCCCCTTCCACAGCCACGTCGCATTGAATACTGTGATTACCGATTATGTACCCAAGGGCGCCAGAAACCCCGCCAGAGTTGCCCTTCTTGTTGCTACCGTCGTTACGGCTGCTGGCTTATTAAAGCTGAACATCCAGGGACCCGGACTCACTGAGTCTATCAAGAGCTTGTGGCGTGCTCCTAAGAAGGCCGAGAAGTAAAGTGCTTACTTTACTTTTTTATTGTGTGATAATTCGTTGGATGGTAAATCTCTGTTTGATCGGGGAACTCAGCAACTCTGAGTATAATTGTTAATATTTGAATATAAGTTAAAAACGGTGTGGGTGACAACGCACAATCTCTGTCTTTCCCTCCAGCGATAGTGCCTCTTTGACCGTTACCAACAAATGAAGAACACTCAGCGGCAGCTGGCAACCGTCATCTGGCACACAATACGAACAGATTCATCGTTCAGATAGATTGAAGTTACTTGTTTGCACTTCATGTTTTCATTTCTGTTGGTGTCACGACGTTAGAACAGACGTGTCCCCATCACTGTGCGTTGTAATGTGCGCTTCCAAGGTGCATTTCCTGCGATTATGCGCTCTTTTCGAAGTAGCTATTTCTTTTTACGACGCAAAGTTGTTGGCACTGCTGTTGGTCATTTCAATTTGAGCTGCTTTTCTCGAAGTCCACGAGCGTCGTTGGTTTGACTTTTATTGTGCCCAGTCATCCTAAACTTAGTGTCTACTTGTATCGTTTAAACTTTAGTCATGGAGAACAATTTAGACCATGTTTTTAAAGTGCTTCTCATTGGTGACGCTGGTGTAGGCAAATCCAGTATTTTGCTTCAGTTTACCGATGGATATTTCAACGATAATCTGCAGAGTACAATAGGTAGGATTCATGCTAAAAATCTGCCCAGTAATTGTTAGTAACACATCTTTTATGCAGGCGTCGACTTCAAAGTTAAGGTCATGGACGCAACGGGTCCTGACGGACGACCAAAAAGAGTCAAAGTAACTATTTGGGACACTGGTACGAAGATACTCTTTCTGCCTGCTGTCACATTGTCATTTCATAGTACTCGCATAAATGGAACTCTTTTTCTCACTTCAATATGAAATTTAACAGCGGGTCAGGAGAGATTCCGTACTCTCACCAGTTCTTACTACCGCGGTGCCCAAGGAATTATACTAGGTAACTATCTCCTCCGATATTGATAGCTTGGTTTAGTACTTTACTCGGCATGTCCGGTTCAAAGCCATGTAGCTTGACTCTCCCTGTATGATTATGTCTTCCTTTCTTAACAGTGTACGACGTGGCGCGAAAGGATACCTTCGACAGTTTGAGCATGTGGCTCCAAGAGGTGCAGCAGTTCAGCATGGGCGGCGGCGAGCAAGTGGTCAAGCTGCTGGTGGGCAATAAAATAGACCAAGAACGTGCCGTGAGTAGAGAGGTGAGCAAGCACACTATGAGTCTGGCGGGGAAGCTTTCTTTCTTTTACATTTATAAGTATGTTGTACCATATAAGTATTCGCTCACTTCATACATATACCCTTACTTTTGTTTTATTAAAAAAAAACTTATTTTTAGGTGGCGGAAGAATGGGCGAAGAGCAAGGGTATGCTGTTTTTAGAGGCGAGTGCCAAAACGAAGGAAGGAATCTCGCAAGTATTCCAGGAGGTGGTGCAAAAGGTACGAATGTTGTATTGAAGGCTGGTGCGATTCTCTACCTTTTGCCTACGACGTTGTCACTTTTTTTCGATGCATATTGGCACCACATATATTCGCACCACATACATGCTTTTTATTGTGTCCATTCTTTTCTGCCATATACTATACTAGGTTCTCGAAAATCCCACGTTGTTGTCGAACACACGCCCCTCAAAGTCAGGATCCCGCAGCCTCGGCTCCTCCGCCAACACTTCTTCCAAGGGTGCCTGTTGTTAAGAGGGAGGTAGTTTTACCACAAGTCCAAAGTTAGCGCCCGTTACATTGGTACGAGATACGCTGCTGGTTTGCGTATGTGTGGAATAGTAATAGCAAAATGTACATATTGAAGAGAGTCATTCATGTATAGTGCGCCGATTAGGTTGATATGTAAATCTTAGTGCACACCATAGATGCAAGAGCCCACTTGTTTTTGTTGATTAGTGAGCTAAAGCACGAATTAGTTGACCACATATTTTTTGCTATATTACTGGAGGTAGCAAGGCATATCAGTAAGTCCACGTAGCTACTTTTGGTGCAAAATCTGGTAGCGGCCCCAGCAGCAGCAGAGCAGTTAGCAGAAGCATGATTGAGTGCGAGATACAATGTGATCGGATATAGCCAAGTTGGAGACTTGAGACACAGGTGGAATCTTTCAAGCTCACTTGGCAGATTTAGCACCTTCCCTGCAGTTTCTCTGTGTGGGCGATGGACTGTTCCGTGGATAACGAAACCCTCCTTGTCTTGCGCTGCGTTGGCTTGAGCGTATCAGCAAAATCGAACTTCAAAAATGTTGGGGTTCTCTCAAATATTTACTTGCGCGCGACGGGCAAAAATGCTTCGAACGAAAAAAGGATAGTAAAACTGTCTCAGTCGGCCCCTTTTAAGCCTAACATCAATGGTCGCCCTCCAAAGTAAGATCATATCGACTCGTCTCTAGACGTTCCCTATTTTATCATGTGCATTTATAATCACTTTCCCCATTTTTGCAGCTCGGATTTCACTCAAATTTATGTATCCGAGCTGATAGAGGATGCATCAGATGTCACTCCATCTCTCGTCGCGAGTATACGCTGCCCATCAGAGCTGGATTGCAGTATTCGATTAAGTGTGTACTATTCTTCCAATCTGACCGCCGAAAAGGAGGTCCTTTTGGCGGGTACTTCATTCACGAGAAAGGAGCTTTTACGGGCTGCACACAACAAGGGATTCCTTGTATCGGACATGATTTCCGAGCACTGTCCAGGCTCTAAAGCATATGTTGAGGTCATGGCGCACATGCCAAACGTGCTGCCAGACATGGCGACCGTTCTGCCGTCGTCCGACCCACAGGCGATGGGTCTTGCCGAAGCAGACCGACTGGGCTTCACCATCACTTCTCCACGCTCTCCGGTGAACCCTTTCAAACAACGTTATGTCTTCTACGCCGAAAACAGTCAGCCATTGGTCCCGCTGGTGCATGCGGAGGAATCTACTTGGGAACCCGCCTTTGCTGCCCTGCTGCCCGCTCTGTTCATGGAGAACTTCACCTCCGCGCTGGTGCGCAGCATCAATGCGTGGAACATGCGCTACGAGCTGGAACGCAAACGTCAAGGCAGGTTTCGCTCGCTGAAGGAAGCCATTCAACACGGCTGGCACAGCGTCAACGTGACGGTGCACGCTGCGCGCTACGGAGCCACTCGGCAGCAGGCAGAGCGCGTGCGGCAACAGCAGTTGATGCAAGAACAAGCCCTGTTGGTGGCGGCGCTTGCGGAAAGTAGCCAGGCGCACCAGTCTGCGGGCAGCGGTGGGGCCATCCACAACCGCAACAGCGTACCTCGCCCCGGTGCGCGTGCCGCCTCTGTTGCTGTTCCCACTCACAACCAAGCGCCTTATTCCAACGCCACCAACAGCAGCAACACCAATGTGGGCGGTCCCACTGGACCCGTTTTACCTACGTACAACGTGTGCATCCCCGTGCCTGAGGAGGCGGAGGATGGTTCCAACTTCACAGTTCCGGTCAGCGAGAGCGGGGCAGCACGCGGAACGAGAGGCAGAGTGCTGCACGACGACACTGCGCCCTGCACCTTTGTTGATGTGTCCATTGAAGACAGGTAAGCCTCCTATTTGCTTCAGAGAAGTTCGCTATTTTTACCGGTGTGGTTAATCGTACCACCTTTTCTCTCTGTTTCTAGGTCACAAGTGTTTCTGCTTCCCTTGGGACGAACCAATACGGAATATTATACTGTGAATCCGGTCTTTGGGAGCAACCTGAACGCATCGGTCGCGGGCAGAAAGGTTTGGCATTTACGCATTAATTTCTTGACCTTAGATTGTGAAAAATAATTTGCAAAAATTACTAAAATTGTAGGCGGTGACGGCCCCTTCGGTGACAGCGGACTGTGTGGAAATCTGCTTCGCCGAAAAAGAGCGTTCTTTTTACTCCTTCGATACCACCGACAGAGACGCCATCGCCAGACACTATGCCCAACACTGGCAGCAGCAGCAACGCGCTCGTCTCAGCACCACGCAAGAAAATTCTGCTTCTGCTTCTGCTGCTGTCCCTGCACGTGGTAGTGTTGACCACACTTCGGTGCGCGGCCATCGAGGCAGCCACGATCTTACTCACAATGCGCACAATAGCGTTCACAACCATAGTTTGATTCAGTCCAACCTTAGCATGGCGAGCATCCCGCTCCCTCCTCTGCCTCCTGCAGACAGTGTCCAGAAAGTAGTGAGCAAAGAGGCGCATTTCTATCGCTTTGTGAGCACTTGCGAGCAGTCCGCCGTGCGCTTCGAAGTATGCTTGGAGGACCCCAACAACGGCCAGAAGAAGAGGTAGTATGCCACCTTTTTGCTTCCGATTGATACTTAAGTCACTTACAATATGTATTGTATTTACCACTGTGTAGAATTGGCACTTGCGTGTTGCCTATATCTCCCGGCTGTCGCAAGGACCTGTGGCTGCCGGTGCGCCTGCAAGGAGAGCACGGAGGAGCAGAAGGGGAGTTCGAGGACGTGGAGCTGCATGTGAGTGTGTCCGTCAAGAGTCCTTACGATGAGGATCAAGATCTGAACCAAACAGACCATTGCAGCAGCAGTGGTAGTGCTAGCCACAGCAACAATAATCACAATAACAGCAGCGGCAATAATAATAATCGGGATAGAGACTACTTCAACACCAAGCCCTCTCCGTCCGCGATGGTAAGTGTGTGCATTGTTTTCATTTTGTTCTTCTAAAAATGCTCGCACATGTGTGCCATCGTGAGGCAAATTATATTTTAACCGTCATTCCCTTTCTATTTTTCATCATTCTCAGCCGGAGGTGCTTGTGTACCAGCGGACAGTGCAGGGGCCGCCCGCGCGTGCCGACGAAGGCAAGGAGCTCCAGCAGCGCCGCTCTAGAGCCTCCACTATGTCCTTCGATGCCGGCACAGCGGTTGCTGGAGGGAACAACAGCAAAAGTGGCAGCATCGACGACACCTACAAGGACGAGACCGCTTCTGTATTGTCGGCGAACGCAGAACTTGACGACTACCGCGCCACCTTGGCCGACGCCTATGAGTGGATGTGGTACGTTGGATTCAACGGAACCGACCCCTTGATGCTGGACAGAGAGTCCGCCCGTGCTGGCAGTGGCGCCGCAGGAGGTGCCCACAAGAAGAGATCAAAGAGCACAGGCGGCAGTTCTAGACCGATGTCAGCCACGCATAATCAGAACAGCATCACATCTCACAACGAGAACCGTAATACTTCTCCAAGCAGTCAGCCTGACCCCGCTGCCGCTGCTGCTCTTTCCATCAGTGATCCTCAGTCTTTGGCCGCTCCTGAAGCAGAAGAGGACGCAGCGTTAGAACACGATTTTCAGGAGCACTTCGAGTCCAGCCGCATGTCTGTGTTCGCTTCTTCTTCTGACCACGTTGATATGCTGTCGTCTTATGTCCCTGACCACTTAGATAGTGTTGGTGCTGGTCCGTCGCTAAATGCGATCAATGTTAGTGATGGCCCCATCGTCGAAAGTCCCGATATGAACAACTGGGCGGAGTCCTTTGCGCCTTTCCAGGACGTTCCCAGCCCCACCCCCGCCCATCTTAATGACACAACCGCCGCTGACCAAGGTGCCACCGTCACTGATGTGGCTCCTGCAGGCAACACAAGTCCCACTGTTGTTGATCACACCGAAAGCACGATCAACATACCTGTCACTACGCCTAGAAAGGCGCCTTCCAATATTCCCCCTCCAGCAGCGTCATCGCCCTCTTCGCCTCCTTCACGTCACGCCAAAAGAGCCCGAGTGGACTACCACTATCCACTCGAGTGGATCCGCACACACGTGGCGGCCATGGAGGCATTGGCGATGGAGCTGGGTTCCCTGGTTCCCCTGATGAAAACAGCCCACAAAGATCACAAATCGTTCCGCGCGAGTGCGTTGAAGAAGCAGGCCGAGTGGCAGGCGCTCCCAGTGAATCTGCACTACCAGCTCATGTCCGTACGGCCGTACTGTCCGAGCAATGAAGTGGAGGAAGGAACCAAAGTACGTACGGAAGTGGTGCACAGCGTCACGTGCGGGGCCATGACGCCGCACATGCTCGGGCACAAAAAGGGCGGTTTGTATTACCAGGAGAGCAAGCTTGTCAACAGCAAAGTTGAGCTCGACCGAGAGAAGAATGCATTCGTCGAAAAGCAACACATGGCGGGGAACACGGGAATTCCCACTGCCCCAACGGAGCCTTTCGGCGTATACAAGCGACTGCAAGAGTTGGGAGACAAGACGTTGCAGTTTGAAAGTGTGTGCTTGTCGATCTGTCACCGCCGTGCGTATGCGATCTCTCAGGCACTGAGTATTGCGGTCAACAGTCTGCTGCTGAAGCTCGGACTGACCATCCAGGGCGTCATCCCAGAGCGCGTGGCAGAGCAGTGGCTGCACTGCGGTGTGCTGCTGGTGTTCGAAGGATTACTGAGCGTGGTGGCGCACGAGCGGTCGATGCTGGAGGACACCATTAGTGCGGTGGATGCATTGCGATCCTTCCAGGTGCGTCTGCTGCCCTATCCGGACGAACACCACTTGCACAAGAGTAACACCAGTGGAAATCAGAAGCCAAGTGAGCAAGCCGCGAGCAGTAGTGGAACCAAGTCAGAGCAAGGCGCTGACCACCTCGATATTGATAACATTAGCATCAGTGTTGATGGGGCCACTACTGCTGCCTTTGCAAGCTCAAACTCCACGAGTTCTCCTGAGAATGATAACACTAACGCCAATCCTGATGCCACAGGTGATGCCAAGCGCTCATTGAAATTGGAGCTGCGAGGAAGAGAAGTGCTGGTGTACGTACCACACAGCTCTCTGAAGAAGTTTTCGCAAGCGTATCAGCAGGCAGCGTATCACAAGGGAGGCGCTGTGATCCCTCTTTACTCCGTGCTCTTTACTCAGGTATGCGCAATAATGTGATGTTTATCGACGTTTTTTTTTCTTTTATGGTAATATGTTCCTTCTTCTTTACAATGCACCCACCCACAGGGAATCGATATTCAGCAAACGATGGTGACTACCTTCGGCGGCGACTCTGCCCAGGGCCGTACCAATAATCTTCACCTGCAGCACGACGTGAACTTGAAAGGCCTGCGAGATGTCAACGCGTACTGCCTCAAGGCGCTGCCCGTGTCCACGGACGTGTCGTCGACGCATACTATTCCGAGCAGTGGCGCTGGTGTAGCCGGTGGCAGGAGCCATAGCACAGGCACCAACAGCCCCACCCATCAAACAGCTAGCTCTGGTGCCTCTGCGGGTGCCGCCAAGCGTCTGTCCTACACGGACAAAGGCGCCAATTCTCCGAAAACGACACATCCGATGGTGCGCTCCTTACACGACACGATCCTGTCCTCGAGCCTCACGCTGAAGAACGTGGACCTGCTGATCGAGGTCGAGAGACTCTGCGTCATGCTGGGGGGCTGCAGGATTACCTTCTGCAAGAGTGGCAAGGACCGTACCGGAATGGCGTGCACTTTGGATCAGTCGAGGCAGCTCGGGGAGCGCTATGGCTGTGGCATGACGCTGCACAGAGTTTTGAAAGATGCAAATCTGATGCGTGTGCATGGCTGCCGTCTGCTCATTGCCGAAAAGAATATCGGACGAAAGGTTTGTCGTGTTGCGTTGTGCTGTATTGTATTCAATGTTCTTTTTGCTAACAATTTGCACATACTTTGTCGACTCCCTACAGGTGTACTCGATCAATCGAATGCAAGCGCAGTTTCTGCCTGTCATGTTCCGACCTCCCAACCAGGTGTGTGAGGACCTCCTCAAGAAGGACAACTCATAAAAGAAGTAGTTAGAATTCCTGTTCTTTTCTGTGCCATTTTAGTTGATGGGCAAGATGTATACTAAAAATAAATCCAAAGATTTTCAAATCAATGTTATTTCACGTTACAAGATGGTAGTCATTTCTTTTCCACACACTGCGGTCATCAAACAAGTAGAAGTAACAGGAGAAAGAAAATGTACTCCCAAGGTCGATGACAAGTTCTATCATTTTGCGCCTTTCCCAACAAGTACTATGACAGCGAGGCAGAACCAATGCTCTTACTTGAAAAGGTGAGGACACACAGCGCGCAAAGTAGGAGCCATGTAGCCGTTCCAATGGGCCACGTAGTCCTTTTTGAAAGGCTTGAATCCCAACAATCCGTAGTAATCCTGAAGTTTCTTCGTTGCTGCAAGGCGATCTATGCGATCGCGCTTTCGGTTAATGTTCTTTTCATCCGAATAAAAAGGCACCACATTGTCGTCTGCTCTGCGCAGGGTGAGTGTAGTGTCAGTTTCAGCTTGAAATGGCTTCCAGACGTGGGTTTGGTACTGGAGGGGAAAGGGCTTGAGAATTGTCATCGACATGTTAGAGTTCACTGTGAGGTTGGCATCGTTGAGCATGTAAAGTCCCAAACCAATTCCTCGGAAAGCATGGTCAACTTCAATCTCTTGCACATACACAAGATCCCCTTGTCGCATTTCAAAGTTGTCTTCTCCTTCTTCATCCTTTTCCGTTGCCAGTGCGACTTCGTAAAGATCCCGGCTCTCTTCGTCGCATACTTCAATGACTTCGTCTCCATTATTTTCAATGTTTGCACGGTGAATCTTGACGCACTTTATGAATCCAATCTTTTGGGGGTCCTCGTACAGAGCATGAGGTCGCCTGTGAAGTAAGAAATATAAGATTCACCCATCGCTGACTCGAAGGACCACTTTATGGTAAAATGCCAGTCGCTTGGCACCTCTGATTTTGGCTGGTACTGTTTGACACGATGCATTTTATGGAGAAGTATCACAGTATGATATGACGTAATTTGACCCGGGTGCAGAACAACACTCTCAACGCAAGGAGATGGGTGGACTGTGCTTCACAATTTGGCGCGTTATATCTCCGTTTTTTATAATTTCTACGCCAGATATAAAGTTACAGCTCACTTCGTCTGAAAATCATTCGACACCCGCGCCAGATCCACGTGCAGAACGATAATGCGCACAGTGTATGACAACATTGCAAGTAAAAGAAAGAATTAAATGGACGACAATAAAGCTAAGGTGATTGAAGAAAGGCAACTGCTGCGGGAGGTCTTACTCCGGAAGTATGGTCCACAGCCTATGGAAAACTTGCTGGTCTACAAGACAACCAAAGCGAGGCACCACCAAGAGAAGAATGGCTTCATTTGTACACTACTGCTGCCGAACATTTATCCAGATCAAGATTTTCAAGGCAAGAGGAGCGCATCAAAGAGAGAAGCGGAGAGGTCTGCTGCGGCCGAGTGTTTGAAGTTCATGGTTGACGAAGTGGAATTGACCACCAACCTCAGCTACGACTGGAAGACACACCTAAGTATCCTCCTCACAAAGAACTTGAATGACAACGAAGCGGCGTGCCGTGAGAACATGGTGTATCAGTCGGTGAAGCTGGAAGAGAGCTCTGCCGTCATTTTTCTGTCTTCAATGATCTTCCCGCAGCTGCTGCCTGGCGTGGAGTTCTTTGGCGATTTGAGTCGATCTAAGAAACAAGCCGAGCAATCTGTAGCTCAGAGGGTTGGTGCAGATTCACAGGTTATGTCTGAGATCCTGATGGCGTGTCGCGAGCTCGCTCTGACCATTCCATTCGGCGGTTTTGAGCAACCAGAGCAGGAGAAGCGGGGTCCTAAAGAAATGGGTAAGTTAAAGCGTTGGGAAAAGTACAAAGCCATTTGCAAGCTGCGTGCAGAGAAAGCTAGACAGAAAGCACTGCCCAAGCACCTCCGTGAAAATACTACCGCCGCACCTGCAGAACCTGAGGTGCTGACCGCTGAGGGTCAAGCCAAGTACCGTTTCAAGGAGGCTCACTTGCAGTGGCGCGACCTGGTGGTCACCAACAAAGTGCCGTCCAAGTCCCAGCTGTTTGCATACCATAACGCCTTGCAGCACAATCTACTTCTGTCCTTTCCCCACGGCTTCGGCAAGACGTTTGTGATGGGTATGGTGATGCACCGGCTGTGGCTGAGCACTGGCTTTGCACTCAACTCCCTCCCTCGCCTGGCAGCTACCCCCAAGCACACCACGCAGCCTCCTGTGCCCAGTGCAGTGCTCGTGCGCAACCCTTCCTTTGCGGTCATGGTGGTGAACCAAGTGTCCCTGGTATACCAGCAGCGTGACAAGCTCGCCCTGGACACATGCCTCCGAGTGTACGCTGTGGGCAGTCTCGCAGAGTTCACAGCGTTGCCGGAGAAGATCCAACAAGTGGGATTCGAATTTTTGGTCATCACCACCGGGTTCTTACTGCAAATGCTCCACCGCACGATTCTGTCACCGTTGCAACTGCGTGATGTGTGTTGCTTGGTGTTCTACGAATGCATTCATGACCCATTCGTGGAGAGCATCATGCAGATCGTTCAGGTGTCGAGCTGGAAACCGCGCCTATATGGAGTTGCTGCGCATCTGGTGCACGTGCCAGCACATGTGACGGTGGCGGCGGAGATAGAGGAGATCAAAGTGCTCGGTACCGTGCAGAAACTGACGACCATGCTGCTAGGCGCAACGCTGTACATGCCGTCCCTGCCACCCCTCCTGGTGCCAGTGGAGAACATTGTGTGCGACGCGCCGGTAGACCTCACCGCCTCCACCGGCACACCTGCAGTGGAACCATCGGAGTGTGACGAAGAAGAAGACAGAGATGTAGATGAAGAAAGTAACAGCCTGATTTCTACCATCGCGGAAGGTACATCTAGGCCCCCATTACCTCCGCTGCCACCCACTCCCCTTCATCACATGACCGTTGTTCCGCCGCCGCCACCGCCGATGCCGACAGGCCCGCCACCAGTGCTGAAGCGTATCAAGGAAGTGTCGCTGTTGCACACACTTGACGGCTACAGCAGCGACGATAGTGACGGAGACAATGACGAGGGTGAAGACACGGCCAATGGACAGCCCATAGCGGGTGATGATGCAGAGACGGAGAATACAGAGGAAGCGGTAGAAGAGACACAATCAGTAGAGATGAAGACAGAGAAGCAACGCACACCTGTGCCTCCGCCTCCGCCTCCCGCCACAGTCTTCCGACCTCCTCCACCACCTGGACCCCCTCCCGTCCCATTTCAGAAGCCTCTCGTCCCTTTGGCTGTGAATGCACAGGGCATTCCTTTGTATTTTGACAACCAACAGAAGAGCTTGGTTCCTATCCCCGCGCCTGTCGTTCCCGCTCGCTGTGAAGTCGATGCCCCGCCGCCAACGGATCTGCCACTTGCATCCACAGGGGCATCAGCGGTGCAGAATGCAGCCATGGACACTGAGAATGAAGAAGACCTCAAGGATTCATCATCTTCTGTTGTCCTGCAGTTGGCTGCTTTGATCGCGCTACTGCAAGAGCAAGACAACACCGAACAGGGAAATGTTCTGGTGTACACTGAGGACGCGGACACTGCGCAGCGCCTGCACGCTGAGATCACCGCTCAATTGGGCAGCGTCGCCTGCACCGTGTTGCTGGGTCGGTATGAGACCCGCAACACAACAAAGCAAACTGGCGCCCTGTATGGTACTGCTGTGGAGACCAGCGAGAAAGAAGAGCAGTTTGGTGATATTGACATTGATTCGCCGACTGCCGAAGAAGTGGCGGCTGCTGAGGCTGCACGCTACACAGCAGCTGCCAACCTCGCCGCTGCACAAAGTGTGCGCAAACGGGTGCTGCAGGAACGCGCTGACCGCACAGCCAAGGTGGCAAAGTTCAATCACACCGACGCCGAGACAACCATCAATTCGGCAAATGGAGGCGCCCAAAGTGTTGTCGTTAGAGAAGGTTGTGGATACAATGGTACAGAGGAGGCCGCAGAGACGGACGCTGATGACGAGGAAGACGAGGTAGTGAACGAGGTGGAGAGTTCCGTTGCCAACACGTTGTCTTTGGAAGACCTGGAGCCACAGATGGACGAGGACTTCGTGATGAACTTGTGTGCTCGCAGCGACAGCACCAATGATTTGCAAGAGGAAGGGGAGAGAGACGGTAACGAAGAGGTGGAGGAGGATGCCACTTGTCCACTGGAGAGCGTATTTGACGCATTGCCGCTCCCTCTGGATGCGCTCTGGGGCACCAAGGTGGTCATCTGCACCACACAGGCACTCACCGACGGAGCGCTGCTGCTGAACGCGAGCGGAATCAAGCTTGCCCTTGTGACCCGGTTCAGTGGCGACTTGTCCTTTCTACGCACCGTGCAGGACCGCTGTGGTGTGAAGAAAGACACGCTCTTCCAGCGAGCGCAGTACGCGCGGTACACGGCGATCGTGACACAGGCGGAGCTCCGCGCCGAGGGGTTGCAACGAGAGATGGACGGAATGGTGCGTCGCTTTATCCATGCGTGAGAGTCGCCGCTTGTGATTCATGCTCGGTCATAAGTAATATTTTTACTCCGATGTCTTTACTTTGTTGGAAAACGAAGTGAGGGTCTGTTCCATAATATATGCGTAATCGTGTCAGTTGTATACTCAGTTGATGTTCATAAAAAGGGCACAAATCTGCCATACCGTTACATTTCCGCCCCACAACGAATCGTTGCTTGGGTTGATACAGTAATCTCGCCAACATGGAGCAGCTGATCAAAGATATCGGGGAGGACGATGCTAATTATCAACTATTAAAGTCAGTAGCTCGCTCTGACGGGCTAAATTCGAAGGAGGGAAAGACCAAGGGCTACCTGCCCTTGTTTAAACACCCACTGCCTGTGTCAGACACACGGTACATTCACGAAGATACCCTTCGTAAGATACTATCCTGTAAGCTAAGCTTTCAAGGCATGGCGGCGATTACACGTGGGGATGCCTGGGTGTTGGAAGAAGTGTACATGCGAGGCGGCCCGGATACTCTGCAGGGCAAGAACGGCTCGACAGCAATTCATCTGGCCGTGCAAATGAAAAGCATCGACTGTATTATGGTGCTGATCAATATCGGCGTCGACCTAAACGTGGTAAATAACATGGGCTTCACGCCACGATTCTTGGCACATTCACAGCAAAACGTGCAAGTTGAGAAATTGTTGGCGGAGAATGGAGCCTTACTTGTGCTGGAATCACAAACTGAAGCGCCACTGCGCACCGTGTTAGATGTAGTTCCGGAGAAAGGAGTAGGCAGCAAAGAAATCAAATCGAATTTGCATGAATTCTTGCGTATGCCGTCTGATCATCATATGTATTAAATTTGGTGTGTTCGTTTTGTAGATTGATGTATTTCTTGTACAAAGTAAAATAAGGATTGAATCTTGAGTGATCTTATTGCTTTACAAAATTCTAATAATATCCACAACTTGCTTCAAACTAGTTGTTACCCGATAACCGGATCAGAAAGTGCTGATGAATGCCTTCTCTTTCGTTCACGACGGGCAGCATGTGTGTGAGGTTCTTGCCCTGTGCTCCAAAGAGCTGCGCTTCCACGGCTGGCATCATACCACTGCCACTGCCACTGCCATTGACTCGCACTGTACCACCAGGGTTATTGTTGGAGGAGGAAAGCAGGGCCTGGGGAGGTGGGGAAAAAGGAGCGCGGGCTCCGAGCAGGCTAGCGTGAGCAGATGGCGGGGCCCCTGAAGATATTGTGTATTTCGTGGAGACGTAAGAGCAGTTATGTAACAGTCTCCTTGACAAGGCGGAAAGATTGTAGAAGAAAACGGAAACAAGTATTTTCGACAACACTAGCATAAGATAGAGCAAAAAGCACTTACCAATGCCACCCATAATCCCAGCTGCAGCTCCACCGGTGGAAGCGGCCGACGAGTGGTGGTGGTGTGACTGTTCCTGTTGCGGAGGAGGAGAGGGCATTGTCGCTACCGGAGGAGTGGCAGCTAGTTCCCGCCAACACACATCCATCGCGATCGCAACATCTGCTGAAAGCGAAATGTAGAGCACATAGCACACTCAAAATCATTGCGGTGATGGAAATCGATCCTTCACATTGAACTCACCTCCATTGTCAATGTCAGCACCTCCAGCGGGGCCACTAAACTTGTGGAAAAAGCGAGTTTCCCGGCACCGGATGCGCGCTCCGTCGACTCGCAGAAACTGCTTCACTAAGAGGAACCAACACTTCGGCATTACTCTAAGTTTCGCCTCCAGTGTGATCTCACCGCAGTCCTCCAGGTCATCCTATTGTGACCGTATAGTGCCAGTTAGTGGCAGTAATGATAAAATTAACATTGATGTGTGTTACAACCACACAGGAGGTATGCAGCAATTACATCACTTAACCTACCTGGTATAGAAGGAACTCGTCGTAAAATAAGATAGGCTCGTCCTGGTTCTTCAACATCTCCATGTCGATTCCACTCGAGTGGACAGCCTCCACACGCCACTCCGTTGGCACCTCATTTGATGTAGTGGCAGATGTGCGAGTAGAGCAGAATCCACTCTGAACAGGCGCCGCGCCCTCAGTAGGCAGCAAGTGTGCGCGCAGCACTGCACCGGCCGTGATGCTGTTGTGAATGGTGCTAAGGTCCGCACTATCGGCATTGGTGCTGCTTGCGGTATGCAACACCGTGCACAGGTAGTCACTGCTGAAGGTCCAGTCACACTCCCTTACTGACTTGACCACGCTGTTAAGGCTATTCTGTGCACCACTCGTATGATCGGCACTGGTGGTATTGGCGGATAGAGTGTCACTACTATTGGTGGTGCCGCCACTGATGTTGAAGTTGTCATGCATACGAGCTGTCCATTTGGCTGCGTATGGCACCTTAATAACATCTAGTGGTCGACTTGTTTCTTCTTCTTTCGCATGCTGTATCAATTGTTGAAATGGATTTAAAAAAAATACAAGTACAAGAAATGCACACGCGAAAGTGAAGATATACCTGCGCTGCCCAGCATAAGATGGCATCGCTAGCATCCATAGATAGGACAAAATCGCCAAACTGGATGTGAAAAATGTCGTTTCCAAAGAGCATAGGTGGGACGTGCAGCTTGCAAGCATTTACATTTAAGGAATCTACAGCAATCCACTCCTCAATGTTCGAGTTCTCCTCCTGTAAAGAAGGAAATCGACGCGCCAGATTCGCTTTGATATTTTCCGTCAAATTGGAGAGCCCTTTTTCGTTCAAGATTTTGTCATGATAAGAGGTAAACTTCCATCCAGATGGTTGGCTCAGCGTGTCAAGGAAGGTAAGCTGCGTTAGGTCGTCACCAAGGGGTTCAGATGTTTTTGTGAAGGAATATTTCTCCAGCACATCGGCACTGGCGAATACAGGGCGCTTGGTAACTCTAGACATGGCGTAATTGTTGAATATGCCCAAGAAATTGTGTTTCAAACGAAGTTGTGACCTTCGATGTGTTCTTTTATCAAAATTCGGTTTATTCAAACAGATTCGTTGAATGACAATTTTTCAGCACCAGGAAGTCAAGAGCAATCGAACAGCTGTACCTGCTGTCTGTATTTTTGTATTATATCCTCAATTTCACACAATGATAGTGCAAGACGAAAGCTCGAATGGTTCGCATTCTATGCACTCACGTGCTTCACAGTTGGACTTCGTTCCATCCTCACAAGTGCCCAAGCAACAGTATTACAAGCAGCAATGGAAGCGGAAAGGTGCAGATGGCGTCACTTCGGAAAGCAATGCAAAGAGTCGACCAGTTTATAAACCGCCTGCAGTCAACAAAATCAAAGTCATTGTTCTGTTAGAAGCAGCTAAACTGAATGAAAGCACTCTCGGTAAAGCTATTCAGGCGGAATTTCAGCAGCACGAGGAGTCACCAACAGATGAAAAGTTTCAAATACGTGGCGTAGCAAGTCCTGTTGAACAACAAGCAGATTCCACACCATCAGAAAACCATTTGATTCGGTGGACACGATCGAATCTGAGTGCCGTGGATACGTTGACAACTGCAAACATACCAGCCTTTGAACCTTTTGCCCTGCTTGTTGCTGAAACAGAAGCATTTTTAACACATATGCTAGCATCAGAGGATGGTTATGAGTTTGAACAATTGGGAGTGTATGTGGAAAGCTTGTTTGTGCAATTGAAAGGAAGTAGTACCAGCTACAGCAAAATATTAGCATTGGTAGATTTGGATAAAGCCGCTCTAAAGATTCAAAGAAAGGTAATATTGTGCTTTTTACAATATAAAATATCTACAACAGAAATCGCAACGTAACATCATTTTCAACGATTCACAGATAAGTAAAGAAGGTAGCCGTCAAGACGTATTGAGCATGGTCGACAGCGCCGTGTCCTATCTGCTGTATGAGCTGGACGTTGAGGTAATATTATTTAGTGTGCATATGCTTTCGTCATTTGTTGTCTAGTAAGCCTCTTGTCAGACCTGTTAAGCTGAATGTAAAACCCATGCACGTAGGTGTTTCGGTGCAAGAAGGAGAGTGAAATGGCGGAATATGTGTACACTTTGACCCGGCTGGTGAGCAACAGAGTGGCCGACGCCGTGGTCACCGAGATTGACTGCGTGGCCAAGTAAGTGTACCCTAGTTTGTGTATGAGTGTGTTTTGTTGTATTGTCTTCTTCTCATTGTGCATCCAATTCTCCACTGTGCATTGTTCATGTGCTAATTGGTCGCTACCAGATCTCCAGCTGTCAAAACATTGTAAGCCAACTTTAATGTTCTTTATTCCTTTTCAAATGTAGAGCACAGAAGGAAAAGGTCCCGGAAGGATTGGAAGGATCTGCAAAGGAACAATTTGAGGTGCGACACACTGTTTTTTTTGCATGTTTATAACATAAATTTAACTTTATATTGCGCACTTTTACGCCGTCTATGTAACATCTGTGTGTACATTTCACACTGTTCTTGCTCATCTGTGCCTAAACCCCATTATTGTGATACTATTGTATGAATACAACACAGCTGCAGCAGACCTGGTCGGCGATGCTCCAGATGCTACCCTTGATGAGCAAAGATAAAGCCCAAACTCTCATTGCACAATCGAATTTCTCCTGTCCGCAGCACCTGTTGCGACATATTCACCACAACACAGACCCTGAGATTGCACAGCTCAGTACCGAGCAGAAAAAGCTGCTTTTGCAGAACGCCTTCGGGGCGCGAAAAAGTGGCAAAAACGGCGTGGTGGTGTCCAAACAGGTGAAACTGAGCAAACATGTGTATAATTTGATGACTTCGATGGAGCCAGAAGAGTTAATTAGTAAAGTGTGAACAATAATATGTGTGACACGCTTCAATTACAATATTATTTTTCTAATTGTACATGATACTGGTGAAGTGTGTATAGCTTTCAAGCCTAATAATCATTTATTTATTATTCATTTCGCCTTCAAATAATGGTAATCGTATAGTAAGCTAAGCTACATTAAAGTACAACGAAGGATCATTACCGATGGGCCACGGGTGCTTGACTTGGAATTGACTGTGACTTGTGTTCACTAACAATTTTAATCTGATGTGTACTTGTGATCAGCTTCTTCAATGTGTGGTGATTGCTGGCCTCGGAGTCGGCAGTATCATCCTCCGTACTGTCGACACCTTCTTCCTCCGTACTGTTGACATTGCTCACTTCGTCGTCGCTTTCAAAGTGTTCAAACACAACCTCCCGTAAGTTATCCAACTCTGTTTCACCATCAGCCCATGCTTTTTCCAGTTCTTCCTGGGACCAGGGAATGCTTTCGAAGTACTTTCCGTCGTCTTTTCTGTCTCTTTTTACCCTAACCCGCGCTGCTCCAGTGCCAAGTGTGAAGCCTCCACCGCCAGCTTCATTCGGCAAGCACATGACTCTCAGAGGACTAGTGTTGAGCACAACAACATCTCCGCCTGGAACCTCTCGAACGAATTTTAGTTTTTGTGCAGGGAAAAGGAGGGAATAGCTTGGAAAGTCAACGTCGCCACTTCCTGCGGTTCCAGAAGCTAATTTCCGAAACTCAGAGCGGTAGTTAAAGTTATTCATTTTCCCCAGCCAGTCGACTCCTTGATTAAGCGCCTTTAACCTTTCATAGAACTGCGGTGTGACGATGCGCCACTCGGTAGCACCAGGACTTGGTCCGCCTTTAGCCGTGTAGTAAAATCCCAGTTTCTTTCGAACCTCGCTCACTTTCAACCCCTTGCCAACAAATGCATCTCGTACACTCCCAGGCATTCTTGTGAGAAGCCAGTTCTCCATCAAATGATCACCATTAATTTCGAAAATCTTCTCATTGCTGAACCCATGACATTTGTACCGTTCCGTATAGTTCTTCGCCACCCCAACTTTCAGCAGAACATATTCACGGTTGTTGATATCTTTAATAGAAAGATCAACACCGTTAATCGCCAGGATTTTAATGCAATAAATGCCACCTTCCTCCTCTTTTCTGAGATACTGCTTTTGTATGGCCGTGCATGTGTCACTGACCAGAACAGCTTTCAGTTTTTTCCTCTCTCCTTTCAAGTTTGCATCAGTATAGAATTTTCCTAAACATTTCTGAGTGTCAGCGATCGGATTGGACATTGTCATACAGAGTATGAGTACAATATCAATACGATCTATTCATAGCTAGTTACTGTATGTATTAAAGATCTCTTGTGATGAACACTATGGGATACAATAATCATACAACGTTAATATCCCGGACGAGCAAATGCTAATCAATACTTTTCTTTCAATGGTTCCCAACAAAACAAAGTCTAGCCTGAGACGTAGCAAGGGTGGTTGTGCTTGGCAGTGGACTGTACCTATCTCGATTTGTCGTTTACGGTTAGACTCACAGTGGGACAGCCGAACGCTAGTATTTTAAGAAAACCATGGCCAGTATTTACGAAGAGGTAGAGATTGAGGACATGACCTACGATGGCGACACCCAAACTTACTTCTATCCCTGCCCATGTGGTGACAAGTTCTTTATCCCGCTTGAAGATTTGTATGATGGCGAGGATATCGCCACGTGTCCCTCCTGCACTTTGAAAATTAGAATTATCTTCGACGAAGCTAATTTGCCCGAGCTAATCGCACCTGCCGATGAGGAAGAGGAAGAGAAAGAGGAGAAGAGCTGAATTTGATAGTTTCTTTGTATTCATCGACAGCTTTTATGTGGTAGATAATGAGCTCGTGAGATACGTGGACAATGTCCAAATAGCAATTCGAAAGTCAAGGAGCTTGCACATTCCTTTCAATCGAACCACCAAGATTTTGTCATCTCTGTATATATGTAATTTGTTTAATATCGCGTATGTTGTTTAATCAATGTACTTGATTTGCAACCTCTATTGTTGCAGTTTTCATGTTAAGAAAACAAGCAGTCAAATGTATAACTTGTTGGTCAATTCTTACTGCATATGTTTGGCGCATATTAAAAATGGGACAACAACAAGCCCTACAATTTCCTTTATATTATTCCTTGAAGCGGTATTAATAATCTCCGGAGAAGTAAATGCGCCACAGCTTCACACAGCAATCCTCTCCTCCTGATACTAGCAATGCCGTGTACTGGCCAGCATTGTATCTATTTAGTTTAAAAATATGGACAGCGTGGATGGGTAAACTTATGAAGATCAACAGCAGAAGATTTAACATGCCATGCGACTCACCTGCCAGGAACAGATGTGGAATGAGCTGCATCAGTAGAACCTGTGTTACAGAAACAACGCAAATACACATGAGATTAGTCAGAGCAAGAAATAACTAAACCAGCCACTGGTCGAAGCCACACGGATGACGGCAGTAATGCAGTACACAAATAAATGAACTCACTTGCTCCGCCGATGGTCAGGGACAGGGTATTGATTCTCCCCGTATGCGCCATGGTGTGTCTGTACACTTCAATCATTTCCCCCAAGGCATTACTACCAGTAGTGTTACTCATGCTGTGATAGGACATGATGTAGCAGCGGATGGTCCCGTCGGCATGTCCGGTATAAATAACCCTTCCGTCCACCTCTAGGCTACTAACACTGCTATCAACATAGCCACTGCTATTATTGTTATCACCCGTACCGGTGTTGATGCTACTACCACTACTAACACTATACAGGTCGTTATTACTGCCCTTACCAACCATAGCACTACTACTAGTCCCTATAGAAGTATTACTACAATAGACTACGCCCTTGCGGTCCAGACACACCAGTGCTCCGTCCTCAGTGCCGCAGAGGAGCTTCTCGTCGGTGTGGGACAATAACCCTTTGTATGCGTTATTCTCAGGCACCCACTTCAAACAGTTCACCGCTCTACAGTAATAATAAGTACAGTAAGCAAGGGACACTTAGAACAGAGAACTACGAATACAGTCTTGATTGCAAAGGTTAGGTATGAGTGCTTATGTAAGCGCTCCAATGTACAAATACAACTGTTGGTATATTTGACTTACTTCTTGTTCGGGCTGACTTGCAGCGTGTAGAGCATTGCCTTGGTCTTCAAATCATAAACTGTGACAATTCCCTCTGCGTTACCCGCCGCACCTGTTTACAAACACAATAATAGTAGCACAAGAATTAAAAAGTAAATTGAAGTGCAAATTGGTACTTGCATATGACAATAAGGCCTGAACGCCAGGAATATCCATATCAATATTCTAAATGCAAAAAGGAAACTTTCTCTATGCATTAACATGAATAAGACACCACGTACCTAATCGACCGCTGTCGTCGATGGCGACGCTCTGAATGGGACTGTCGGAGTCATTAAACTCATGTAACGCTGTCGGCTGCACCAAGTTTCCATCACTGTGTTTCAATGGAATATAAAAGAAGATAAATGTAAACACCAGACACAGTTGACCACAATCAACCATAGCAACAACTAAGTAATAATAACACACTATACCTGGGACTGTTGTTGATGTTATTATTAGCACCACCACCATTACCACCAGCACCACCAGCACTGAGACTGGCGAGACCCCAGAGCTTGACAGTAGTGTCTAATGACCCGGACAGTAGATACTTGTTACTGTGAGTAGAGACGGAAAAGTATTGTAACAGTTAGAGAATAATAAAACCAGAAAATGATAGTGAATATGTCGCATCAAAAAAAGGTCTTGCCACAAAAACTACCATGACGGAGAACCAAATAATAACATGCACACAATCACCCACGTGCTTTTACCTATTGTCGGTGCTTAAGCAAGTGACGGCATCGTCATGTGCGTACACTTTCCCCATTGCATGAGCATGCGACACCGAGTACCTGCATACATTGTTGTTAAGAAGAAGTGTGATGGAAATAAAAAATAAAAAAGATAAGCATTAAGCAAAAAGGTAGGTTTCAGGAACAACATGGGTGAAATAAAAACTCCAGAATCACACAAATAAGAAGTAACTAATGTATTGCAACACAAAGACAGACGTACCCGTAAATGTTGTTGTCCCAACTGGAGAAGATGATGTGGTTTTTGTCGTTCAGCAGCAGCACCGCACTCAGACTGGAGCCAGACACCGCAGTAGTGCGACGCGGAGTCACCGTAGTGTCCACCACATTCACCTGTAGAAAAAGAAACAGATCAACCAACACATATTATGCGAGGGGAACATAAACTATTACTTTGTGTTTTGGAGAAACAACAGGAGAAGAACAACGATACACATACTGTACAAATAAACATAACATGTTATGCACGAACCTGCAAGGCTCCATTTCTCGTAATGCCTCCTTCAATCGTCTGCTCCACGCGACTCACCTGAAATAACAAAATATAGAAAAGGGGAATTAAATTTTATATTAGAGAAATTAGTGTGCAATAATGACCAATAGGCATAATAAAGCGAATAGACATTACACAACCATCAGCAAAACACACACCACACACCATATACTCATACACATACACAGTACCTTAAGATTCGCATCTCTCGCCACGGTGGCAATAAGTGCGTGCGTGCCCTCCACTGTGTGCAAAGAACGGTGATACCGGCCCGTGCTCTGGCCTGTAATGTAATAGGTTTAAAATACATTGGATGGAAGTAAGTAAGGGCAAGGCGCACAGAGTAAATCAGAGAACGTTAGACTCTAAACTAAAATAAAGACATAGCATTAGTTCTGAGTTGCGGTACCTGAGAGCAATGTAGTCTCCGCATAGAGCATTGCGGACACTCCTGTAACGGCTTTGCTGTGCCAATAGTAAGAATCTCCGCCCACCATCACCATCTTTCGCACGTTGTTTTGGTAGAATCCAGTGGGGGCAGTAGTGGGGTTGAAGCGCAGAGAACGCGTGATGTTCGGGTCGGTCACTGCATAATAATAAGGAATGTACGTGTAAACAATGTGGTTAGTTTATAAGTAAAATATAGATGTAGTTGCAAAGATAACACGTACCGTGTGCTTCTTTGTTGTTCACAACAACAGGCTCCACCGGTGCAGGCGGCGGGGGCAGCGGAGAGGCAACTAATACAGCACTGTTAACACTGGCAGCAGCACTGACAGTGCCTGTGTTAGCGGTTGCACTCAGCATAGTGCCGAGGTTAGAGCTCTTGGGCCGAGCGGGTGCGTTGAAGAAGTTCAGCACCGTGCCCAGCAGAGAATCGACAGGTTTCTTTTCACGCTGCACGGGTAACGGCCCTGCACCCAGTGTCTTGCCTAATAAAATAGCAATATGCAGAGATTATACATGAAAAAAGAAATAAAACACGCGATAGATGTGATGGTCATCATGTAAACATATACACATACACACATACACTAAACTACCAAAATGCTATCCTTACCTGTGGTGGGGTGACCTGGAGAGGATCCTTGGGAACTCGGAGGACCGGGAAAAGGGGAACCACGACCATTACTACTACTAACAACTGGTCTGGTAACATTTCCGGTACTACTGTTAGAATTGTTATTTATGGCAGCCTGCTGGGCGGATTCTGCTTCCAATGCATCCACTTCCAGCTTAAAGGACTCGTCGAGGTGCACAATTGAAATATCCGGTATATCCTCATTGTTAATATTACTGCTATTCGGTGAGTTTGTACTAGTGGCAGTAGAAGTTGGGTGGTTCTGCTCCTGCAGTAGTTTCTCACTGGACTGCATGAGCTGCTCGAGTTGCAACTGTGCGTGTATGCTGTCTGCACTGCTACCTCGAATACTGCTGTTATTATTACCTACTATAGTGGTAGTAGTGGTAGAGGTAGAAGGAGTAGACAGAATAGAAGGCTTGCGGGACAGGCGCGATGCAGGTGAGAAAACAGTCTCTTCCGACATGGCACTTTTATCCGCATCCCCACTACCAGCCATAGTAACATTGTAGTCAATGGTGGTGGTAGGAGCAGAAGCAGAAGTAGTAGCAGCGTTGCGACTAGGATGAGGCACTGTGAACAACTGCTTAGGTGTCTGACCAAACTCCTGAATCTATTATATATTGCATACAATTAGAAAGAGGTGAGAATACGAAATGTGACATCTAATTCCTCATTCAACAAATGCGCTATTCTACCAAGAAGAAGCAGAAACTATTTTAAAAAATGACAATATGGTAAGCTAACCTGCATGATGATGCCGTCTCTTTCGCGCATGTCCGTGATGCTGTCAATGTCCACAGCCCCTTCGTAGGTGAGGTAATAGTACAAATTGTCCGCTTTTAAAGCTTCCGGTCCCGTTTGCTTGTATCCGAAGATTAAATCTGCATAAAAGAAACAAGTGCGAGACAGATGATTCTCAAATACATGACAAAGGAAGCTGTGGGATAATTTCGCCGCCATACTGCCCTCAGCAAAACCAGACCCAACAATATACGCTACAATACACAATTGAGAAAAACAACAACCCTTAATACCTATCCATTCGTGCAGGTGTTCGCTGACATACTCGCACTCGAGTGCTTTTTGGTGTTTCTTCAAAAAGTCGCGCGGACTGTCCGCCCACGGAGGCAATACCACATCATTAAGGCGCTCTCCTACAGATTAGATTGGAAAGAAACAAAACACAAAAATGATTACATTAAAAAGGAATTGTTGTAATGTGCTAGAGTGGTAATAGATGAATTACAACTAAAAAACATCAAAACAATAGATCAATAGAACCAATCGTCTTATGAACAGTACCTGTGTGAAGATGGCCCAGGTCGAGGTCATCGAAGTTGGTGAGGAATTCCCCGGATCCCGTAAAGAACTCCGGAATCAATTCCTTCAAGTCTGCATGAATATAATAAAGTAAGGAAAGGTGTTTAAGAGAGGGAGTGAGTAAACCTTGAAAGAAAAGCGCAGAACACAGTAATCGTCAGCGCTGTATATCTCGTAAATGTTCACAAACAGCGTGAATTACATACAACAAACAAAACAACCAATCACATGCAATAGGAAATTGCACTTTTACATGCTCATGCTTATAACTTACCAGTTGGGTTGGTGAGGCAGGACTGCCAGGTGCTGGAGATATTGTGGAACATTCGGTCCGGTGCATCGAATTTCCCATTCTGCAGACACAACATGTACTCAGGCGCCACCCGCACCAGATAGTGCAGTACGTAGCCTGTGTGAAGGCATGACAATACGAGTGGGATGAATGGAGGTTTAAAGGTGTAATTAGTGTGGAAAAGTTGTAAATAATCTTCACATATCATTGCAACGTATTTACAAACCATGAACAATAAACAATAAACAATAAACAATAAACAATAAACAAGAAAAAAGAAACAAGAAACAATGAACAATGAAAAGCACAGCGAGCTGTAACTGCTATATACATAATCATTCGCAGTTTCTAGTTTTACCTGGAGTGGAGTAGTGGGTGCCATACAAAAAAGGAGGAGGCACACCGAGGG
>LNAP01001923.1_pt1 | contig 27105 bp, 23 predicted proteins | sample 602601 | NCBI WGS metagenome assembly LNAP01 (sample SAMN02440304, study PRJNA202911) | soil metagenome | biome: Subtropical and temperate rainforests or woodlands; isolation source: soil samples (1 kg each in a 20% v/v slurry with milli Q water) were... ... | reverse complement strand
CGCCGCTTTTTACAAGATCAGACGCAGGGGTCAGATTATGCCGCTCACTCAAGAGCAGAAGAAACAGTACAAATCCATTGGCCACCATCTGAAACCGGTATTGACTGTGGCCGACAATGGTTTGACTGAAGGTGTGTTAGCAGAGCTTGAACGCGCATTGGGCGATCACGAGCTGATTAAAATCAAACTCAACATCCTCGAACGCGAAAGCCGTCTTCAGGCCATTGCAGAACTGTGCAAGGCTGGCAAAGCGGATCTCGTACAGGTCATCGGCAAGATGGCACTGATTTATCGCAAGAATCCAAAGGTAAACAAGCTGCTGTCGAACGTCCACCGCGCCGTTTGATGTAACAAAGCCAGGGCCGCACTAGCGCGCCCTGTTGCTCCTTCCCGGCACTGGTTGCAAGACCAGCAGCAAGCCAGACAAGCCCAGCACCAGATAACTCATCAACTGCAGATGCAGCGCATCGGGCAGCCAGTAACGCAATCCGAAATAGCTGGTTGAGGCCAACAGCGCGATCAGCAAAAGCTGGCCACGCAGGTCAAGCCACACACTCGAAATACCTTCCGCACTGACCAGAACCGCCATCTGAAGCATCGCGCATACTGCCGCGAAACCCACCAGCACCGCTCCGGAAAAATTGGCGAATTCATGAATCAATAACGGCGCCAGACCGGTCTGGTCCAACACCGTCAACAGAGCCAGGTGCAGCAACACCAGGCCGCCCACCCACAAGGTCTGGGCGAGCTGCCAGATGATCGCGCCCATTGCGAATGGGCGCCCCAGGTCAAATGTGCCGGACTTCAACAATCTCGTACTCGATAACGCCGCCAGGCGTCTTGACGGCAACGACGTCACCTTCTTCCTTGGCGATCAGGGCACGAGCGATGGGCGAGCCCACTGAAATCTTGCCCTTCTTGATATCGGCCTCATCTTCGCCAACGATCTGATACGTCACACGATCGTCAGTTTCGACGTTGGCAATTTCCACGGTCGTGCCGAAAATCACCTTGCCGGTGCGCTCGATGGTCGTGACGTCGATGATCACCGCGTTCTGCATGCGGCCTTCGATATCGCGGATACGCGCCTCGACCATGCCCTGCTGTTCGCGAGCGGCATGGTATTCGGCGTTCTCCTTGAGGTCGCCCAGTTCACGTGCAGTGCCGATGTCCGAGCTGAGCTTGGGACGAACGACCTTGGTCAGATGTGCGTGTTCTTCTTCCAGGGCTTTCGCGCCCTGGACGGTCATTGGATATTTGATCATGCCTTCAACCCTGCATGTAGATCCTGCAAGCGACGCACGGTCTTTTCCGGACCGAACTTGAGCGCTTCGCAGATGGCCTCGCCTGCAGCAATGGTAGTGGTGCAGTAAATCTTGTGCTGCAAGGCATTTCGACGAATGGAGTAGGAATCAGCGATCGACTGGCGCCCTTCCGTGGTGTTGATGATCAGCGTGACTTCGTCATTTTTGATCATGTCGACCACATGCGGACGGCCTTCGGTCACCTTGTTGACGCGGCGAACTTTCAGGCCCGCAGCTTCGATCAGCTTGGCGGTACCGGCTGTCGCGACGATCTGGAAGCCCAGGCTGATCAGGTCGCGAGCGACACCGGCAACCAATGGCTTGTCGTCATCACGCACGCTGATGAATGCCGTGCCACCGGTCGGCAGGACTTCGCTGGCGCCCATCTGGGCCTTGGCAAAAGCCTCGCCGAAGGTGTCGCCGACACCCATCACTTCACCCGTGGACTTCATCTCAGGGCCAAGAATCGGGTCAACGCCCGGGAACTTGGCGAACGGGAATACCGCTTCTTTCACGCTGTAGAAGTTCGGGATGATTTCTTTGGTGAAATTCAGCTCTTTCAGGGTTTTGCCGGCCATGACGCGTGCTGCGATCATCGCCAGGGAAACACCGATGCACTTGGAAACGAACGGCACGGTGCGCGAGGCACGCGGGTTCACTTCGATCACGTAGATGTCTTCACCCTGCAATGCCAGCTGCACGTTCATCAGGCCGACAACGCCCAGTTCCAGGGCCATTTTCTTGACCTGCTCACGCATCTCGTCCTGGATGTGCCCAGGCAGCGAGTAAGGCGGCAGCGAGCAAGCCGAGTCACCGGAGTGAACGCCAGCCTGCTCGATGTGCTGCATGATTGCGCCAATCACTACGTCGGTGCCATCGCAGACCGCGTCGACGTCCATTTCGATTGCGCAATTCAGGAAGTGGTCGAGCAGCACCGGGCTGTCGTTAGACACTTTTACTGCGTCACGCAGGTAGCGTTTGAGTTCATCTTCTTCGTAGACGATTTCCATCGCCCGACCACCCAACACGTAGGAAGGACGCACCACCAGCGGGTAACCAATCTTGCCCGCAGCGCGAATCGCTTCGTCTTCGCTGCGCACAGTCGCGTTTGGCGGCTGACGCAGGTTCAGGCGCTCAACCATCTGCTGGAAGCGCTCACGGTCTTCTGCACGGTCGATGGCGTCAGGGCTGGTGCCGATGATCGGTACGCCAGCTTCTTCGAGGGCACGCGCCAGTTTCAATGGGGTTTGACCGCCGTACTGGACGATCACGCCTTTTGGCTTCTCGACGCGGACGATTTCCAGCACGTCTTCCAGGGTCACTGGCTCGAAGTACAGGCGATCCGATGTGTCGTAATCGGTGGACACGGTTTCCGGGTTGCAGTTGACCATGATGGTCTCGTACCCGTCTTCGCGCAGGGCGAGTGCCGCGTGTACACAGCAATAGTCGAACTCGATGCCCTGGCCGATGCGGTTAGGACCGCCGCCCAGAATCATGATCTTGTCGCGAGTCGTCGGATTGGCTTCGCATTCTTCCTCGTAGGTCGAATACATGTAGGCCGTATCGGTGGAGAACTCGGCAGCGCAGGTGTCAACGCGCTTGTAGACCGGGTACACCTCAAGCTTGTGACGATGGCGACGCAGGTTTTTCTCGGTAACGCCCAGCAGTTTGGCCAGACGCGCATCGGAGAAGCCCTTGCGCTTGAGGCGATACATCAGGTCGCGGTCGATAGTTGCCAGACCGAGGGTCTTGATCTTCTCTTCGTCCTTGATCAGGTCTTCGATCTGCACCAGGAACCAAGGATCGATCATGTTCATGGCGAAGATTTCTTCGACAGTCATGCCAGCACGGAACGCATCCGCGACGTACCAGATGCGCTCGGCGCCCGGCACGGTCAGTTCGCGTTTGAGCACGCCCATGCTTTCCGGGTTGCTCAGGTCCAGTTTCGGATCCAGACCGCTCACGCCGACTTCAAGGCCGCGCAGGGCTTTCTGCAAGGATTCCTGGAAGGTCCGGCCGATGGCCATGACTTCGCCAACCGACTTCATCTGGGTCGTCAGGCGTGCATCGGCTTTCGGGAATTTCTCGAAGGCGAAGCGCGGCAGCTTGGTGACCACGTAGTCGATGGACGGCTCGAAGGACGCCGGAGTCTTGCCGCCGGTGATTTCGTTTTGCAGCTCGTCGAGGGTGTAGCCGATGGCCAGCTTGGCGGCGACGCGAGCGATCGGGAAACCGGTCGCTTTCGAAGCCAGCGCCGAGGAACGCGATACACGCGGGTTCATCTCGATCACAACCATGCGGCCAGTGTCCGGGCAGATGCCGAACTGGACGTTGGAACCACCGGTTTCAACGCCGATCTCACGCAGTACCGCCAGCGAGGCGTTACGCATGATCTGGTATTCCTTGTCGGTCAGCGTCTGGGCTGGCGCAACGGTGATGGAGTCGCCGGTGTGGACGCCCATCGGATCGAAGTTTTCGATGGAGCAGACGATGATGCAGTTGTCCTTTTTGTCGCGGACCACTTCCATCTCGTATTCTTTCCAGCCGATCAACGATTCGTCGATCAGCAGCTCTTTGGTCGGCGACAGGTCCAGACCACGGGTGCAGATTTCTTCGAATTCTTCACGGTTGTAAGCGATGCCGCCACCCGTGCCGCCCATGGTGAACGACGGACGGATGATGCACGGGAAGCCGAGCTTTTCCAGAACCGCGTAGGACTCTTCCATGGTGTGGGCGATGCCGGAACGCGGGCAGTCCAGGCCGATGGACTTCATGGCCTTGTCGAAGCGCGAACGGTCTTCAGCCTTGTCGATGGTGTCGGCATTGGCACCGATCATCTCGACGTTGTACTTCTCCAGAACGCCTTCGCGCTCCAGATCCAGTGCGCAGTTCAGTGCGGTCTGGCCGCCCATGGTTGGCAGCAACGCGTCCGGACGTTCTTTTTCGATGATCTTGGCAACGGTCTGCCATTTGATCGGCTCGATGTAGGTTGCGTCGGCCATCGACGGGTCGGTCATGATCGTCGCCGGGTTGGAGTTCACCAGGATGACGCGGTAACCCTCCTCGCGCAGGGCTTTGCAGGCCTGGGCGCCGGAGTAGTCGAATTCACAGGCCTGGCCGATCACGATGGGGCCGGCGCCAAGAATCAGGATGCTTTTAATGTCTGTACGTTTTGGCATGGGTTGTCACTCGAATACGTAGGTCTGCTTCTCTGCGATGGCTGGGCGGCCATTGGCCGGACGACGTGTCGTTCGGGGCCTGCCCAGTCACCTGCGCGTTACATTCTCAAGGCAACCGGTCAGCGTCGCTTGGCCATCGCTTCGATGAAGCGATCAAACAGTGGCGCAACGTCGGTCGGACCCGGGCTCGCTTCAGGGTGACCCTGGAAGCTGAACGCGTCCTTGTCGGTACGCTCGATGCCTTGCAGGCTGCCGTCGAACAGCGATTTGTGAATCGCTCGAAGGTTGCTCGGCAGGGTCGCTTCGTCCACCGCAAAACCGTGGTTCTGGCTGGTGATCATGACAACGCCGGTATCCAGATCCTGAACCGGGTGGTTCGCACCATGGTGACCCAGGGCCATCTTGATGGTCTTCGCGCCGGAGGCCAGGGCCAGCAGTTGGTGACCCAGGCAGATGCCGAACACCGGAATGTCGGTTTCCAGCACATCCTTGATCGCCTGAATGGCGTAGTCGCACGGCTCAGGATCGCCAGGACCATTGGACAGGAACACACCATCCGGATTCATCGCCAGCACATCGCTGGCCGGAGTTTGCGCAGGCACAACAGTGACCCGGCAGCCGCGCTCGACCAGCATGCGCAGAATGTTCAGCTTGACGCCGTAATCGTAGGCCACGACGTGGTATTTCAAATCGCTGGCGGCGATTTCAGGACTGCTGTCGGTCTTCAAAGCCCAGACGCTGGTGCGCCACTCGTAGCTTTCCTTGACGCTGACGACTTTCGCCAAGTCCATGCCCTTGAGGCCAGGAAAGCCGCGTGCTGCGGCGATGGCCGCTTCGTCGGAGATGTTGTCGCCGGCCAGGATGCAGCCGTTCTGTGCGCCTTTCTCACGCAGGATGCGGGTCAGGCGGCGCGTGTCGATACCGGCGATGGCAACGACGCCGTTGGCTTTGAGGTAGTCGCCAAGGGACATCTTGTTGCGCCAGTTGCTGGCTACCAGCGGCAGGTCACGAATGACCAGGCCTGCAGACCAGACGCGATCCGATTCGGCGTCCTCCGGCGTAGTGCCGGTGTTGCCGATGTGTGGATACGTCAGCGTGACGATTTGTTGGGCATAGGAAGGATCGGTAAGGATTTCCTGATAGCCGGTCATACCTCACCAACGGTTTGACCGTCGGCTCCAATGGCTTCGCCGCGAAAAATGCTGCCATCAGCAAGGGCGAGTATGGCTGGCTTAGTCAAGAAGACCTCCCGTAAGTAAAGCCTGAAAGGGCGTTCGCAGGTTGCAAAAAAGCGGAATGACGTATAGACACGTCACCCCGCTTTCTTATCGAATCATCTGCGCGCTTTTAGTGGACACACTAAAGCTGTAGCTTACAGAAAAGCCCTGTTTTGGTCTACCGGCAATGAGGCGAAAAGACGGGGGAATGCGACAGAAGTTCAATCGGCGGGGGTAAAACAGGGCCAAAATTCACGCTTATGGTGAAATTTGACCCTCGATTGCGTGATCAGAACGATCAACGCAGGTCCAGCACGTCCTGCATGTCATACAAGCCAGGCTCGCGCCCCTCAAGCCACAGCGCAGCCCGCACAGCGCCTTTGGCGAAAGTCATGCGGCTCGATGCCTTGTGGGTGATCTCGACACGCTCACCATCGGCGGCGAACAGCACGGTGTGATCACCGACGATATCGCCAGCGCGAACGGTCGCGAAACCGATGCTTTGCCGATCCCGCGCACCGGTCTGCCCTTCCCGCCCGTAGACCGCGACCTTTTGCAGATCACGCCCCAGGGCATTGGCAACCACTTCACCCATGCGCAGCGCCGTACCGGACGGCGCATCGACCTTGTGCCGGTGATGCGCTTCGGTGATTTCGATATCGACATCATCGCCCAGCACGCGAGCAGCCGTATCGAGCAGTTTCAGGCACAGGTTCACACCCACGCTGAAATTGGCGGCGAACACGATCGGGATATCCTTGCCCGCTTCAGCCAGACGCTGCTTCTCTTCAGCACTGAAACCTGTGGTGCCGATGATCATGGCTTTGCCAGCCTTGCGGCAGAACGCAAGGTTCTTCAGTGTCACGGGCGGATGCGTGAAATCGATCAGTACGTCGAACTCATCGACAACCTTGGCCAGATCACCCGACAACGGCACACCAATTCTACCCAATGCAGCCAGCTCGCCCGCATCAGCACCCACCAGCGTGCTGTCCGGACGATCGATCGCCGCCGTCAAACCGGCACCGGGTGCCTGTTGAACCGCTTCGATCAGAATCTTGCCCATGCGCCCGGCGGCGCCCATCACAGCTATACGTCGCATGCCTTGCTCCCGTTGAATGCGCTTACAGATCGCCGAAGAAACGTTTCACACCGTCGAACCAACCGGTGGCTTTCGGCGAATGCGAGCTGTCACCTTCCAGCGTTGCACGAAACTCTTCGAGCAATTCGCGCTGACGACGACCGAGGTTGACCGGAGTTTCCACAGCAACACGGCACATCAAGTCGCCTGCACCACCGCCACGTACCGGAGCAACACCCTTGCCACGCAGGCGGAACTGCTTGCCGGTTTGCGTACCTTCAGGAATCTTCAGTTTGACCCGACCATCCAGCGTCGGCACTTCCAGCTCACCGCCCAATGCAGCATCGGTGAAGCTGATCGGCACTTCGCAGTACAGATGCTTGCCATCGCGCTGGAAAATCGCGTGCTCGCGCACATTGATCACGACATACAGATCGCCGGTCGGACCGCCTTGAGCGCCCGCTTCACCTTCGCCAGACAGACGAATGCGATCACCGGTATCAACGCCTGGCGGCACTTTCACGGACAGGGTCTTGTATTCCTCGACCCGGCCTTCGCCATGACAGGAGTCGCACGGATCGGAAATCACCTTGCCATGACCATGGCAGCGCGGGCAGGTCTGCTGCACGGAGAAGAACCCCTGCTGCATGCGCACCTGACCAATACCGCCACACGTCGGGCAAGTGACTGGCGAAGAGCCTTTCTTCGCGCCCGAACCATCGCACGGCTTGCAGTTGACCAGCGTCGGCACACGGATATTGACTGTGGTGCCACGCACGGCCTCTTCGAGATTCAGTTCGAGGGTGTAACGCAGGTCGCTGCCGCGTTGCGCGCCGCCACGTCCGCCGCCACCGCCACGACCGCCGCCGAAGAAGTCGCTGAATACATCGCCGAATATATCGGAGAAATTAGCGCCGCCCGCGCCGCCACCAAAACCACCGCCGCCCATGCTTGGGTCAACGCCAGCATGGCCGTACTGATCGTAGGACGCACGCTTGCTTGCATCGGACAGCACTTCATAGGCCTCGTTGGCCTCTTTGAACATGTCTTCCGACGCTTTGTCGTCAGGGTTGCGATCCGGGTGATGCTTCATCGCCAGACGACGATAAGCCTTTTTCAGATCCGCTTCGCTGGAGCCTCGCTCCACCCCCAGTACTTCGTAATAATCACGCTTCGCCATAATTCTTCCGCACTCTTGAGGACGTTCGGCAAAACCCTCCTGAGCTTCGCCAAACTCGTTGAGCCCCATACAGGCCCGGACCCAACTCACGTCAATTCAACGATCCTGGTCTTCGTTCAACAGCCAGTCACCCGGCCGAGAAAGCGGCAGAACAAGCCGCCATGCAGGAGCATCGCGACCTTGCCACAGGGCTTGCGCAGTCAAGCCGCAAGCCATCAAAAAATTCGTCTATGCCAGACACGCCAACGCGGGAGCAAGCTCCCGCGCGGCGACATCCTACCAGTGACCACTCGCAAGTGGTCAACTGGCGCTCAAGTGAGCCTGCGCTTACTTGTGGTCTTTTACTTCTTCAAACTCTGCATCAACAACGTCGTCAGCAGGCTTGCCATCTTCCTTCGCAGCCTGTGCACCGGCTTCTGGCTGTTCAGCCTGATCAGCGTACATTTTCTGGGCAACCGGAGCGGAGACCTTGGACAGCTCTTCGACCTTGGCGTCGATAACAGCCTTGTCGTCGCCCTTGATAGCGGCTTCCAGCGCAACCAGCGCAGCTTCGATCGCAGTTTTTTCTTCTGCGGTCACTTTCTCGCCAGCGTCGGAGATCATTTTGCGAGTCGAGTGAACCAGTGCGTCACCCTGGTTACGGGCTGCTGCCAGTTCTTCGAACTTGCGATCTTCTTCAGCGTTGACTTCAGCATCACGAACCATCTGCTGAATTTCTTCCTCGGACAGACCGGAGTTGGCCTTGATCACGATGGACTGAGTCTTGCCAGTTGCCTTGTCTTTGGCGCCTACGTGCAGGATGCCGTTGGCATCGATATCGAAAGTCACTTCGATCTGCGGTACGCCGCGTGGCGCTGGTGGAATCTCGGCCAGGTCGAACTTGCCCAAAGACTTGTTCTGAGCAGCTTGCTTACGCTCGCCCTGCAGAACATGAATGGTCACTGCGCCCTGGTTGTCATCGGCAGTCGAGAACACCTGGGATTTCTTGGTAGGAATCGTGGTGTTTTTCTCGATCAGCGCGGTCATCACGCCGCCCATGGTTTCGATACCCAGAGTCAGCGGGCTGACGTCCAGCAGCAGAACGTCTTTGACGTCGCCAGCCAGAACCGCACCCTGGATAGCAGCACCCATTGCAACAGCTTCGTCCGGGTTGACGTCTTTACGGGCTTCTTTGCCGAAGAACTCGGTAACCAGCTTCTGAACCAGTGGCATACGCGTCTGACCACCGACCAGAATCACGTCGTTGATCGCGTTGATTTCGATACCGGCATCTTTCAAGGCAATGCGGCAAGGTTCGATGGTGCGCTGAACCAGGTCTTCAACCAGCGACTCCAGCTTCGAACGGGAGATCTTCACGTTCAAGTGCTTGGGACCGGTTGCATCTGCAGTGATGTACGGCAGGTTAACGTCGGTCTGCATGCTCGAAGACAGCTCGATCTTGGCTTTTTCAGCAGCTTCTTTCAGACGCTGCATCGCCAGCGGGTCACCCTTGAGGTTCATGCCGCTTTCTTTCTTGAACTCGTCTACGAGGTAGTCGATCAAGCGGATGTCGAAGTCTTCACCACCGAGGAACGTGTCACCGTTGGTTGCCAGAACTTCGAACTGATGCTCGCCATCGACTTCAGCGATTTCAATCACCGAAACGTCGAACGTACCGCCACCCAGGTCATAAACGATGACAGTGTGGTCGCCTTTCGCTTTGTCCATACCGTAGGCCAGAGCGGCTGCGGTAGGTTCGTTGATGATGCGTTTTACGTCCAGACCCGCGATACGGCCGGCATCCTTGGTCGCTTGACGCTGGCTGTCGTTGAAGTAGGCCGGAACAGTGATGACCGCTTCAGTCACAGCTTCGCCGAGATAGTCTTCGGCGGTTTTCTTCATCTTTTTCAGAATTTCAGCAGAAATCTGCGGCGGAGCCATTTTCTGGCCGTTGACTTCGACCCATGCGTCGCCGTTGTCAGCCTTGACGATCTTGTAAGGGACCATCTGGATGTCTTTCTGAACCACTTCCTCGTCGAAACGACGACCGATCAGACGCTTCACCGCGTACAGGGTGTTGTGCGGATTGGTCACTGCCTGACGCTTGGCCGACTGACCGACGAGGATTTCGCCGTCGTTGGCGTAAGCAATGATCGAAGGCGTGGTACGTGTGCCTTCGGCGTTCTCGATAACCTTGACGTTACCGTTTTCCAGAATGGAGACGCAGGAGTTGGTGGTCCCCAGGTCGATACCGATAATTCTGCCCATCTTTTGACTCTCCCGAAACTTTGATTGGGTTGCCGCAACTGCGTTTACACATTGCGGTAGCTCTTAAACGCTTGGCCTATAAATGGGGGCCGGACAGCTGATTTCAAGCCTGCTCGTCAATTGACGGCTGAACAGGCGATGGTGCCTTGCTGACCACGACCATAGCCGGGCGCAACAGGCGACCATTAAGCTGGTAACCCTTCTGAAACACTTTCAAAACGCTGTTTGGTTCGACATCCGCGCTCTCCTGCATGGCCATTGCCTGATGGTGCTCGGCATTGAATGGCTGGCCGTGCGGCTCGATGGCTTCCAGCTGATAACGCTTGAGGGTGTCGTGGAACATCTTCAACGTCAGCTCGATACCTTCACGCATCGGACGAATGCTTTCGTCGTGCGCATCGGACAACTCAAGGCCACGCTCAAGGCTGTCGACGATAGGCAGCAGGTCGCCAGCGAATTTTTCGAGCGCGAATTTGTGAGCCTTTTCGACATCCTGTTCTGCACGGCGGCGGACATTCTGCAGATCCGCAGCCACTCGCAGGGACTGGTCCTGTGCCGCAGCCAACTGCTCTTCAAGCACTTGCACACGAGTTACCAATTCTTCACCGGAAGCTGCATCGGCAGCCTGGTCCTGGGTCTGCGGATCCAGATTCTGTTCGTCAGCCATAGATTTCTCCTTTCAAAAACATTCGCGAGCTCAACTCGCGCTTCTGTCCCCCTATATGGGAGCGGATTTTTCAGCTTCAAGGGCTAGCAAGGCGAGATCGAGCAATACCCTTACGAAATTTCTGACATAGGCCAAGTCCTTATGGCGCTTGAAAAAATCTCCTGATGGGCTAAAAAAATCCGTGCGGCAAGTCAATCAGACAAAAAAACGCCGTTGTCACCGGCAAATAAAACACTGTATAAATAACCAGACAAATCGCCTGGGAGCCACTCCATGCTGGTGCACCTTTCCGTACATAACTACGCCATCGTTGAACATCTCGATCTCGAGCTGGACCGAGGCATGAGCGTAATCACCGGCGAAACCGGTGCTGGCAAATCGATCATGCTCGATGCGCTGGGCCTGACCCTCGGGGATCGAGCCGACAGCGGAGTCGTTCGTCCCGGCGCAGACAAGGCTGACATTCTGGCCACCTTCGATCTGGCCGATATTCCCGAGGCCAGCATCTGGCTCAGGGAGCGCGACCTGGACAATGACGGCCCGTGCATTCTGCGCCGGGTTATCACTGCCGAAGGGCGCTCGCGGTCCTACATCAACGGCACGCCCTGCCCGCAAGGTGACTTGAAAGCCCTGGGCGAGTTGCTGATTGATATCCACAGCCAACACGAGCATCAGTCGCTGCTCAAAGCGGACACTCATCGCCGCCTGCTGGACGAATACGCTGGTGCGACCGAGCTGGCACGTCAGGTGCAACTGGCGGCACAACGCTGGCGGCAAACACGCCAGGAGCTTGACCGCCTGTCGAACTCCGGCGACGAGCAACGCTCGCGTCACCAGTTGCTGAGCTACCAACTTGAAGAACTGGAAAGCCTGAGCCTGGGCGAAAACGAGCTGGAACAGCTGGAGCAGGAACACAAGAACCTGACCAACGCCGAAAGCCTGCTGAGCATTTGTCGGCAAGTAGTCGAGCAGTGCAGCGAAAATGATTCCGGCAACGTGCTCAATGCGTTGACCGCGAGCCTGCATCGCCTGAGCAGCGTCAATGATTCGCCGACAGCGCTGAGTGAAGCCACCAACCTGCTGTCCAGCGCGCAGATTCAGGTCGAGGAAGCCGTCGGTGAGCTGAACCGCTTCCTCGATCACTTCGACGCTGATCCTGCACGCCTGCAACAACTGGAAGAGCGGCTCGACGCGATCTATACCCTGGCGCGCAAACATCGCATCCAGCCCACTGAAGTCGCCACGCTGCAACAGAAGCTGCTCGATGAAATCGAAACACTGAACGCCAACGACGAAGCCATCGAACGCCTGGAACACGAACTGGCGGCCTTTGCGCGACATTATAAGGAGAGGGCCAGAGAGCTAAGTGACCTGCGTCATCGGTCGGCACCGACCCTCGCGCATGCGGTCGAGCAGGAAATCCAGCGACTTGGCATGCCCGGCGGGCGCTTCAGCATTGAACTGCGGGTCAACTCCGAAAAAGAATTGCTGCCCAACGGGCTGGAGCTGGTGGAATTTCTGGTCAGCGCCAACCCGGGCCAACCACTCAAGGCGTTGGCCAAAGTGGCTTCCGGTGGCGAACTGTCACGCATCAGTCTGGCGATACAGGTAATCACCGCGCAGACATCGCGGGTGCCGACCCTGGTATTCGATGAAGTCGATGTGGGCATTGGCGGACCGACAGCCGAGATTGTCGGCCAGCTCCTAAGACGGCTGGGTGATCGCGGCCAGGTCATGACCGTGACCCATTTGCCTCAAGTCGCAGCGCAAGGCCACCAGCATCTGTTCGTGCATAAAGTCCGCGACAGCGACGTCACCCGCACCGCTGTTTCAAAACTGAGCAAGACCGAGCGCATCGAAGAAGTCGCTCGAATGCTGGGCGGCATTGACCTGACCAAAGAGTCGTTGGCGCATGCCAAGAAGATGGTGGTGACGGCCAAGAGCTGAGCAAACGCAGGGCTCGCCCCAACGAACGCCACTAAAACGCACAAAGACGACCCTAGGGTCGCCTTTGCTGCTGCATCAAAAAAGGTTTACACCTTTTTCTTGCGCACGTAGAGCACCAAGTTGTGATCCACCAACTCGTAACCGTGCTTCTCGACAATCGCCTTCTGAAGCTTCTCGATTTCTTCGTCGAAGAACTCGATGACTTCGCCGGATTCCACGTTGACCATATGGTCATGGTGGCCGCCGTCAGCCAACTCGAATACCGCATGGCCGCCGTCGAAATTGTGGCGAACCACTAATCCGGCAGCTTCGAATTGCGTCAGTACACGGTAAACCGTGGCCAGACCGACGTCCTCGCTAGCCTCCATGAGCGCCTTGTAAACATCCTCGGCGCTCATGTGACGCTGCTCGGCGGAATCGAGCATCTGTAGAATTTTGACCCGTGGCAGGGTCACCTTTAGTCCGGCTTTTCGTAGTTCGCTATTTTCAACCATGGTCAGCTTTCTCACAGACGCTGCTTCGCAGCTTCTCTTAATGCAGGTATGATCGGGGTTTACGTTGTCCCAGCCAAGATAGTGGAAGTCGCCCACCGATGCAAAACACCAAGCTCCTGCTAACCAGTTTCACCCTCGTGGGACTGCTCGCACTCGCCGGTTGTTCATTCCCCGGGGTTTACAAAATCGACATCCAACAGGGCAATGTCGTCACGCAAGACATGATAGACCAGTTACGGCCCGGAATGACCCGACGGCAAGTACGGTTTATCATGGGCAACCCTTTGCTGACTGACACATTCCATGCAGATCGCTGGGATTACCTGTACAGCCTGCAGCCTGGAGGTGGTGAACGCCAGCAAGAGCGCGTCAGCGTTATCTTCAATGGCAATGACCAACTCGTCAGCCTGTCCGGTGACTTCATGCCTGGCGTGAGCCGTGACGAAGCCATTCTGGGTCGCGATAGCGACACTACGGCGCCTGCGGGCAATGTCGAGCAGCCGAAAGCCGAAGAGCCGGCCAAGCCTGGTTCGCTGCTTGAGCAGATCCAGCAGGATGTGGATAAAGTCGAAACCGTACCGGTACCGACCCAGGAACCTCTGGAAACATCGCCGCAGTAATCTTCATTTGCTGCGACAGCAAAAAGCCCGGCATGCCGGGCTTTTTAGTATCTGCGGATCGGTGAATCGTTATTTCTGCTCACGGTCCTGGCGTGCCTTGGCGGCTTTAGCCGCACGTAAACGCCGCACTTCTTTCGGATCAGCCAGCAACGGGCGATAGATTTCAATCCGTTCACCGTCTTTCAGCGTCCGCAATTCAGCATTCGCCACCACTTTTCCGAAAATGCCTACAGCGCATTGCGCCAGATCCAGCTCTGGAAACTCCGCTCCGATGTGGGACAAAAGCAACGCCTGACGCACCGTGGTGCCCACAGGCACTTTCACACTGAGCATCAGTTGCCGATCAACAGCGGCATAAACCACCTCAATGGTGATAACGGCCTCAGCCATGCAGTTCTTTCGCCCGCTGGCAGAACGCGTCTACCAAGGTATTGGCAGCCTGATTGAACAATGGCCCCAGAGTGGCGCGAACGATGGGGCCGGCATAGTCGAACGACAGATCCAGGCTGATCTTGCAGGCTTTTTCGCCCAGCGCCTTGAATGTCCAGACGCCGTGCAGCTGGTTGAACGGACCTTCGACCAGATCCATCACAATCGACTGGCCCGGCACCAGCGTGTTTTGCGTTACAAAATGTTGGCTGAGCCCGCCTTTGGCGATTTCCAGGCTGGCACGCATACGTTCCTCGCTTGCCTCCAGTACCTTCGCCGAAGAGCACCACGGCAGAAACTCGGAATAGCGAGCCACGTCATTTACCAGGTCGTACAGAGCTTGAGCCGGATAAGGCAAAAGGGCGGAGCGTTGAATATGCGTAGTCATGTCAGCGTCACTTCCAAAGCTGAGCGGCAAACACAACAAGAATGCCGAACGGCGCCACATAGCGCATCAAAAAGAACGTCAAGGCGAACAGCATCGGGCTGCGGATCGACAGTTCGTCACGCACTGCCTCGCGGCCCATCACCCAACCTGCGAATACCACGAAACACAAACCACCCAGCGGCAACATGATCCGCGAGGTGAAGAAATCGATGACCCCGAAGAAGTCCAGGCCCCCGGCCGCGCCCCATTGATAGAGATGGAATGCGCCGCCATCGTTCACGAAAAATTTGGCCTGCTGCCAGATGTTGAACGAGAACACCGTCCCAAGCCCAACGAACCAGCAGCTGAATGCCAACCAGAACGTAACCCAGCCGCGGCGGATTTTAGTCCGCTCCACGAGATAGGCAACCATTGGCTCAAGCAGAGAAATCGCCGAACTCCACGCCGCTACCGCCACCAGGACGAAGAACACTACGCCCATCAGTTGACCAAACGCTACATTGCCGAAGGCGAATGGCAAGGTCACGAACATCAGGCCAGGGCCCTCGCTCGGGTTCAGGCCAGCGGCAAAGACGATGGGAAACAATGCCAGCCCGGCCAGCAGCGACACAAAGGTATCAAGCAAGGCAACGCCCACGATGGTCCCGGAAATCGACGAATTCTTCGGCATGTACGCGCCGTAGATCATGATCGAGCCGACGCCGACGCTCAGGGAAAAGAACGCGTGACCCATGGCTGGCAATAACCCGTCGAGCAACCTGGACGGGTTGAAGTCGAACATGAAATGCACGCCTTCCATGAAATGCCCGGTGGTCAGGCTGTAGCCCAGCAGAATGACCATCAGGATGAACAACAGCGGCATCATGATCCGCAGGCTGCGCTCAAGCCCGGCGACCACGCCCTTGGCGATGACCACCGCCGAAAGCAGCATGAAGATCGTGTGCCAGAGCACCAGACGCCACGGATCGCTGATGACATTACCAAAATAAGCGCCGACCTGATCCGGCGTGACGCCCTGGAAATCTCCGCGCCCCATGTCGATGATGTAATCCAGCGACCAGCCGCCCACCACGCTATAAAAAGACAGGATCAGCAGCGCGGTGATCATTCCGGCGAAAGCGCCCCAGGACCAGCGCGCCGAATGCCCGGCCTCGATCGCCAACACCTTCAAGGCGTTGGCCGGGCTCAGGCGCGAACGACGGCCGATCAATGTCTCGGCGAGCATCACCGGCACGCCGATCAGCGCGATACAGGCCAGGAACACCAGCACGAATGCACCGCCGCCATAGACGCCGACCATGTAGGGGAATTTCCAGATACTGCCCAAACCTACAGCAGAACCGGTCGCTGCCAGAATGAACACCCAGCGGCTTGCCCAGCCGCCATGGACCGAAACCTTGTCCGTCGACATCGTAGACACGTCCAACCAAAAAAGAGACGCATTGTCCGGGATTCAATCAACCTGCTCAAGCACGCAGCTTCCCCATAGCCGATATCGAAGCGAGTCCCTATAATGCGTCGCCTATGGCTAAGCTCAAGAAACATCCCACAGGGACCATCGCGCAAAATAAAAAGGCGCGTCACGATTACTTCATCGAACACAAGTTCGAGGCCGGTCTGGTCCTGGCTGGCTGGGAAGTAAAAAGCCTGCGTGCCAACAAGGTACAGCTGGTCGACAGTTATGTGCTGCTCAAAGATGGCGAGGCGTGGCTGATGGGTAGCCATATCTCCCCGTTGACGACTGCAAGCACGCACGTCATCGCTGACCCGACACGCACCCGTAAACTCCTTCTGAACCAGCGTGAGATTGAAAAGCTCATCACCTCGGTGCAGCAGAAAGGCTATGCCTGCGTAGCCCTTTCCATTTACTGGAAGGCGCACTTGGTCAAGTGCGAAATCGCGCTGGGCAAAGGCAAGAAGGAATACGACAAGCGCCACACCGAGCGGGAACGCGACTCTGATCGCGAACTGCAACGGGCCGTGCGCAGCAAGGGCAAGGATGATTAGGTTGGTCGGGTAAGCAACGCTCTACAGATCGATTACATCTGTTGGAGCGAGGCTTGCCCGCTCCAACAGTGATTGTTCACATCCCATTGCGCCGCTCTGCCCGAGCGGTGCGCTGCACTTGCTGACGCACCTCTTCCAACACTTCCTGCACATACAGCAAATGTCGGCTGGACACTTCCCGCGCGTCTTCGCCACGGCCTTCGATGATCGCCAGGTAAAGCTCGCGATGCTGACTGATCAGCATGTCCCGGGTTTCCGTGCGCTGCTTGTACATCCCGCCGATATTGATCAATACGTTGCGCTTGAGCAGATCGAACAGCCCGCGAATCGTATGCAGCAACACGGCGTTGTGGCTGGCTTCGGCAATCGCCAGGTGAAAGCTGGCATCGGCCGCGCTTTCTTCAACACGACTGACTTCGCCTTCTCTTGAGTAGCAATCCTGAAGCGCTTCGAACGCCATGCGCAAGCGTTCGCGATCCACGTCGGTGGCGCGAATCGCAGCGTAATACGCACAGGACGCTTCAAGGGTGTGACGGAATTCCAGTAAATCGCGCTGGGCATCCGGGCTGCTTTCCAGCAGATGCAACAACGGGTCACTGAAAGTCGATCCGAGATTTTCCACCACGTAGTTGCCGCCGCCCTGGCGGCTGATCAACAGCCCCTTGGCCGTGAGTTTCTGGATCGCCTCGCGCAGTGACGGGCGGGACACACCAAATTGTTCAGCAAGCGCACGCTCGGCGGGCAGACGCCCGCCGGATTTCAACGTGCCTTCAAGAATCATTCTTTCCAGCTGCTCGACGATATCGTCGGACAAACGGCGCTGACGCACCTGATCAAAGCCCATAAATCCTCGCTTCACCGCCCCGAGCACATGTCGGGGCCGCCTATTCTGGCTGATTAGCGTCGACTCGACACCTGCCAGATGCTGCTGGAATAACCCCATCAGAGCTGTTTTTCCAGCCACATCCGACCAAAGTCGTAGTACGGCAAATTGACACACCACGGCCAAGGCTTTTACCCTAGCGCTTAGCCATTGTAAATTGGTATTACCAATTAGCCAATGCCAGCGTTTGACGACCAACCTCTTCAGCGCTGCAAGACCTTTCGAGCGAAAGACTTGAGCTGGTTGTCCCTGTGATTCGTTCGTCACTGTCGACAAGACGTTGCTGGAATAACGTCTAATCGAAGCCGCGTACGTGGACATGGAACGCCAGGCCTAACCAAAAATAATTAGGGGCCACCCACATGCAGACCTGGCAACAACTCTATAACCCTCTGGGCAGCCTCGGCCTTTCCGCCGCCGCCGCACTCATCCCGATCGTGTTCTTCTTTCTGGCCCTGGCGGTGTTTCGCCTCAAAGGTCATATCGCAGGCAGTATCACGCTGGCGTTGTCAGTGCTTGTGGCGATTTTCGCTTTCCAGATGCCAGCTGACATGGCCCTCGCGGCCGCCGGATATGGTTTTGCGTATGGTTTGTGGCCCATTGCCTGGATCATCGTGGCAGCGGTTTTTCTCTACAAACTGACCGTCAAGAGTGGCCAGTTCGAGATCATCCGCAGCTCGGTCATGTCCATCACTGATGACCAGCGTCTGCAAGTGTTGCTGATCGGCTTCTGCTTCGGTGCGTTCCTGGAAGGTGCCGCCGGTTTCGGCGCCCCCGTGGCCATTACCGCTGCACTGCTGGTCGGCCTGGGCCTGAATCCGCTGTACGCGGCCGGCCTGTGCCTGATCGCCAACACCGCACCGGTTGCGTTCGGCGCGCTGGGCATTCCGATTATTGTTGCCGGTCAGGTTTCCGGGATCGACCCTTTCAAGATCGGCGCCATGGCCGGTCGTCAACTGCCGCTGCTGTCGCTGTTCGTACCGTTCTGGCTGATGTTCATGATGGACGGCCTGCGCGGCGTCAAGGAAACCTGGCCAGCTGCGCTGGTAGCAGGCTTGAGCTTCGCGATCACTCAGTACCTGACGTCCAACTATATTGGCCCTGAACTGCCGGACATCACCTCGGCACTGGTCAGCCTGGTTTCCCTGACCCTGTTCCTCAAGGTCTGGCAGCCACAGCGCGCAGCCGATTCCGAGTTTGTGGTCGCCACCGCTGGCGGCGCGGCAATGCTGGGCAATCCGGGCGGTTTCGGTCAGCCACGCTCCTCGGTGGCATCCCCTTACACCCTGGGACAGATCCTCAAAGCGTGGTCGCCGTTCCTGATCCTGACCGTCATGGTCACCATCTGGACCCTGAAACCGTTCAAGGCCATGTTCGCCGCCGGTGGCGCGATGCAGGCCTGGACCATGAACTTCGCCATTCCGCATCTTGACCAACTGGTCATGAAAGGCGCACCGATTGTTGCCAAGGCGACGGCGATGCCAGCGGTCTACAAGTTCGATCTGATCGCAGCGTCCGGTACGGCCATTCTGTTCTCGGCGATCCTGTCGATGATCGTGTTGAAGATCAGCGCTGGCACTGGTCTGACCACTTTCAAGGAAACCCTGAAAGAGTTGCGCTGGGCCATCGTGTCCATCGGCATGGTGCTGGCGTTCGCCTTCGTCATGAACTACTCGGGCATGTCGTCCACCTTGGCGCTGGTATTGGCGGGCACTGGCGCGGCCTTCCCGTTCTTCTCGCCGTTCCTAGGCTGGCTGGGCGTATTCCTGACCGGCTCCGACACCTCCGCGAACGCGCTGTTCGGTTCGTTGCAGGCCACCACTGCGCACCAGATCGGTGTCAGTGATGTGCTGATGGTTGCGGCCAACTCCAGCGGTGGCGTGACCGGCAAGATGATCTCGCCGCAATCCATCGCCGTTGCCTGCGCAGCCACCGGGCTGGTGGGCAAGGAATCGGACCTGTTCCGGTTTACTCTCAAACACAGCTTGTTCTTCGCCACCATCGTCGGCTGCATTACCTACGCCCAGGCCTACTGGTTCACTGGCATGTTGGTGCACTAAATAAGACGAGCCCCGGGTGCGCCGATGCGCGCCTGGCGGCTGCTTATCAGGCTACTTTCCAAGCTATTTACAAGAGATTGCGAGAGCCCATGATCATTTCCGCCTCCACTGATTATCGTGCCGCAGCGCAACGCAAGCTGCCGCCCTTCCTGTTTCATTACGCCGACGGCGGCGCTTACGCCGAACACACCCTGCGCCACAATGTATCGGACCTGGCCAGCATTGCTCTGCGCCAGCGAGTCCTGAAGAACATGTCAGAACTGAGCCTGCAAACCACCTTGTTCGGCGAAAGCATGAGCATGCCGGTTGCGCTGGCGCCCATCGGACTGTGCGGGATGTACGCCCGGCGCGGCGAAGTGCAGGCCGCGCGTGCGGCGGCAGCCAAGGGCATTCCATTCACCTTGTCCACCGTCTCGGTCTGCCCCATCGAAGAAGTCGCGCCGGCCATCGACCGTCCGATCTGGTTTCAGCTCTACGTGCTCAAGGATCGCGGCTTCATGCGCAACGCCCTGGAGCGCGCCAAGGCCGCCGGGGTCAAGACCCTGGTGTTCACCGTCGACATGCCGGTGCCGGGCGCTCGCTACCGCGACGCCCATCACGGCATGAGCGGCGCGAACGGTCCGCAGCGGCGGATTCTGCAAGCCATGACTCACCCGCAGTGGGCCTGGGACGTTGGCGTCAAAGGTCGCCCGCATGACCTGGGCAACATCTCGGCCTACCTTGGCGCGCCTACGGGCCTGGCCGACTATATCGGCTGGCTGGGGGCGAATTTCGATTCGTCGATTTCATGGAAAGATCTGGAGTGGATCCGCGAAACCTGGGACGGGCCGATGCTCATCAAAGGCATCCTCGACCCCGAAGACGCTCGGGACGCGGTGAAATTTGGCGCTGACGGGATCATTGTTTCCAACCATGGCGGTCGCCAGCTCGACGGCGTGCTGTCCAGTGCCCGCGCCTTGCCGGCCATTGCCGACGCAGTGAAGGGCGACCTGAAGATCCTCGCCGATTCCGGCATTCGCAGCGGCCTGGATGTCGTGCGCATGATTGCCTTGGGTGCCGATGCCGTGCTGATCGGACGCGCATTCATTTATGCCCTGGCGACCCATGGCGAAGCGGGTGTGAAGAACCTTCTCGACCTGTTCGAAAAAGAAATGCGCGTGGCCATGGTGCTGACCGGAGCTAAATCCATCAGCGAGATATCTCGCGACTCACTCGTCCGTGAACTGGGCGCCTGAGCCCCTGCATCGACGCACGCGGCTCGCCAGAAGCCGCGGCGCCCTGAACCTGACTTCCTGAGGAAGACCGCATGAGCCTGCCCGCCTCCTTCCTGACCGACGTACATCAGCTGATCCCCGCCGCACGCCGCTTCGACGATCCGCTGTCGACGCTCGCCTTCGGCACCGACGCCAGCTTCTATCGGCTGATCCCGAAGCTGGTGATCCGCGTCGAATCCGAAGATGAAGTGGTGGCTCTGCTCAAACTCGCGCAACAGGCAAAAGTCCCGGTGACCTTTCGCGCGGCGGGCACCAGCCTGTCGGGCCAGGCCATCAGCGATTCGGTATTGCTGGTGCTCGGTGACAACTGGAACGGTCGTGAACTGCGCGACCAAGGCACGCAAATCCGCCTGCAACCCGGTGTTATCGGCGCCCAGGCCAATGCCTGGCTCGCACCGTTCGGCCGCAAGATCGGCCCGGACCCAGCCTCGATCAACGCTTGCAAGATCGGCGGCATTGTCGCCAACAACGCCAGCGGCATGTGCTGCGGCACGGCGCAGAATACTTATCACACCCTGGCGGGCATGCGTCTGGTGCTTGCCGACGGCACACGCCTGGACACCGAAGACCCGAACAGTGTCGTCGCCTTTCGCAGCAGCCACGCCGAGCTGCTGCAACAACTCGCGCGACTGGGCCGCGAAACCCGCGCCAACACCGAACTGGCCGACAAGATTCGTCACAAATATCGCCTGAAAAACACCACCGGACTGTCCCTCAATGCCTTGGTGGATTTTGATGAACCGCTGGATATTCTCAGCCACTTGCTGGTCGGCTCCGAAGGTACGCTGGGCTTTATCAGCGCAGTCACCTACGACACCGTGGTCGATCACCCGTACAAGGCTTCGGCGCTGATTGTGTTTCCAGATGTTGAAACCTGCTGCAACGCCGTTACGGTCCTGAAAACCCAACCGGTCGCCGCCGTCGAGCTGCTGGATCGCCGCAGCATGCGTTCGGTGCAGGACAAACCCGGCATGCCTGGCTTTGTCCGCGAACTCTCGGAAAACGCCTGTGCGCTGCTCATCGAAGCCCGCGCCGCCAGCCGGGATTTGCTGCACGAGCAATTGGCGCAAATCATGGCGTCCCTGGCTGCGTTCCCCGTCGACAAGCAAGTCGACTTCACCGAAGACCCGCTGGAAAACGCCCGCTTGTGGGCGATCCGCAAAGACACCTTCCCCGCAGTCGGCGCCGTGCGCCAGACCGGCACGACGGTGATCATCGAAGACGTGACTTTCCCGGTCGAACAGCTGGCCATCGGCGTGCGACGCCTGATTGCGCTGTTCGACAAGCATCATTACGACGAAGCAATCCTGTTCGGCCACGCGCTGGAAGGCAACCTGCACTTCGTCTTCACTCAGGGTTTCAACAATCCCGAGGAAGTCGCGCGTTATAAGGCGTTCATGGACGACGTGGCGCAGCTGGTCGCCGTCGAGTTCGGCGGCTCGCTCAAGGCCGAACACGGCACCGGGCGCAACATGGCACCTTTTGTCGAGCTGGAATGGGGCCATGACGCTTATCAACTGATGTGGCAGCTCAAACGCCTGCTTGATCCCAACGGCATTCTCAATCCCGATGTGGTCCTCAGCGAAGATCCGCAGATCCACTTGAAGCACCTCAAACCGTTGCCCGCTGCAGACGAGATTGTCGACAAGTGCATCGAATGCGGTTTCTGCGAGCCGGTCTGCCCGTCGAAAGGCCTGACCCTCAGCCCGCGTCAGCGCATCGTCATCTGGCGCGACATTCAGGCGAAGAAACGCGCGGGGGTCGACACCACCGAGCTGGAGCGTGACTACCACTATCAAGGCATCGAAACCTGCGCCGCGACCGGCCTGTGTGCGCAACGTTGCCCGGTGGGCATCAACACCGGCGAACTGGTCAAGAAACTGCGCGCTCAGCAAGCAAAGCACGGCAAGGTCGCCGGTTGGCTCGCGCACAATTTCAAGACCGCGCTGCAAGGTGCGCGTTTCACGCTGCATGCGGCCAACGGTGCAAGAATGCTGCTCGGCGCACCGAGGCTGGCGAAACTGTCCGGCGCGTTGAGCAAGGCTTCCGGCGGACGCGTGCCGCAATGGTCACCGGCCATGCCTCAGGCTGAACAGGCGATTCGCTTCACCCCGCCCGTCGAGGATCAACGCCCGCGCGTGGTGTATCTGGCGGCCTGCGTTTCCCGGGTCATGGGCCCGGCAGCCGGCGACCGCGAGCAGACCTCGTTGCTCGACAAAACCCGCAGCCTGCTGGAAAAAGCCGGTTACCAGGTGGTGTTTCCGGACAACCAGGAAAGCCTGTGCTGCGGCCAACCCTTCGAGTCCAAGGGCTACAAGCAACAAGCCGACGACAAACGCCAGGAACTGCTGGCCGCGCTAAGCAAAGCCAGCCGGGGCGGGCTTGATCCAATCTATTGCGACACCAGCCCGTGCACGCTGCGCCTGGTGCAGGATCTCAAGGACACGCGTCTGGACCTGTACGATCCGGTGCGGTTCATTCGCACGCACTTGCTCGACAAGCTGACCTTCACGCCCCAGCAGGAAGCTATCGCCGTGCACGTGACCTGCAGCACCCAGCACTTGGGCGAAAGTCAGGCGCTGATCGAGTTGGCGCGGTTGTGCAGCGTCAACGTAGTGATTCCGGAAGGCATTCACTGCTGCGGCTTTGCTGGCGACAAGGGCTTTACCACGCCAGAGCTGAACGCCCACTCGCTGCGCAGCCTCAAGGACGCCGTGCAGTTCTGCAATGAAGGCATTTCCACCAGTCGAACCTGCGAAATCGGCCTGTCGCAACACGGCGGCATCGACTATCACGGGCTGGTGTATCTGGTGGATCGCGTCACTCAGCCAAAAATTGCCTGATCACGACACTGGGGCGGCGATCGCCCCTTTTTGGTGCCGTTTTATTCGCGATGTGGCTTTTTCACATGATCACGAAAAAAAATAGAACCCCTGCGTTTCAGCACAGTCAGTTTGTTTAGGCCCCGCAAATGAATTGGGGTTATCGACAGACCTCGGACAACGGCCTCATAGACCGGCCATACCGAGTCCACAGGCTCAAGGAGATACACATGAAGCGCACAGCACTGACTGGATTGTTCCTCACCGCTGCACTGTTGGGTTCCCCGGTATTCGCCGCCGATGATCTGTGTGGCGCCAACCTGCAGACCATCAAGGATGCTCAGGCTTCTTCGAACACCAACATGAGCGCTGACGCGAAGAAGGATCTCGAGAAGTCCTATAACGAAGCCGCCGCCGCAAAAGCCAAAGGTGACGAGAAAACCTGTATCGAGCTCACCACCAAGCAAATCACCGCACTGAAAAATATGGGCTCGGGCAGCGAAGGCGCCAAGTAACACGCCTGAAACGGCCAGCCCAAGGGCTGGCCGTAGCTTCAACCGCGTCAAAAGGTCGACGAGACTCCCTCACTGGAGTACACTGCGCGACCTGACTGCGAAAGCAGTCAACTGGGGCCGTTTAGGATTCGACGCCGGTTGCGAAACTTTAGGTGCATGCCGACTTGGTAACAGAAGTCGTAAATCCACTGTTGCAACTACTTATAGTTGCCAATGACGATAACTACGGTGCTCAACTAGCTGCGTAAGCAGCCTAGCCCGCACTTCTGGTAGCTTCGGCTCCAGCAATCACGAGGGGATGTCTGTAAACCCAAAGTGATTGTCATATAGAACAGAATCGCCGTGCAGTACGTTGTGGACGAAGCGGCTAAAACTTACACAACTCGCCCAATGCACCCTGCCCGTCGGGCGGCTGAGGGTTAACTCAATAGACACGGCTAAGCATGTAGGACCGACAGCGGAGTACTGGCGGACGGGGGGTCAAATCCCCCCGGCTCCACCATACGAAACACCAGAGAAGCCCGCCCAGTGCGGGCTTCGCTGCATCTGGGGCTTCGAAAGTTGCTGAAAGTCGCTGTGGGTTCATGTGAATAAATCCTTCCCTCAGCAACTTTTCAGCAACCACCCCTCCCCGGCGTCCTGCCACCTTCCACCCTCAATCCATATGCAGTATCACATGTGAGTCAAGCCGCCACCGGATCATGCAGAACCAGTAACCGCTGCTTCCAGTCGGCCGTCTCCTGTGGCGTCATGAGGGCAAAGGCCAAGTCCTCAATCTTGATTCCGCCTGCACACTGCTTGTACCGCGACCCGCCGCCGATGCGCAGGCCCGAGAACATCAGCTGTGCCCGGCGCAGATCAGTTCCAGTTGCCAGCAGCATCTCGAAGAACAACGCATCGCATTGCGCGCGGGTCAGCCTGTTCTCACAGTACGCAAAGTCGTGAATCACCCCGCAAGCCCGGTCTTCGATGCCGTTGAGGAAAGGCTTCACCAGCCATGGCGTTGATGCCAGATCAGTGATGAAGTACTTCGGCGCGGTGTAGATCGTGCCGTCAGCCGCAACATAGCGGAAGTCGGCCATCAGCACCCACTCACCTTTTGATTTTGCCTGCACGATCAGTGGATCGAGGAATTGGCCTACCATTTCGACCATGATTCCTCCCAGTTCGGCAGATCGACAGTCTGGCCCGCCAGCTCGTGCGTGCAGTCGCCGAGATACTGAATGCGACCGTCGGTGACGAATGAATGGCAGACCTTCCCGAAGCGACTCGCGAATACGGCCTCTCGCCCACCCGATTTGTAAATCGCGTCGTGCTCCTGCGCTTCCTCGTCGGTCATGATGCTACGGCCGTCAGGTGCGCCAGTTGTCCGAGCTAGAACCGAAGGCGTGAACGTCGGGGCGTCCGGGTTTCCGTTGTAGCCCCAGTTCGGGCCGGGCGTACCCGGCGAGTTGACCTTGATACTGTGTGGCCCGCTGCAGCCATCGCAGAAGAACCAGATTGAACCGTCAGCGCCTTGGCCCAGGCAGCGGCCTATGGTTTTGATTTCGCTCATGCCAGCGCCCTCCGCACGCCTTCGTCAATCACCGCATCGGGATACGGAATGCTGCCGTTCTCGTGCTGGATGATCGCGCGCACCAGGCAGCCGAGAATGACCGGGCTATTCAAGTCCAGCTTTCCAGTAGGCTTGCCGGTGGCCTTGACGATACGACTCTCGACTGCCGCCACATATGCAGCAGTGTCGTTCTCGTTCGACGGTGCCCAGCGGTTGATCAGACCCTTCACCGTGTCCAGCCCATACTTGGTCCGGTAGTTGCGCAGCAGCTTGCCCAGCGCGCGGATGCCATTCTCTGGCTTATCGAACCGGGCGAAGCGGGATTCAATGAGCGGATCGAATGGGAGTTGGCCCAGCCAGTCATTAGCCTTGTTGTAATCGATATTGCCGGGATTATTGGAGCGGATGCCGCGAGCGATGGTCATATCACTTTCCTTTAGACGAAAAAAAGCCCGACACCGGCCGGGCGATAGCTGAAACATGTCGTCATTAAAATCCGCCGAGCGGTCGGCTAAACTCGATAGCGACCAAATAGGTAGCCTGCTACCATTAATTCAGATTCCGCCGGTTGAGATGCTTGAGGAATCAGAAGCCCCGGTGATCACGGTCATCGGGGCTTTGCCATTTCTTGGGCACAAAAAAACCGCTCAAGGCGGCTGGCATAGCTGAAATTTGTAGTCGATGGGTTATACGGGCCAACCCTCGTCGAGCATGGCGGTGGTGATCGTGCCGTCCGCAACCGCATCGAGCAGCGCCGCCTCTCTATTGAAGCAAGCCTGCACATACGCCCGAACAGCTGAAGCCACGCCAAGGATCTGCTGGCCGGTCAGCTCGACGAAGCCAGCAGAGGTTTTCCAGTGCAGCGAGTACGCCGGATCTATGATCGCCTGTACTGCTGCGCCAGTGATCAGGCCTTGGCTGTCGCGGCCAGTATCGATTGGCATGCCATCAATGGTGGTCCCGGCAACCTCTGCTGTGTATCGGCGAGCAGCGATCAGCGCGGGCCAGTCCGGCAATGGCTCTGGCGTCGGACTTGCCTCAGGCACAACTGGCGCAGCAGCCAACTTCACCCAGCCCTCCCCGGCCCACTGCGCAACCTGAGTACCGGTCAGCTTCATCGGCTTGGTCGAGGTGCTGCGGCTTGGCATTGGCCCTGACTCGTCTACCTCAACTATTGCGGAGTGGATGCCCCGAATATCCCATAAATAAAGCTTGATCATCATGCAGCCCTCGCTT
>LNAP01001277.1_pt1 | contig 27112 bp, 30 predicted proteins | sample 602601 | NCBI WGS metagenome assembly LNAP01 (sample SAMN02440304, study PRJNA202911) | soil metagenome | biome: Subtropical and temperate rainforests or woodlands; isolation source: soil samples (1 kg each in a 20% v/v slurry with milli Q water) were... ... | reverse complement strand
ATTTAATACATTTTCACCAAATACTTCATTTAATTTTTTAAGGACATTTGGATTAGCCTTAAAAAACGCTGTAACAGTCTCTAAACGCTCCATCAATATTATTTCGTTGAATCTTTAATTTATTATTTATGGCCAGCTTATATTTATAGTTATATTTGTTTCAATTTTATTAAAAAAATAAATTTATGGAATTAAGAATTATATTTTTTACTTACTTCCAGTTGAACCATAACCAGCATGTTCACCATATCTAGGCACCATTTCAGTGACTTCTTCAGCAGTGAAATAACAAACTCGCTCGGGAATAAGTTGGGCGAATCTCTCACCTTTCTTAATCAGATAGTGATGAGGAGCGACGTTAAACATTTCATCATCAGTCTCATCATTTTTTATTTCAAGCATTTTAGTGCAGTATGTAACTACGCCAATAGGTTTATTTTCATAATCTAGGTCAATAACACCCGCTCCTACTGCAAGATGTTCTTTAACCGCCAGACCTGAACGCATTGCTATACGCCCATACGTTCCCGGAGGAAGTTGAACGGCAATACCAGTAGGTACGATAACATTACCACATCCAGCAGTTACTAAGGTATCTTTGAGTGCATACAGGTCAAATCCTGCTGAGTTTTTAGTTCCACGGGTAGGAATAGTAGCATCATCGTGGAGCTTCTTAAACTTGATAGTTTCATTGGTGGAACTCATTGTTAGTTAATTAAACTGCCTTACTCTATATAATCTCTATACCTTTAATTCAATTTTTACAGTAGATTAAAATTGAAGTATGCTTTTAATATATTAAATGTCTGATATACAAATTTCTGGTGCTGACCTTACTATTAACTGTTCCGATGGTAAACTCTACTACACTCGATATCTTTTGCAAAGAATATCATATTATAATTGCATTATAAATGGTGGGTTTAAAGAATCCACTATAAATGAAATTAATTTTAAATACAGCATCAAAATATTTAAGCTTTTAGTTAAATTTATAGAAACTAATAAACTTGATAAAATAAACTACGATGATATGTACATGCTTTATAAATTATCAGTGTTTACAACATATACTGAATTACATGAATATATAATGAGTTATAATCTTGATTATAGAATATATTATAAAGCCGTTGAATTAGATGACATTAAAACTCTAGAGAAAATAAAAAATAAATATTCTGTATCAAATTGCTCAGTTAATGAAATAAATGATATTAGAAAGAATATCAGCGGTTTTTACGAATTTATTATAACAAAATATAATAAATATCTGTATATTTTCGACAAGATAGTTCCGGGGTATATAACCAAGAGTATATTTAAATTGGCATTTGAACACGATTGTGAATATGTAATTATTAATTACCTTAATCGTAAATACTTTAGAAGTTATTCGGCTACCGATACATATGATTTTATGACGCAATATCCGGTTAAAATTATTGGTTATGTTATTAAAGCTGCCAAACTAGAGAGAAAGAATTTGGATACAATGATCGTAGCACTCAATTGGTTAAAATTTAATCCAGGTAATAAAGATACCATGTTCCAATATATTATAGATAATTATAAGTTATTTAAAAATAGTTCATTTGTATCATTATATAAAATTATTGATATGTTTCAAGACGATTATGAAAAAATAAAACAAATTATCAAATTTGAATTATATAAAAATAAATAAAGTGAAGGTTTACAATTATTTTTTATTCAATAACTTTAAGTAAATCCTTAATATTACCTTTGTATGAGAAACCAGATGCAAGCGGGTGTCCGCCTCCTCCGTATTTTTTGGCAAATTGAGTCAAATCTATACCATTTTCCTCACATCCGCGCAAAGAAATCCACCATTCCGATAAATTTAACTGATATCTATATAAAATTGCAAATTTTGCTTTTCCCATTTTACATAATATGCTTCCACATTCGCTGATATATAACATTGTATTTAATGCGTAAACCGAATAACCTTCAAATTCAACAAGTTCTGCACCTTTACATAACTTATTAACTAATCTATTATCAAATTCAAGAATAGATTCACCGCGCTTATAAATCTCATCGGGTATAGTAATTAATAACTTATCAAAAAGTTTAAAACTTAGACCTTTTTCATTTATCGCCGCTGAAAAGGCCTTTGAATTCGGATTTTCCCAAAGCCATAAATCTCGGTCTCTAATGTGTTGTAAAAACCAAGGTCTTGTTTCACAGCCATAAAGATAATCCCACGTTATTTCGGCAGCACATCGACTCATATCAAAAATACAATATTCCGGCACTACAGCAAATGATTCAACTGCAGACTTATGATGGTCAATTACTGTTAGTGCGGTCGCTATAGAATTAATTTTTTCTAAAACTTCTTTAGGGTAACAATAATCTAAAATATAAACTGTTTTATTTGTTAAATCCGGAATTTGCTTATCATTTTCAAAACAGCGCTCATTAGTGTAATGAAATTTTAGTTTTCCAAAGTTTTTTCCAAATTTACTAGCTTGAGTAAATGCCCAAGCTGCAGAAGAACCATCTAAACAATTAGAATGATAAATAATAACCGTATCGTACATCAGTTATAAATTACATTGTAAATGTTAGAACTTTATAATATAAATAAAATTAATTAATTTGTTATATTTAGTAAAATTAATAAAAATGGAACTGGCTGGCTGGATTAGTTATAAAATAATAGCGTATTCTGTAATGCCAGCATGTGCATGGGCTGGTGCAGCAATAGGCACAGCAGTAGGAACGCATGTTGGTAAGAAGATAGCCAATAATGTATTACAGACTGCAAAAAACAAAATCAGTGGAAAAACAACAATAACTGTCAAAAACTCAACAATATATATTGTGGAAAATGGTAAATTAGTTGAAATTAATACTCGAAAGAAGTATATTATAGAAAAAGGGAAGTTAATCGTAATTGTGGACGATATTTATGATTTGACTGATATTGAACCCATAAGTGATGGGATATCTAATAAATCGAGTCATCAATCAGAAGAAGATGAAAATTGGGTAGAAATTTAAAATTGAATATTTAAATTTATAGTCTATATTATCACAGAATCACTTGAATCATACTCATCCGCATAAATGTCTGAATTCATCGCTAACGTTGATATTAACAACAATGATAACAACAATGATAACAACAATGAGAATAACATCATTGAGAATAATACTATTGAGAATAATACTATTGAGGTTGTAAATATTGAAAATAACGTTGAGTATGAATCAGATTATTCGTCATCGGATGAATCTGATTGTACAGATGATGAATCCGTTGGATATACAAGTGATGAAGACACTGACCTTAGTGATTCTGAAGATGATTCTGCTGATGAAGATGAAGATGAAATTCAAGAACTCACACCTAGTGTAGTTGTAGATATTTGTAAAATCCTCGATACTGATGAATATCAAGAAGAACTTGACCCTGAACGCGTGGAAATGATTTTGAATTTGGTGGAAAATGGCGCAGTCGTATTTGATAATACTGACCCGCGATACATTGAAGAAGTTGAAATGATTCAGAACTTTAGGAATCAACGGAAATTAACCACTGATGAAATTGCTGCTATTATTGACCTTCAAGAAGGTCGCGAACCTTGCTGCGCACCCGAAGTCCTCGAAGTTGCGCTTGAGAAAATTTCAAGCGGACAATTCATTAGTTTCGATTATGAACATAATGAAGAACAAATTGAACAAGTTGAAGAAATCATTCAACCTATTGAACAAGCTCAGGAAATTGAACAACTTACTTGGTGGGAATGGACCTTTGGAACTAATCAACAGCCTATTCAAGATGAACAAATTAATATTCAAGAAGTTAATCAAACAGAACAGCCTAAACAAGAAGGAACTGGATGTGTCATGATGTGATTTGATAATAACCAAAACAACTAATAAATTTATTTTTTATCCTCGAATTTTACTAAATTAAAATTGAATTATGATTATTATAATACAAATAATTCACAACAATGGAAGCGGAAAACGTTATCATTCAGTCTCTTGATATTGCAAACAAAAGGATTATCACTCTTGAATCAAAATATTCATCACAAAAGGAAAAAAATAAAAAGGTTTCCAAAAAACTCAAAGAAGCAACAGGGTTATGTGAAAAGATGACATCGGAGGCTACCAAATTACTTGATGGGTTAAATCTCGAAAAGACTATATTTATCGATTTAGTAAATGGTATTTTTAAAGAACTAATTATTACATATGGCGTAAATGTTGAATTTAACTCTGGAAAAATATTGGTCAAACTTGGTCAAACTTCTGATAACACCGCATATTTTGCAAAAATAGAATTTACAGAGGATAAAAAATATCTTATTGGTCCTCAGTTTGAGGATAGATGTTTTAGATATTTTAATAATTGTAATAGTTGTGGTTGTTGCATAGTGAATACAATTAATGAAGTTTTAGAAAAAGTAAATGACCTTAAAATACGTCTTCCCGAATTTATGACCCCCGAAAAGATATTGGAGCTTCGCCAAGTTCGGCCCTCAATTATGACAGATATGTTAAGAACCATACTTAATCAAATTTCCGGTGGTGTCCCTATCGATATTGTCGAGTACCCCATTAACTTTCAATGAGTTTAAATATTGAACATTAAATTGAATTTTATTTTTTTCATCATTGGTAAATGTATTTTTAAATTCCCTACTAAATAAAATATCTGAAATAATAAATCCATTTGGATTCGCATATGAAATTACCGGTAAATATTCTGTATCACATATAAGAAATATCGTATTCTCTCTATTAATTTTTTTATCAGCTATGAAAATATCATTAATATTAACTTTAAATGGCAAACTATTTTTTAAATTTTGAGTTAGATTAATATCATTAACGTGAATAGTGGGTACATATTTATAGGGATTATCAGATATTTTATCAAAATTACAACAAGTGTATATCATATCGTAGTTTTTGCCACCAAGAATGATTAAACAGATATACATTGTCGTGCGCTGTAGGGAATTAAAAATGCATTAATAATACAGTTTATATTCCATTGTTTAATAAAAAATAATTATTAAATGTTGTTTATACATTTAATCCTCCTCTTCCTCATAATGGATTTCTCCATCGAAATCACTTTCAAGAGCAATTTTTTCCACCTCAGTATCATGATTTTCTTCAGCAGCTACAGCTTGTACTACTGCTTCAGGGTCATACTTGCAGTACTTTACGAATTTAACTGCTTTTAAGTCAACAGCGCGTTCATCATTTTCCATAATAATTTCAATTACAAACAGTACTTGAAGGTCATCACCCTGTTTGAGATCCTCCTCAATGTTTAGAGCAGCACCTCTTTGGTTGCGCAAACAGGAAACACCTCGCACATTTTGTTGATTAAGTCTGTACCTTGGTACCATAAACTTAAGTTCACCGGTTTCACTTACAATATGGCGGGAAACTGCACCATTTCTGAACATTCTAAAGACAGGTCCTTCCAATTGTTTACAGAACTCCCTGAAAGTTTCATCAGTAGAATTAACTACAATTTCAAGTCCAATATCATTATTAATAAGTTTAGAAACTTTCAAAAGTCCTGAAGTTAGACGAATAGCGCCATGTTTTGACCTCAAAAGAACCCGTGTAACACGCCTATTTTGGGCACGATTCATAATCGTTGCCGGATTAAAGGTACTATATAGAATTGATTCATAGTCATTATCAAAGTTACCGCTAATTGTTACATTGTTAACCACAAAGTTGGGGTCATCCGTAACAAGCGTGGCGTTAGAATCGCGTTCAATCATACATAGAATGTGTTGTTTTTCTTCATCCGAATCCATATCATTATCACTCGTAGGATAGTAAAATCCATACAAATCTCGAATTAGTTTTTGCAACTGAAGATTTTGCTTTGGTTCAGTTTCGCCTTCCTCCACTGTCAATGTGATAAGTGGAGTAATATCAATATGATTCTCAACTATGTTATCATCTTTATAGATAGAATACCCACAATGAAGAGCCTTAACCATACGGTTAGTTTTCAAATTTCTAGTATTAATACACTTAGTAACTTTTTCACGCATAGCCTTACAAGCTTCCGGAGTTCCGAAGAATTGTCCGCTAAGTACACACCACTGAATATGCGAAAGGTCAAATCTCGAAACAATTTCATATGGATTAGATGAGTTGATTGAAATAATTTGGAATTTCCTAGCTATATCCTTAACGTAAACTGTAGTTACCGAGCCTCGAAGAGCATAGTAAGTTCGCGAAGTTCTAAGCTTAGGATCAAAGGTTTTGAACCATTCAATTACTTGTTGGAAAATCCTAGACCTTTCATCATAGGACTTCGCAAAGATAAATAAATCAGCATCACTTTGTCTAGCATTTCTACGATTATAATTAGCGCCAAGGATTTTAGCAGCAGCACCTCCAGCGATTACAACATTTTTAAATGGGAATGGCTTAGTTACCGCGGGATTTACTGACTTTTCTAGCATACCATAAGTAAATTCGTTGAGTCTTTGTCTAGCTTCAGCAATAGGAGCAATAGTTGATTCTCCAATTTCAGGAGCATCAACAACAGAGATTCCATTACAATTCCAAACAGGATAGTTAGTGGGTACATGATTAAAGTAATCAGCAATCCACTCCTGATGGGGGTTAACAAGGAATGTTCTCCAAGCAGATAATCTTTCCTTGTTAAGGGTTTCGATTCTAGCTTGAATTTTATCATTATTTTCCTGAAAACAGGTATTAAAATCATAATTTTTGAAGAATAGTAGCATTTCGATATAAAGCTTAGGATTTGACTTATATTCAGCTAATTCAGCAGCCGTGGCCACACTTTCAAAGACTTGTTTATGCAAACGGAAGAACTTCTTAAAATCAACAAGCTCCTCAGCCTCAGTATAAAGCAAGTACATATATTCGGGAGTCCAGAGCTCAATCCATCTAGTATTTTGAGTCCAACTGCCAAAGCTGCTTACAATCCGTTCAACAGATAGTCCAACATATTTAGCTAGTCTAAGAACAATTAATACATCAAGATGAGAATTTAGGTCCACTTTAGGTAGTACAATCGAGCCTTTTAGTAGCTTAAACATAACACTTACGTGCCTAAATTGAACTTCAATAGGTACTGTCAAGTTAAGCTTACCAGGTTCGGCATCCTCAAACATGGGCAAATTCCTTAGAAGCTTAGTCTCAATAGGCATCTCAATAGTATCATTAATCATAAGAGTAGTGTAAGACATTATTGCAAGGCGAAGTAAACGTAGTATATAACTCCTAAAAAATTTATTCAATTTTAAATTTGAAGACTATATATAAACTATAAAGTTACTTATATTCTATATAGTTTATATAAGATAAAATGAGCGATAATATTCTTGGGAGTGGGGCTTATGCTAAGGTGGTTTCCGATGGTGATTTAGCTATAAAAGTGATAAGCATAAGCAATTTTAAAAGTGCGGTTCGTGAGATTGGTTTTATCAATGCATGCAATCATGAGAATATAATCAAAATAAATAATGTAAAATACACAAATGAAGAAATTTCAATACATATGAAAAAATATAATTGCGACTTGTATGATTTTATGCGAAAGAACTCATTATTAAAAATAAATATTGTTTATAAATTTGCAAGAGAATTAATAAACGCCATAGCTCATATACATTCGCGTGGTATAATTCATGGTGATATTAAACCTCAAAATATTCTAATTGATAATTCCAAAGAACCAAGTGTGGCAATTTGTGATTTTGGTATATCTTTATCAAATGTTGAAAAATATCATCGTGGTAAAGTACAAACGTGCACATATCGCGCCCCAGAAGTAGATTACGATAAATCTAAAGCACAGTATACATCTTCAATTGATGTTTGGTCGCTAGGTTGTATATTATTTGAATTGGCCGCAGGATTTCCTATAGTTAAATATCAAAAAGGCATCGAAGATTCTTCATGGTATGTATGTGAATTTTATAAAATTAATAAATGTTTAAATCGGGCCGAGCGACTGAAATTGCTTAAAAGTATCAATATTAGATACATACGCAAGATTATTTGTGATAAAATGTGTAAGTATCCAACAAGATATCGTGAATTCCTTGATTCTGGATTTATTGGACTTATAGCATTTTGTTTGCATCCAAACTATAATAAACGCATTGATGCAAATTCTGCATTGAGCTTAATTAACCATATAGTTCATATTGGCCCAACTTATAATATTATTGATTTTCAACCTATATACAATGATTTTAATCAAACAATAGACGAAATGAGTTGTTTTATTAATGTTAATTTTAATATTATTTCAGTTTGTTCCTCTCCATGTTTACATACGGCTGAAATAATATATACAAGATATATAAAAATTAAAGAAAATGCGAGCGAAAATATAAAATTAGCTTGTATATTTATTGCATCTTGTATTTACCCAGCGCCCGAAACACTTGTGAATGAAATTACAAGTATAATAAATTATAATAGATTAATTAGGTTATCTTCATGCGTTTTAAATACGCTTTCAGGTAAAATACTATAATTAGTGCAAAAACACAAAAAATAAATTTGTAATAATTAAGATTAAATAATCTTTTTTTACTTAACACGTTGTTTACCCTTAGTTTGTTTTACTTCATGTTGTTTCAGCTCAGGCTTTTTAACTGCAACGGGAACAGGCTTAATCTTAGTTTGCCTTTCCTTTAGATTTTTTTGTTTTGGGCTCTTAGGGCTTCTTTCTTTAGGACTCTTTTGCTTCTCTTCATCATCCGAGCTTTCCACATCTGAACTATCCGACTCATCATCAGAAAGGTCCCATGTACAACTCATAACCGACCACCCTAGATATAAAGTGTCAAGTGATAGTTTTTTAGACCTGAATTCCTTAATTAGCAAATCATATAGGTCTGTTACAGCATCTACAGCGGGTTTATATTTGAGCTCACGCTTTTCCATTTCGCTAGGCTCGATATTAACAAAGGTATTTTCAGAGGCGTCCTCATCGGGACCTCCAAAGGTCATTTCATCAACAAAGATAAATCCGCGAGTTGCTGCATCCTTTGCATCAGAGTTCGTACTAATAAATAAAGTACATTTTCCAATCCGAGTCTCACTTTCATCACCGGCAAGGCCTGAGAATTTTGAGTTGCGACTAGCTACAGATAGAATAATTTCAGCATGTTCTACTGGATAGTGAATACCATAGTAAGCATTGAGTTGATAAGTAAAACCGCCAGACATTATCGTTGTGACTTGATGTATCAAAGATTGTATTAATAATATATGATAGTCGAATATTCAATTTTAAAAAAACTATATATAAATTCAGTTAAATAACTAAACTAATAACCATCATAATCTATTTCATTATATTCAATACCATCCTCCACGCTTAGTTCCAAAATCTGTAAATAATAAACAACAATATATACGTCTATCAAATATAAATAAATCAATTCATATTGTCTAGCATTAGAACCGTTAAATGAATCAGTTTTAATCTTCGTTAAAATAGCAATGGGTGAAGTTTTAATAGACAGTTTGGAGGTAAATTCAGATAGCCTTTGCCAGTAATTTGTATGCAAAATATCAAGTATAGTTGTCAGTTTTTTACTTAAAAGCTCCTTTCTGGTTATATATATATTCTTAGGAATACGCTTTTGAAGGCTAATATTTATGTTTTTTGGGGTTAAAATCTCAATTAGTCTTTCCCTACTCATAACAATTTCATTAGGGGTCTCCACTTTAGCACTAGCTGACATTGTAGCCTTTATATCGCAAAGCTATAGGTTTTGAAGGTTTATATTTCTAATATGAAATATTCAAATATTTATCTCTTTTATCTCTTTTACTAACTTTATCAAATGCCACATATAAATAGACTGATTTAAATATTTAGACCCTATTATTCTAAGTAAAAAAATTTGAATAAACCAATTAAGGTATTATTCTGATTTAAATATTTAACGCTTATTATATATATCGGCGTTTATATTAGTAGACCATATAAACTCACTATTTGCTGAAAATGTCGACTAATGATAATACGTCCGTTGAAAACATATTCGCTGATAATATCGATGCTGCTGAAAGTATCGATTTTGATAGTATTATGGCCGATAATACGGACAATAAAGATAATAATGATGATTTTGATATTAACTCACTTATTGATGATTTAACTCGCGATACTGATGAAAAACATGATAATATTCTAGATGAAGTCGAAAATATTGATGCTATTCTCGGCGCTGAGGAAATAGATAATATTCTAGATATGGTATTAAATACTGAAGAGCTATCTCGTGATGAAATTCTATCATATTTGGATGGTGAATCAACTAACACAGTTACCGGGTCTGCAGATATGAAGCAAGATGAACCTGAAGTTAAATATGATAAAAAGTATGAGCCTGAAAAACAAGGAAATATTGATCCTGATATCACTTCAGGTGATATGATGGCTATTATGTATTCGGAAATTCATCGTAAAAAGATAGCTGGTCATCATATTGACTCCATGAATTCCTTTAATAAGGTGGGTATCAAACAAATTGCCACAAAGGTGTTTGTTGTAGAAGGTAGACAGAAAAATCAACGCGATAAAACTGATGAAGACAAGGAAATCGCTGAAATTACGTATAAGGTTGAATTTATTGATATTAATCTTACTCCCCCTACCACCGTTAAATATAAGTCAGGAACAACTCAAATGCTTACGCCGAATATGGCCAGGCTTAAAAATCTTACTTACTCTGCACAGATGTATATTGACGCTAAAATTACTGCGACCGCCATTTATAAAAATGGTACCACAAAAGCGAGAACTGCGGAATTTAAGAATCATAGAATTGCATCTATCCCATGTGAAGTAGGTACTGAACTTTGTAATACTTATAATTGTTCTAAGGCCACTCTAAAAGCTATTGAAGAAGACCCGCTTAACCCAGGAGGTTATTTTATTATTAAGGGCTTTGAATGGACAGTAGACAACCTTGAGAATATTACAAACAATACTTTCCATGTTTATAAAAACATGTATGGTAATGAAATTGCCCGAGGCACATTCCTGAGTAAACCAGGTGATGCTTTTGAGAATTCATATCAGGTTATCCTGAGATATCTAAATTCTGGAGCTATCACCATTGAAATCACTACAAATAAATTCGATAAGTTTGAAATTCCATATTATCTTATCTTTAGGGCCCTCGGTATGACTCGCGATCGCGATATTGTAAACCATATTGTTTATGGTATTGATAATGAGGACCCTGTAACAAAGTCAATCCTCGAAATCCTAGCTAAGGCCTTTGAGGTTGATGATTCTAAGTTTGGGGCTATTCGAAAGGAAACTAACCCAACTGAAATTGTGCAATACATTGCGCAGAAAATTACTGATATTGCTAATGTCGCCGTTGCTAAAAAGGATGATAATATCGCTAAGTATCTTAATAATAACATTCTATCAATTATTGATAGGTATATCTTCCCGCATATTGGTGTAGGTATTGAACATAGAATCCGTAAATTGCGATTCTTTGGTCATTTAATTAACAAACTCCTCAGAGTACAAATGGGGGTTCTTGAACCTACTGACCGTGATTCATACCGTAATAAACGCGTATTTGCAGCCGGTACTTCAATGGCTAAAACGTTTAAGACAGATTTTAACTTCGCGATTGTTCAAGAAGTTAAAAAGCACCTCGCTAAGGATTTCAAATCAACTCCTTTCTCACAGGTACAACTGGCTGAATCTGTAAAGGCTGCAATTAACTCAGATGACTTAGAGCGCATGCTTACACAAGCTATTACAACTGGTAATAAAACAATTACTGTAAAGAGAAATGAAATTACTAATCGTATTTCATCGCAGACTTTATATCATAAAAATGACCTTAATGTTAAGTCAACTCTTAACACGATTAATACACCCAATACATCCGCAAGTAAACAAAATGAGCGAGCTGATGAAATGCGTCGTGTCCATCCCACTTATCTCGGTTATATTGATATTTCTCAGTCAGCCGATACAGGTGAAAAGGTCGGTATGACAAAACAAATGGCGTGTACTGCATCTGTATGTGGCGCCTCTTCAAGTTATGTTCTTAAAAAGACATTGCTTGATGATCCTGATATTATCCCACTAGATAATGTCCTACCTGAACAAATCACAGTTGAGAAACTAGCTAAAGTATTTGTGAATGGTGATTGGATTGGTTGTTGCAAACTATCGCATGAGCTAGTACGTAAGTACCGTCTTAAGCGCAGACATGAAGATATTCATCATCTTACCACCGTAGTTTGGGAACCACTTATCCGTGAAGTTTACTTCTGGACTGATGTTGGTAGACTAATGCGCCCGCTTGTGATAGTATATAATAACATTGATGAATATATTGAGAATTGGCGAAATGGAGACCGTTCAGTAAAGTTCAAGCAGTGGATTAAACTTACTAAAAAACATGTTCTTGGTCTACAAACCAGGAAAATTACAATGGATGACTTGCGTAATGAACGCGTAATCGAATATATTTCACCTGAGGAACAGGAAAATACATTTATTGCGCCGAATATTGAAATTTTGCGAGAGTATGAACATGACCTTAGACATATGTATACTCATTGTGATATTGACCAAGCTATCTTTGGCGTTGTAACTCTTGCAGCGCCATTGGCTAATCATTCAAATGCTGTTCGTAATACGATGTACACAAATCACAGAAAGCAATCTGCTGGTTGGTTCGCATTGAACTATCCTTATCGTATTGATAAAAATACAACATTGCAACATTACTGTGAACGCCCACTTGTTAGCGTATTCTCAGATTCTCTAACCTACCCTAATGGACAAAATACAATTGTTGCACTTGCTCTTCATGGTGGTTATAATCAGGAAGATTCAGTTACAGTTAATCAATCTTCAGTTGATTGTGGTATGTATAATGCTGCATTCTATAATTATGAGAAAGCTGAACTTGAAAAAGGTGAGCAATTTGGTAATCCGGATTATGCTCGCACGATGGATATTAAAAAAGATGCCATCTATGAATATGTTAAAAATGGATTTATCGCCGAGGGTACCATAGCCCGTAAAGGATATGTACTTATTGTAAAGGCTGCTAAAATTCCTAAACCTGTTGACCAATATATGTATATTGATAAGTCAATTGTTTACAAACGGGAAGAACCCGTTTACATTGAACGTGTTATTACTACACGTAATGACGAAGATGCACTTATTGCTAAAGTTAAACTTAGAGCTGATCGTCCTATTGCCGTGGGTGATAAGTTATCTAGTCGAACTGGTAATAAGGGCATTTGCGCTAATAAAGTACCGCGTTGTGATATGCCCTATTGTGAGGATGGTCTCGTGCCTGATTTAATTATTAATTCTCATTCTATTCCAACTCGTATGGCTGTAAATCAGATTATTGAGTGTGTTCTTGGACAACTTGCTGCGCGCAAGGGTTCATTTATTGATGCTACTTCATTCCGTAAATTAGATATTGACCATGCTGTTAAAGAATTAGAAAATCATGGTATTAAATATGGCGGACATCGCCGCATGTATAATGGTAAAACTGGAGATTGGATTGATACTCTAATCTTTATCGGTCCTACTACCTATCAGAGACTACAAAAGTTTGTAATTGATGAACACTATGCTACTAGAACTGGCCCAACATCTGCGCTAACTCGTCAGCCTCTAGATGGTAAAAATAATGATGGAGGTCTTAGATTAGGAGAAATGGAAAAGGATGTTTTCTGCGCACACGGTACTATGCGAGCCCTCTTTGAGAAGTTCTATAAAGACTCCGATGGTATTGATTTACCAATCTGTAGAATTTGTGGCAATCGCGCTGTAGTAAATGAAAAAGAAGGCATTTATAAATGTAAGTATTGCGGTGATACACCCGATATCGTTAATGTAAAGAGTTCATGGGTTGCAAATCTATTCATGAATGAGGCGTCATCAATGAATGTACGCATGAGATTTGAGCTTGAACCTTATACTTACCCTAAAATGCAAGAGTAAAGTCTCTAAGAGTTAAAAAATAAAATTTATAACTTATTTTAAGTAATTTAATAATTTTATTTTTTGATAAATTTTATAAAAAAATATATAAGATTAATTTAATCTTAATGATTTAAAATTGAATTCAATGAATGATTCAATCAAATGTCAAACGAACAAGAAGTAATGGAGGCGCGTGAAGCCCGTAAAGAGTTTATTGTTAAATTTGAAGTTGCCTTTGCGCACAATTTTAACAATTTGATTAAAGCAGCGATTGAAAAATCACCTCCCAGTAGTTATGTTGAAATAGAAGTACATAAATCTAATTTGATTGACGTTAAGAATATTCTATCTAAAAAAGGATATAATATAGAATGTAAACATCTCGTATTTAGTGATTTCTACTATGTAACAGCTTACTTTTAACTTTTACTTTTAACTTTTATTTTTAATTTTTTATGATTCGCCACAAATAAACCAAACTTCCATTGGCTTTGCCAACCAATAACTTTCAGGAGTAATAATACATACATTATTTATGTCACCAGATTTAAATTCTTCTGGATTGGTCACAATGACAGAACATTCATATTTATTTGGTGTAATTTTTATAGTCTTGTGATTTATTTCCACTATAACATGTTCTATATATTCTGACGATCTAATTTTAAAGCCAATAAAATTTTTTGGAACTTTATCTATCATAAACCAATGACCAGCGACCCAATTCAATCCACCTTTTTCACCATATCTATTAGCAGGTAGTAAACAAATATTATTAGTGGGTTCATTATCTCCTGGCATTTTATTAGTTTTATTATTGAATTATCAATATTCAAATTTAAACAAATGAATTATTATTCATAAAAATGAATATTAAGGCGTCTAATGAAAATGGCATGAGTATTGACGAGCTTATTAAACGTTTACACTATATAAAGTTTATGCATGGTGATATTCCTATTACATTTGCAACGTTTAATGATGAAACTATCCTACAACCTATTTTAAATATCAGAAAAACAAAAGGTGTGCTTTTTCAATATGAAAATTTTATTGCTTATCAGGAAAAAAATAATTTATTAAATGATAGTTGTATAAATTATAACTCAGCTGATATTATTGTTATTGAGTAGATTTATTTGTTTTACTCGTAATTCATTTAAATTACTCTGGGTTCTTAATTTTTTGATTTCTGCAACGGTTATAGATAATTCCATTGCTATTTCTCGAATTTTATCTTTTCTGCGCCTGAGATAATCTCTAGCATATAATATCTTTTTATATTCTATGTCAGTTGTATTATCAACATCCATTTTTCATTACAATTAAAAAATTTCAATTTTAAATATATAGTTACCTAATTTCTACACAAAAAATGGATTTTAATGTTGAGACGGAAGAAAAAGATGGTAAAAAAGTATTCAAAATAATGTGGGCTTGTTATCCTATGGATGATCGTGTTTATCATGAAATATATAAATATATTAAAAAATCAACAGATTATGGTCCATTAGATACTAAAAAAATAAATGAGTTCAGGCAATATCTCAAGAACTTAAATAAAAAATACAATTGTAACTCCACAATTGACCAGGTTATCTCTGTCCGCAATATAATTATAAAGGAGAAAATTATCAAAAATTACGGTAGAATGAATCACCTGATGCCAAGGATTTCTAAAGAATATGATGAGGGTAAAGATATATTAACTCTGAGTGAACTATATGACTTCCCTCCACTTAACCTTTTGCGCGGTATTTTAATTTATAAAAAATTTAATGTTGCTAAAATTTATAGTGTTTTCGCAAATAAAGAAGAACCTGAATTGCTACTTAGTGGGAAAGACCTGAAACAATACTATTTAGCCGAGAAAAATGATGCTGAAAGTACAATTAATCAACAACAAATCGCGAAGATAGCAATGAAGAATGAAAATTTAGTTATTAACTTCTTTAAAAAATTAGGTATAAAGATAAAATCACAGGATGACCTAGTAGATGAGCAAATTAAAAAATATGGTAGAGCTGTAATCACACCTGATTTATTATTTATTGATACAGTTTACATAAATGATGCACGTGTACATTGGATAGATTATAAAGATTATATTGGAACAAATGTAAGATTTTTACTATCCTCTAATACTAATCAGGCCGCAAAGTATACAGAAAAATGGGGGCCAGGTGCACTTTGTTTTCATAAATCGTATGTTGAGGGTTTAATAATACCTGGCGCTATCCTGTTAGATGCAAGGTCAATACCAATAAAGTTAAAATCGGAATATTAAAATAATAGACTTATTTTTTATATATTTATATAGTGTTAATTAAATATGCCATTGAATACAGGTGTTGGCCGTCGAGGAGGGTCTAAAAAACAATTAATAACAAGAAAATCAAAGAAAACAAGGAGCAAGCAAAGTAAACGAAGCTCCAAAAGTAAAAGAGCATCACAAAAATTAACATTACCTAGAACTGTAAAAATAATGAGTCGTAAGTCCAAGTCATTTGTTAAGCCTCACGTTAGTAAAGCATCAAGTTCCATGGATATGACCGACCTTCAGTTTTTAGCTAAAAGCAAAGGAATTCCATGGGGTGGATTGACAAAAACGAAGCTTGTTAAGAAAATTAACAATTATTATTAATTACTATTAACTCTATGGAGTCATTTTATTATAAATATTTATATTTTATTTTTTACCACCACACATTATAGATAAAAGTTGAATTTACATTATGAATTATACAACTATGAAAGGAGGAATTAAACTATTTATTGGACCTATGTTTAGCTCAAAAAGCACCAGCATGTGTAGCGTTGTGTAACGTTATCACATAGCTGGTAAAAGATGCATAATAATTAAATATAATAATGACACTCGTTATGATGAATTCTGTACTAATGGAATAGTAACTCATGCCCTTCGTGAGTTTAGTAAAGTGCCAGTTATTTTGGCTAATGATTTGTCAAAATTGTATAATGAATTACTAAAATATGATGTAATTGGAATTGATGAAGTTCAGTTTATAAAGAATTCAGTTGACACGATCCAAAAATTGGCCAATATGGGTAGGGTAATTATTTGTGCCGGGCTTGATGCCGACTATAGGGGCAAGCCTTTTAAGCAGACTAAGCAACTTATCCCCTTAGCCGAGGAAGTTAAAAAACTAAAGGCTATCTGTATGAAATGCTCAGATGATGCTAGCTTTACATCGAGAATATCAACAGAAACTGATATAGAGGTTATTGGCGGTGCTGATAAATATATAGCTGTATGTCGTAATTGTATGTGGCCTAATATCACACAAAAATAAAATTGATTATTACATATAAATATATAACAAAGTACACTATAATTAAAATGGAGTCTGCTACCGAGCGTCTTTCAATTATTTTTGAAAAGCTTAAGACGACGGAGCTAGTTAAAAAAGGGGTTATTAATGAAAACACGATTACTAGGTTTAATAATATTCTTAATATGGCTGCACCAGTAACAAAGGAAGATCGTATTATTGCTGACGTTTTTCGCTATATGTATAAAAGAAATCGCAAGGCATTTTACAAATATCTTCACATTAATAATTTAACCCATATGGTTCTATTCACGGATGGTCTACCAATTGTGAATGTTTTAAGAATGCGTGAAATAATAGCTATTAATTGGAATGGTCGTCAAAATGAATTTATTGTTAAAAAACATAACAATTTTAAATCAAAAGATGAATTATATCAATCTGGCGATTCAATCCAAACTAATATTGAAATTATATCAGATGAAGTCTATCTTAATATATTAAGTGATGGAGCCAAAGTTAAAAGTAAAAAAGAAACTAAAATAACTTCATGGGCTGATGCAGTAAGTGATGAGGAATCTGAGGAATTTGATGAATATTCGGAATAAAAAATAAATGTAAAATTATATTTTTTTACATTTTTGATATATCAGCTGGTAGCATTACATCTAGCGATTGACACTCTCCCATTTCAATAAAGAATTGGAAGAAAGCCGGGTCATCCAGTAAAGTATAAAACTGGTCCTTACCCATTGCAATCGCATGAGAAATAACTTTGGCCTTGTCCGGAAATGCTCGGATTCCATTTCGTTCAAACATACCGTCAGTGTTCAGTTTATTTTCCATCATATTATAAAGGTCACTATATTGATGCTTGAAAATATATTTCTGAATAGCTGTATAATTGTTAATCATAGTTTGGATAGTTCTAGGTACTATATGACCATCTGATGAATTTCTCCACTGAAAGCGTGAAATCATTGTCCAGAATTGATTATCACGCTCGCCAGCAGTCATATTATCATATTGTTGTTTTAGATTTTCATCATTTTGCCTTACAGGCGCGACAACTTGTTGACGGTTCTCTATCTGAACAACGTTATCTTCATCCTCTGAATCTTCGTTATCTGAGTTTTCGGGAGAGTGAACTTGTACCGGCACAGGTTGAGGACGTTGATTTACTGGAACTACAGGAGGTTGAATTCTTTCGTGCAAGGCATTACCTGCGATTTCAGCAGCAATTTCCTCCTCAGCTGGAATAACAATAATTGGTTTCGCGCGCTGTCTATTAGCAAGAATATTAAACTGACCAAGGTGATTATACGCCATTTGTAGTGTTGTGGATGTTTATAGTTAACTAGATATAAGTACACTATATTACTTTCAATTTTAAATTTGAATCTTACTAAGTATACTTTAATCTATAGCGAGTTCAAGACAACACTAAAATACTAAAATGCAAACAATTGATGTTGAACTCAATGCTAATATGGATGAAGAAGTAGCCAACTGGATTCTTGATTCTAATATTCATGATAGAACTTTAGCAATGGAACTTGGGTACTCAATGGTGCAAAAAGTTAAAAATATTGCAGTTTCACAGGCTACAGAAATGATAAGCAAAATTAATATTTCTAATGTACCAATTGTTTCTGATATGCCCGTGATTAAAGGTCAAGTAGGTGAGGCATTTGTTGAAAATATTCTAACTAAAAAGTTTGGCTCTATTGCAAACGTTACTAAAAATCCTAAAAGCGGCGATTTGACATTGTTTATTCAACATAATAAAATTACTATAGAAGTCAAGAATTATAATAATCCGGTTCCTACAAGTGGGGTTGAAAAATTTCGACGTGACCTAAATACAACAAATGCAAAGGGCGGAGTTTTCATAAGTCTGAAATCATCAATTACATCTATTACATCTGATTTTACAATCAAGTATGAACATTGTGATACATCTACTATACCTTGTGCTTATATTGTTTCAAATGATGAAAACGCAATTATTATCGCTGTCAATATGATTTCACAAATTATTTCATCTATGGATTATATTAATACTGAACTTTATAATCGTGACAAAATTATTAGCGGAGTTTATGGTATCGCTGGTAATTTAGATGATTTGTCGAAAATTAGAAACGAATTACAAATGGAAATTGGTATAATAACAAATGCGCTTTCTAAAACAACACTAGGTCTTGTAGTTGCCGAAAGTTCGATAAGGTCAACAATTGACAAAATTAAATCTGAATTATTTTACATGCAAACTCCCGATATATTGCCTGCGCTGGCTGAATTAGATTCTAACCCAAACTTCACAAAATATTCGAATGAACAACGCACATATGTTGTTGATGTTATGAATTGCGTACAATCTATTGTGCATAAGGGTACAATTGAAGGTTGTGTTTGGAAATTATCAGCTCGTAAATGCGCGAATTCGGTAACAGGAATTAGTTTCAATTTCCTGACTGCAAAGGTTGAAGTACATATACCTAGATCTAAGGTGCCAAGTGAAGTAATTATTAAAGCTCTTGACACATTTGGAAAAAAAGTATCAGTTTCAGATAATTTCTGTATTGATTTAGATGCGATTACATATCAATGGGTATGTAAAGCCATAAGAAATGAGTTTTAATGTAAATCAGCAAATAGGTCATCCGATGTTATTTTTTCCTCTGTGAATATATAGCTCAAGTTTAATTCAAGTTCTGGTTTAGGAGGAAGCTCAAATTTAATAGTTTCCACTGGTTTAGGTGGTTTAGCATTACGTGCTACACCCTCCATCATCATTTGTAAATTAAAATTATTTGGTTCTTTTTGTGTTGTGATACTCTGTGTATCGGCAATATTCATCTTGGCGCGTAAAGTATTTAATTTATCTTCAAGTTCAGTTATCAACGATGAACTTTCTTTCATTTTAACAAGATAGTCATTATGCAATTTCGCAAGGAATTCTCCAACTTTAGTAAGTTCTAATTTAATTTCATCCTGTTCCTTAAGCATCTCATTTACAAAACTAGCAGTTTGTTCAGGTTGTTTAACAGGTTGCGCAAATTGTTCAACAGGTCGTTTACCTATACATTTTTGCATATCGCATTTCGGACACCAAATACCCTGATTGACATATTCTAGTTTACGAATAAATTGGAATAGTTCATTATCCATTTCTTCAAGCTGAGAAATTCGTTGCGTTAATCCCGGAATTTTTCTTTTTTCCTCCTGAATTTTATCACATAATTTAGCCTTAATTTCATCGGCAGCAATTTGTTTTTCCATCAAAACACGTCTAGATTCTATTCTATCGCGAATTCTTTGTTCATCCGCATAAAGCTCATTAAATGAATCAAGACCGGTACCTGCCCCAATTTCTTGCGCTAAGGATTCTAAATCAAATGACATATTTTAAGTTGTTTAAATTTTCCAGTATACATTATACTTTTTTATGGTTTAAAAAGAAAATTTGAATTTATAAATTCAAGACAAATAACAATTTGAAAATGGATGAGGAATTTCAAAAATTCAAATATTGTGAAAAATATACGTACATACAGTACATGCGTTTAAATAGGGTGCAAAGGGCGCTCGTTCGCGAATGTCATCGTTGTTTAGATGACATTAGATATATTGAAAATATACAACATAATTCCATACCTAATGCATTTGATTCAACAGAAGAAACTATATCATTTAAAGAGTCAATATTTAATTATAAATATCTAAAGTTTGCACTAGAACGCAAAGAACGATTCTGTAAAAATTTGAATTTTGATAAATTGTAATTTGATAAATTGTAATTTGATAATTAAATTTTGATAAATGGCCGATTGTGAATACAACCCTGATAAAACCACTAAGCTTATTGAACTAGCTAAGAAAAATGCAAGGTGTAAGAATATTGAAAAGAAAATGAAGCATCTGCAAATGTGTCTTGATGTTGGCGAATACAACCCACATCCTGGCAAACCAACTTGGGAATATCCAATTATGATGCGCCATATGACTAGAATCCTAAGATTAAAGTTTCTCAGATTTGAATATGTTTATAAATGTGTAGATTTTTAAACATAATTTATATATAAAATTCTATTTTTTACTTTTTTGTCAAAAAGTAACAATCTAGTATCATTAAATTTAAAATTGAATTCTTGATTAGTGATTGTATATTATCCGCTAAGTTAATACAGTGAAATAATGGACCGCAGGCAAGTTGCTATTATGGCTGCTCAAATGAAGAAGGCTACTGCCGAACCTCATGAGTTTATTAAATTTGCTTTTAAGTCAGAGTCTGAAACTAATGTCTGGTATATTACGCTTAGCAATTTCTCAGGAGATGATGGTGAGTTTTCTTATCAAACAATCGATGAGTCTGGTAACATCGAGACTAAATATGGTGAATATTTAGTTCGTGTTGAATTGCCAGGAGATTTCCCCTTTAACCCCCCTCATTTCTATTTCCTTACTGAAAATGGATTGTATGGGGTTGGTGTAAAAGTTTGTATTTCAATCGGTGAATTTCATAAGGACCAATATCGAGCTGCTCTTGGAGTAAGTGGATTTTGCAATCAGCTTGTTTCTGGTCTGATTGGCTGGAAAACAATGGGAGCCGGTATTGCAATTACTAAAACTACAGATAAATGCAAGAAAGAACTTGCTGCTAAATCATATGAATATAATCGAACTCATTATTCTGAAATTATTGAAAAGATTGAAACGGCTTATGCTATTTACTCAACCAAATGGGATTTGAATAAGATTCCACATGAAATGAAAGTTAGGCTTGGACTAATTTCACCTAGCGTGACTACAACAACTGAATAAGAATGTCTCTCTGGTAACAATGAATTTATAGTAAAATTATTTATTTTTTATGTAAAAATTTATAATAAAAAATAAATCGTTGCGTCGGCAAGGAACTTTCATTTTGACAACCATCCCGATGATATCATCCACTGGCGCACATAAGAACCAATCTTTACAAGCGATCCGGTTACCGCATGACATATGGTAGATTGCCGTGAGAAGATCGATCAATTGGTCATCCATCAAGGCGGAAACTATCGGGTAATAAACATTAACAAACGAGTGAATGAATAAATATCCAATATCACACTTGATAATGGAAAAGACATGGCCAAAGTTTTTGCAATTTATATCAAGCTCGATGTAACCTTCGTTTGCCAGAGCCTTAAGCGCATCTTCGATATGTATAGGGGCGTAATGGTATTCTTTGACTTTCTCAATTCCAAAAACCAATCGACAACTCTCAACAGTGAGACCACACTTTGTGGCCACAGTGACATCAAGGGGTACCCCATGCTTATGTGACTCACTTGCAAAGTAATCCAGGTCTTCGTCGGAAAACGAGTTGATTGTTTCTATATTAATTTGTTTTATCGTATCTTCAATAGCTTTTTCGCTCAATACGGTCAAATTTTTGTCAATTTCCATAGTTAATTTTAAGCAACAAAAAATCAAATTTAAATTTACATTTTTATAAAATTGAATAACGTATGTTGTAGTTAAATAACCAATCAATGTATGCAGCAATCGCTAATGAACTAGAAAATATCGAGCCTATTGAAACTATAATCGAAAATGATTTTGATATACATTATTCCGATGACCTAGTTATATTGTGGAGATATTTCAGGACGACCAATATACATAGTATAAATAAATACGGATATCCAGTTGATAATTTTGGCATCGAAAATAAACAAAAAATAATCCTTGAGGACCGTCTAATACATATGTATTTTACAGCAAAAGATTGGTTTTTGCAATATATAAATCATGACCAAAGCGATGATATATCAATTGTTCTTAGAATCATGTGCCCATCTGGTGGAATTTATATAAGCAAGGTTAATAGTGATACAAAATATACAAAACATAAATTTGTTACAGCTGATTTACCGCCTGAGGAACTATCAGTAACGGTTGTTACAATTGAATCTTTATTTTAAATAATTTAAAAAACACCGCATATAAATACACAACATATATAATTTATTTTTTACTTTTCATTTATATACTGTACTTTATAAAATATAACAATTGATAAAAAACAATGTATAAAAAAATAAATATAATTTCTAAACTTGAGCCCGATGCTGAAAAGTTTATTTTAGATAATGATAGGATGTTATATAAACCATTTTTCGAAGCAGTTGAAAAATTCTGTGTTGAAAAAGATGTTTTAATAGGCGGTAGAGTGGGTATTGACTTAATAATAGGAAAAGGACTTACAAAGGATTCGTTCTTTTGGGAACTGTATTGTGATGATACATTTAACACATCAAAACAATTAGCTGATGTATTATTCCATGTTCATTCCCCACATATAAATTCCAAAACTGTTTCTTTACAAACAAATATCCGCAATAAAGAATTTACTTTGCATATAAATGCAAGAATGTTGTTTAAGATTTATTCATTGGATCGATATCGCGGTTTAAAATTAAGTAATCTTATGGGGCCTGCATTGCGTGAAAGTTATTTTTCTAAGGTAATGGTCAAAATCATTTCAGAGGAAATGCAACTTATTGAAATTTATAGGACTTTGTATACTCCGGCAAAAATATCGCAGTGGCAGGATGAACTCAGTGTTGAGGAAAAAATATATAATATGATTAAGGATTTTGTAGGTGAAAAAGCAATTAAGAAAGTTACAGGTGGTAGAGAAAATAAGTTTGATCGCACAGGTGCCGAAGAAGATATAATTCGTAAACTTTTAACAAATAGTAAAAATATTCTTATAGGTGATTATGCATTGAATGCTTTAAATATAGAAGATAATCCATCAAGATTGCAATTCATATCAGATATATCAATCGATAAATTAGCATACTCTGTTGAAAATATTCTTTGCAAAGATAGAAAGGTTAAATTTAATGATGTAAAAGTAACATATATTAAATACCCATTGAACTTACCGAACGATTTTCAAATTACTAAACATACGTTATACATAAACACCGGTAAAGAACAAATTGCAATAGCTGATGTATTTAACTCTACGCAATTTGAAATGATACCTTATTGGGAAGTAAATGGTGAATACTTGGGTATAAAAATTGGAAATCCTTGGGTTCTTTTACGTTTTCAGTTCATTGATATTTGGGTTTTGCGATTAATTTTAAATATTGGTACAGATAAATCTGATTTTATGAAGGGGAGAATTAAAGCAATTGCCACTCGGGCAGATAGAATTAGACGTTTAGCATTAGGTTCAGAGACTATAAAAATATTTCAATTGGAAAATTATTGTGGCTTTTTCATAAATGAAAATGTTGCAAAAAAGAAACTTATCAAGGAAATAGGTGAAAGATTTCAAATATATTATCCTGTTAAATATGCCGCAGCCAAAGCTGATGAAGAACTCGCTGAGGATTAATTTATACTTTTATTATTTTTGAAAAACGCAAAAAATAAATATTTTATATATTATTGATTTTAATTAAAATTACTCAGTAGGAGTATGAGGCTCAGCAGCTTGTTGAGCTGGTTTATTAGCTGCCTCATGCAGAGCCTTAGCAGCAGCATATTCTTCTTCAATAGCCTTAATAGTATCGGCCTTATTAGCCTTAAAGTAGTTCCAGCAGAAAGTAGCCATAGCTACAAGCTTTTGGTCTTCAGTCTTTTTAGCCGCAATAGTTGCATCCTTTGCAATAAGCTCCTCCATTTCACCGACAACATACTTCTTGCGGTATTGTTCATTATTCTTAAATTGGTCCCTGAAATAGACTAGTTTATTAGTAGCAAATGATTTCTTTTCAGCAGTAGCAGGTTGAGCAACTGCCTCACCATTAGGTGTAGCTTCAGCAGTAGTTGCGGCTTTCTTTTCACCGCGAGCAGCAGGCTTCTTAATACCTCCTACAAGCTTTTCAAGAACATCAACCCTAGCTTCTACACGAGCAACTGCGATCAAAACCTCTTGGGTTTGAGCAGCGAAGAATTCCTTAAGTAGCTTAGCAGTATCATCAAGCATAGGCTTGAATAGCATGGAGAGCTTGTTAGCGGAATCATTGTTAGTAGCAGCCATTTTAATTAGGTTGAATTAGGTTGAATTAATTTGTCGTAATAATATACTACCTATTGTAGGAATTCAATTTTTTATTTTAATGTAAAGGTTATTGTTTAATAGGTAAAATAAGCCATTTATATAATATATACAAAAATTAATCAGGAATGAATTCCTATTTTTATGTCAAAAATATTTAGATTACCAAATATAAGGCTAAAAACAAGCGAGACCGCTTAATAATCTAATATCAATCCGTTTAAAACTTAATAAAATATTCATTTAGAGTATGATTAACTACAATAATACAAAATTGAATAATCCTATAAGTGGATTGTATAATCTACCTATTAACGCAACTATGAAGGTTCAGAAGAGGTTAAATCGTGGGTATGAACCAGTTTCGTTTGATAAGATTACTATTCGTATCCGTCATCTTACTAATGGCCTCAATTCTATTATTGACCCCACTAGGGTGGCTTTGAGTACTATTAAAAGTATTTATGACGGTATTACTACTGAGGAGCTTGATAATATTTCAGCTAATATTGCTGAATCTAATAAGCTCATTCATCCTGATTATTCTAAGCTCGCTGCTAGAATTTTAATTTCAAACCTGCATAAAACTACTCCAAGAACCTTCTCAGTTTGTATGAAAAATATTGGTGATAATCTAGACATTAAGAGTGATAAACACTATAACTTTATTGCTAAATATGCTAATGAGCTCGATAATATGATTATTGATGCTAATGATTATAATTTCGATTATCTAGGGTATAAAACTTTAGAAAAATCATATCTTAATAAAATTCCTGAAATTATTATGGGAGCCGATGGTAAACCAGTATATCTAGATCGTAATAACAAGGTTGTACCTAGTGATAAAGTAATGATGAGTAAGCGCAATCAACCTATTTTTAGAAATGAAAATGGTGTTATTGAAAGGCTACGAAATAAAATTGTCGATCGTGTAATGGACAGGCCGCAATATATGTTTATGCGTGTAGCTATCGCTATTAATATTGATAGCGACCCTGATATCAGAATTCAACTCGAAAATATTAAATTATGTTATAAGGCACTTTCATCATTACTTATTTCCCATGCAACACCTACTCTGTTCAACGCTTGTTGTAAAATGCAGCAACTTAATTCATGTTTCCTGCTTGGTACCAAAGATTCTATCGAAGGTATTAATGAAAACTTAAGCAACGCTTCACTTATTTCAAAGTGGGCCGGTGGAATTGGCATTCATATGCATAATATTCGTTGCAGAAACTCAAGAATTAACGGCACAAATGGCAAATCATCTGGTTTACCCAAGCAGTTAAAGATTTATAACGAGGCTGCTCTCTGCTGGGACCAAGGTGGTAAACGCAATGGCGCATTCGCTATTTATCTTGAACCGTGGCACGGAGACATCCTTAAATTTCTTGAACTTAAATTGCAACAAGGTTCTGAATCTGAACGTGCTCGTGATTTGTTCTATGCTATATGGGTTAATGACCTATTTATTAAAAGATGGAACGCAAGTGGAGATTGGTCACTATTCAGTGAGGATACTGCGCCTGGTTTGAGTGATGTTTATGATGGTATGCCGGTTTGTACTAAGTGCGGTTATTGTGAAAACGTGGATTATATTCACTTTACTAAAAAGTATAATAAACAAATTGAACAAAAGTATGACCATTCTAAATGGGCCGAGTGTAAACACTGCTTTGATTTAAAGGATGTGTTTACTGAACTTTATGAAGAATATGAAGAAGA
>LNAP01001275.1_pt1 | contig 27115 bp, 27 predicted proteins | sample 602601 | NCBI WGS metagenome assembly LNAP01 (sample SAMN02440304, study PRJNA202911) | soil metagenome | biome: Subtropical and temperate rainforests or woodlands; isolation source: soil samples (1 kg each in a 20% v/v slurry with milli Q water) were... ... | reverse complement strand
GATCAGGTGGCTCAGTCTCTTGTTGTGCCAAATCCTCGCTCAGTTCACCGCCCGATTTCAATTCGTCCCAGCTTGAAAACGGCGTTCTTCACGGTCGACCATTTCGCGGCCGTGCAATGCTGTCGTCGCTGCGAACGTCGGCAGCGACGACATCATAAATGCGCGAGGTAGTGGGCCAGCGCTTCAATTTCCTCTTCGCTGAGCTGATAGGCGACTTCCGCCATCGCCGCCATGCCGCCGCCGGACCGCACGCCGGATTTGTAGTCATGCAACGCCTTGAGGAGATATTCCTCGCGTTGCCCGGCGACGCGGGCAACCGCTTTGGTCCCGGCGTAGCTGTCGGTGTGACATGACGCACAGCGCCGCCCCGCCGCAGCCTGTGCGCCCTTCCTGGACAGATCGGGATTGTCGTCGGGCTTTGAAGCCTTGGGCGGCGGCAGCGACGCGAAATAAGCACCGAGATTGCGGATGTCGTCGTTGTTGAGTTCTTCGACGATCGGCTGCATCTGCTCGTTCTTGCGGGTCCCCGCGCGAAAGAACACCAGTTGCCATTGAATGAATTGATCGGGCTGCGCCGCGAGCGAAGGGATGTTCGGGAGTTGTGAAATGCCGCTCTCGCCATGACAGCCGGCGCACAGCTCGGCCTTTTCCTTTCCGGCGGCGATATCGGCGGCGTGGGCGAATGAGCTGGTGATGACGATTGCACAGGATAGCATCGTTGTCAGAGCAATTCGCATTAACTTCTCCGTCGTTGCCGGGCGTAGCATTCTGCTCTGAGCAGATTGCGTGAACTTGTCGGCGATCCCGGCCATCCATCTTTCTCGCAAGATGTTTTCACCTTGATGGATGTCCGGATCAAGTCCAGCCATGACGAGCGCGTTCCATCGCTCGCTTGCCAAACAAAGAGGCCGCGGCCACTCGTTCCCGAGCAGCCGCAGCCTCCGATCGTTAGTCGTTACTTGCTGTAGCTAATGCGGTAGATCGCACCGGCCCAGTCGTCGGCCACCAGCAGGGAGCCGTCCTTGGCGAGAATGATATCGGCGGGACGGCCGAGATAGCCCTGATCGCCTTCGATCCAGCCCGATGCGAAGATCTCCTGCTTGGCGTTCTTGCCGTCGGGGCCGACGATCACTCGCTTGATGCGGGCGCCCTGGTATTTATGCCGGTTCCAGGAGCCGTGTTCGGCGATGAAGATGTTGTTCTTGTACTCGGCGGGAAATTGATCGCCGGTATAGAATTTCATGCCCAACGGAGCGACGTGCGCGCCGAGCTTGACCACCGGCGGAGTGAATTCCGAACATTTGTGGCCCATCGCGAACTTGGGATCCGGCAGATCGCCCTGATGGCAATAGGGATAGCCAAAATGCTCGCCGATCTTCGAGATCATGTTGAGCTTGTCGCTCGGGATGTCGTCGGCCATCCAGTCACGGGCGTTTTCCGTGAACCAGTATCTGCCGGTGCGCGGATCGACGTCGCCGCCGACGCTGTTGCGAACGCCGAGCGCATAGATTTCGGCGTTGCCGGTCTTGGGGTCGACGCGGCGGATCTGCGACAGGCTGGTCGGCGGAATGCCGATATTGAAGGGAGGACCGAACGGGATATAGAACCAGCCATCCTTGTCGACCGCGATATATTTCCAGCCATGCGCGGCATAGGGAGGCATGTCGTCATAGACCACCTTGCCGCTTCCGAGATTGTCGAGATTGGCTTCGGCGTTCTCATACTTGATCAGCTTGTCGACGGCGATGACGTAGAGCGCGCCATCCCTGAACGCGAGGCCGGTCGGCATATTCAGGCCTTTAAGAATGGTCTTGACCTCTTTCTTGCCGCCCTTGTCGGTGATCGCATAGACGTTGCCGAGGCCGAACGAGCCGACGAACAGCGTGCCCTTGTCGCCCCAGGCCATCTGCCGCGCAGCCAACACGCCCGGCGCATAGACTTCGATCTTGAAGCCCGGCGGCAGCTTGATCTTTTTCATCATCGCGGCGAGTTCGGCTTCCGAAGAGCCGGTCGGCGGACCCGATGGTGGCGCCAGGCCTTTCTGGGCTTCGGTCTCATCGCCGAGGAACCAGTCATCCGGGGGATGCGTCCAGAATTCCTTGGTGCCGGATTCGTATTTCTTGAGCGCCTTTTGCTGCGCGCTGGCCGGACCGACCGCCGCGACAATGGCGATTGCCGCGAGCGCAAGAATAGATCGATTGAAAGCCGATTTCATCGCGTCACTCTCCCCTATGCGGCCATTGCAGCCGCGCATGTTTTATTTTGAACGCTTCACAGGACGAACGTCGGTGGTCTGGTGCGAGGTAGATCAGACCGGAAAATGCTACCACATCCCTCGCGGGAGAGAAGCGCGCACCGCGCCGCCCTGACCGAGAAAAGAGACTGAGAAGAAACTGCTCGAAGCCATTCTTTCGCAATGATTATGCGGTGGCGGCAGTTGCATCGCAGTATGCATCGAGACGAGCGTCGCGCCCGTCCCCACGCCGACACTAAAAACGAAAAGCCCGCCGGACACGCGGCGGGCTTTCGTCAATTTTGGCAACTGCGAAAAAATTGGAGCGGGCGAAGGGGCTCGAACCCTCGACCCCGACCTTGGCAAGGTCGTGCTCTACCACTGAGCTACACCCGCATCCGATTGGCGGCGATCGCTCGCCGTCAGGGGCAGAGCTATGCCAAATGCCGCCTCCGAATGCAACAGGCGACACGGCCGGAATTCGCCTGGTTTGGCCCGGGTTTCCGTCGGAAGCCGGGGGAAAGTGAAGGGAATCAGTCGGAAAGCGGCGGCTTAAGGTTCCGCCGATTGCAAATTAGGCTTGCAGGGGCCAATTAAGGCGCGGGCCGTGCTAGAACCGGCTCAATCCCGAGACATCAGGCGAGGATCCCCGTGACGATAGTAGAGCAGGGCAGCGGACCGGCGCCGCAGGCGGCGTCCGATTTGATCAAGGAGACCACCACCCAGACGTTCGTGAAGGACGTCATCGAGGAATCGAAGCGCCAGCCGGTGCTGATCGATTTCTGGGCGCCATGGTGCGGCCCCTGCCGTCAGTTGACGCCGATCCTGGAAAAGGCGGTCCGTGCCGCCAAAGGCAAGGTCAAGCTGGTCAAGATGAATATCGACGATCACCCGGCGATCCCGGGCCAGATGGGCATCCAGTCGATCCCGGCCGTGATCGCCTTCGTCAACGGCCAGCCCGCCGACGGCTTCATGGGCGCGGTGCCGGAAAGCCAGGTCAACGCCTTCATCGACAAGTTGACCAAGGGCATGCCGGCCCCGGGTGAACCCAATGTCGCGGAACTCCTCACCGAGGCTGAAGCCGTGCTGGCGGAAGGCGATCCCACGACCGCCGCGCAGATCTACGCCGAGGTACTTGCGGCGGACGCCACCAATATCGCGGCCCTTGCCGGGCTCGCGAAATGTTACCTCGCGACCGGCGCCATCGAACAGGCCAAGCAGACGCTCGGCATGGTGCCCGAATCGAAGCGTAACGAGGCGGCGGTCAAAGCCGTGCAGGCGTCGCTCGATCTCGCCGAACAGGCCAAGACGGTCGGCCCGGTGACTGAATTGGAACAGAAAGTCGCCGCAAACCCGCTCGATCATCAGGCACGCTTCGATCTGGCGACCGCGCTCAACGCCGGCGGCAAGCGTGCTGAGGCGACCGATCAACTGCTCGAAATCGTCAAGCGCGACCGCAAATGGAACGAGGACGGCGCACGGAAGCAATTGGTGCAATTCTTCGAGGCATGGGGGCCGACCGATGAAGCCACCGTGGATGGACGAAAGCGGCTGTCGACGATTCTGTTCTCCTAGAGCATGGTCCGGAAAAGTGGGTACCGGCTTGCGATTAGAGCGCGCCAGACAACATCCTTAACTAACCCGGGGCCGCAAATGCCGATCAATGCCGAATATCGCGGGCCCGGCGACCTGCCCGAGATCGTCCCGGTATTCCCACTGCCCGGCGCGCTGCTGTTGCCGCGCGGCCAAATGCCGCTCAACATTTTCGAGCCGCGCTATCTGGCGATGGTGGACGATGCGCTGCGCGATGGCCACCGGCTGATCGGGATGATCCAGCCGGACGTGTCCCATTCGCCCGACGAAGCAAGGCCCGCGCTGTTCCGCGTCGGTTGCGTCGGGCGCATCACCCAGCTCGCCGAGGCCGGCGATGGCCGTTACATCCTCGAACTCACCGGAATCGCGCGCTTCAAGGTCGTCGAGGAGATGACGGTATTGACTGCGTACCGGCAATGCCGGGTGGATTACTTCCCGTATGTCGACGATTTCACCGCGCGCAAAGGCGAAGAAGCCGTCAACCGCGAAGCCCTGCTCGAGGTGCTGACGGATTTTCTCAAGGCCAACAATCTGAAAGTGGACTGGGAAGGCGTCGAGAGCGCACCCAATGAGGCGCTGGTCAACGCGTTGGCGATGATGTCGCCCTACGGCCCGGCGGAAAAGCAGGCGATGCTGGAAGCGCCGGACCTGAAAACCCGCGCCGAAATCCTGATCGCGGTGACTGAAATGGATCTCGCCAAGAAACGCACCAGCGGCGATCCACCGTTGCAATAAGCCTTGTCCGCAATGACGAACTCAAGAGTTCCATCGTAGCGCGATGCCGATCTGGCGCGCGCGTGCTCATAAATTCCGCAAGCTCTGCTCGGTCGATAGACGTTTCTGCGCGAATGACGAAGTCAAGCCGGAGATCGGGCTGTGCCGATCAGTGCCACGAGCAGAGCTCCGCCCAAAATTCTCCCAAAGAAAGCCGACATTCTTGCGAACAATACCCTCAGTCGTGCGGCGACGGAAAACGAGTTGTGGTTGAGGGGAGATTTTGGCGATGAATTCTCATGTTGCACCCTTTCAGATTGTCTCCCATTGCCCGTTCTGCTCTTCGGGCGATATTCACGATACGAGTTTGCGCGCGCTCGATGACACGAGCCGCCGGCTTTATCTGGTCTATGAGTGCCGGTCCTGCACCGGCCGATTCGTTGCCGACCGGCCGGACCGGATTGAAAAAGTCGAGGATGAGACGTCGGCCGCCTTCGCATCGCCCGAAAGGGTCGCGCAGCAGCGCGCGCATTTCGCCTGGAAGCGGATTTTCGACGAGAACGACTATCCGTATTCGCTCATCCCATTGATCGAGCGTTGGGCGCCGGGAAAACGTGTGCTCGATCTCGGATGCGGCGCCTCGCAGTTGCTGCCGATGTTGATGAAGCGCGGTTTCGATGTGGTCGGCTTCGAGGGCGATCCCGCCCGTGCCCAGGTGGCGCGCGAGAATGGCGTCACCATCGTGTCGGGCGACTGGCGCAGGATCAGCGACATCGTCGGCGCCGAGCGCTTCGATTGCATCGTCTCCGACCAGGTGTTCGAGCATATGCTCGATCCCGTCGACACCTTGCGATCGCTCAAGCCCGTGCTCAGCAAGGGCGGCGTCCTGATCTTCCGCTTTCCCAATGAGGGAAGCTGGCGGCGCAAGAGCGAACTCACCTGGGCGAAGCTTCGCGGCAACAACCGGCCGCTGTCCTACTTCGTCGATCACTGGAATTACTTCAACGAACGGGCGGCGCGCACCTGCTTCTCGTCCGCGGACTATGAGGTGTTGCGGGTCAAGAAGGATCTCAGCCTGCACGGCTTCCTGGTACGCAAGGTGTTTCCGAAGATCGCGGTCGTTCCCGGCCTGCCGCAACTGGTCTCGCGGACGATCGCGGCTGTCGACAGCAACGTGCTGTCGAATGGCTTGACGGTGGTGTCACGCCCGAACTGACGCTCGGGTACGAAGCTCTGGATTCTTGTTTTGACGCGTTTTCTCCACGCGAACCGGTGTACGCCCCGCATCAAGTGCGGGGCGGGCTTTCGCCCGAAAACGCTCTAATACCCCGCCACCGCGAGCGCGACCACGGCGCTCAGCGCCATCCATCCGAAATGCCTGCCCCGCGTTGCCCAGGCATTGGCTAGCGCGGCGAAAGCAAACACGCATGCGAGCGTCGCGATAATCAGTGCCGTGCCGGCTCCGACGCCATCCAGGGAGCGGCGATCAGGAGCACGCCACCGCCGATCCATGCCACCGTGCCGGCCTGCCAGACCAGCCGCATCAGCGTCCGCAGTCGCGCCGGTTCGATCGTGACGCGCGGAAAGATCTTGGTCTCGCCGAGCACGCCGTGGATCAGCGCGGCCGCAATCGCGGCGACGCCGGAACATTGCAGCAAGAGATCGCGCATCGGAACGTCTCCATCCGTTAATCGCTCCATACAGCACTGTATGGCGATCCGCTGGCGATTGTCAATACAGTGGTGTATGGTCGGATGATCGCAAGGAAAGACGATGGCCGAACAACTCTCCGCCAGGGATTGGCTCGATCAGGGCCTCAGGACGCTAGCCAGGGAGGGCTTCACGGCGCTGAAGGCCGAGCCGCTGGCGAAGGCGATGGGGGTCTCGCGCGGCAGCTTCTATTGGCATTTCGCCGATATCGGCGCGTTCCATGCCGCGATCCTCGCGCACTGGCGCGACGTCGCCGCCGAGCAGATCATTGCCAATCTCGAGGCCTCCTCGAAGGAGGAAAACCCGCTGGCGCTGCTGCTGCGCCAGGCGTTCGGCGGCAAACTGGCGCTGGAAAACGCGGTGCGCACCTGGGCCTCGGTCGATCCCGTTGCCCGCGCCGCGGTGCAGGCGATCGACCGGCGCCGTCTGAGCTACCTGGAAAGCCTTCTCAAGGCGTTCGGATTGCCCGACGACGTGGCCCGCACCCGGGCGCAAATCCTGTACTGGGCGTTTCTCGGGTTTGCACAGTCCGACAAGCCGCTGCCGCGGGCGCGACAGGCGGCGGTACTCGACGAGCTGTTGCGTATGACCGCGTCGTGGAATGGCGCGCCACACGTCTGACCGGATATGCTACAGCACCAGATGAAGGCCGGAGACTGCGCATGAACACACCCTCGCCCGAACGCCTCGAAGCCACCGTCGACCCCAAGCTGCTGGAAATCCTGGTCTGTCCGCTGACCAAGGGACCGCTGGAATTCGACGCGACCAACCAGGAACTGATTTCGCGTTCCGCAAAACTCGCCTATCCGATCCGCGACGGCATCCCGATCATGCTGCCGGAAGAGGCGAGGAAGATCGAGTGAGGAATAGGTCATCCCTCATTCGTCATGGCCGGGCTTGTCCCGGCCATCCACGTCTTTGCCGCGCAACATAGAAAGTAAGACGTGGATGCCCGGCACAAGGCCGGACATGACGACAACCTAACGAGCCCTACAACGCTTCACCCTTCAACAACCGTGGCACTTCGCCTGACAAGCCCGCCGCCTGGCGTATGAAAATGTTTTTCAGCGGCGGCGCGCGATCGACCAGTCCGAGCCCGATATCGCGCACGGTGCGCAGCAGCGTCGATTCGTTCGAGAACAGCAGATTGAGCGAATTGGTGGCCAGCCCCATCGCCATGGTGTCGAACCGCCGCCAGCGCTGGTAGCGGTCGAGCACGTCGGCCTGGCCGATATCCATGCCGAGCCGCGCCGCATCGACGATCACCTCGGCGAGTGCCGCGACATCCTTCAGGCCCATATTGAGGCCCTGGCCCGCGATCGGGTGAATTACATGCGCGGCGTCGCCGACCAGCGCCAGCCGATCGCCGACGAACGAGCGCGCCACGAAATAGCCAAGCGGAAACGCCCGCGGCTTGTCGAGCGCCTTGACCTCGCCGAGATGCAGCCCAAAGCGCTGTTCTAGTTCGGTGTGGAATTCGTCTTCACCCAGCGCGACAATGCGCGCGGCCTCCGCACGCTTCTCGGTCCACACCAGCGAGGAGCGCTGCCCGGTCAGTGGCAGGATCGCGAATGGTCCGGCTGGCAGGAAATGTTCCTCGGCGCGGCCATGATGATCCCGCTCATGACCGACCGTGACCACGATGCCGGATTGATCGTACTCCCAGCCATGCGTGGCGATGCCGGCGCGCTCGCGCAGTTTCGAGCGCGCGCCATCGGCGGCGATCAGCAGGCTTGCCTCGATGACGCTGCCGTCAGCCAGCGTCACATCGACGCCCTCGTTGCGCGAATCGAATGTCGAAACCGCGGTGGCACGAAGATCGATATGCTCCGCTTCCGCGCGTGCGACCAGTGCGTCGATCAGATGGCGATTCTCGACCATGTGCGCGAACGGCTCACCGGGTTGGACATCTCCGGCGAAGGTCAGGAATACCGGACGGGTGGCGTCTTCCACTTTCGAATCGGTGACGACCATGTCGAGAATCGGCTGCGCCTGCGGCGCGACCTGATCCCATACCCCGATCGCCTCGAACAGGCGGCGGCAGGCCGCGACAATGGCGGTCGCCCGCGGGTCACGGCTCGGGCGCGTTGCCAGCGCCGGATCGGCCACGATCACCGGAATATCCGCGCCAAGGCCCTGGCGCAGCGCCAATGCCAGCGCCAGGCCTGCGAACGCGCCGCCGCCGATGACAATACTTCGTTGTGCCGACATGGGAACCTGCTTAACTCATGGCCTTGCTACCGGAGTATAGCTGGGCGAAACAGGTTAACCAAACAAGGGCTTGTACCCGTCCATTGTCATTCCGGGGCGACACCTCGTGTCGGGCCCGGAAATTCGAGATTCCGGCCCGCGCTGCGCGTGCCCCGGAATGACGCAAACCGAAAGCGCTTCCATGTCCAAAGGCGTGATTGACCTGATTTCCATCCTCGACATCGAGCCGCTCGAGGTGAACCTGTTCCGCGGCAACAGCCCGAAGACGAGCTGGCAGCGGGTGTTCGGCGGACAGGTGATCGGGCAGGCGATGGTCGCGGCGTGCCGCACCGTCGAAGGCCGACTGCCGCACTCGCTGCATTGTTATTTCATCCTGCCGGGCGATCCCCAGATTCCGATTATTTACGAGGTCGAGCGGCTGCGTGACGGCAAGAGCTATTCGACCCGCCGCGTCACCGCGATCCAGCACGGCAATGCGATCTTCTCCATCATGGTGTCGTTTCATGTCGAGGAGGAGGGCGCGTTCGACCATCAGGACAAGATGCCGGATGTGCCGCCGCCGGAGAAACTCACCGCCGAGGAAGTCGCGAAGCAACCGATGTTCCGCGAGATGCCGGACTTCATCCGGCGCTATTATGAGTCGGACCGCCCGATCGAATTGCGCCCGGTCGAGCTCGGCCGTTATTTCGGCCAGAAGATCGATGACGGGCGTATCCATGTCTGGATCCGAACCGCCTCGAAACTGCCCGACGATCCGGCGCTGCATATGTGCGCGCTGGCCTATGCCTCGGATTTTTCGCTGCTCGATGCGGCCATGGCGCGTTACGGCCGCACGCTGTTCGACAAGCGGATGATGCCGGCGAGCCTCGATCACGCGATGTGGTTTCACCGCCCGTTCCGCGCCGACGAATGGCTGCTTTATGCTCAGGATTCGCCGAGCGCCCGCGCCGGGCGCGGCCTCACGCGCGGCATGATCTTCACGCCCGACGGCACGCTGGTGGCCTCGGTCGCGCAGGAAGGTTCGCTCCGCGAGCGCAAGTAAGCGCATTCACGCGCCGGCTTGCGTGCCTCGTTCAACCAAAACAGTCTGCGACGCCAGCCACCGTGACATCCAACGATACATCCATGGGATCGGAATGATGAAGCTGCTGGCGATTGCGGCCACGATCGCACGCCACAGAAACTCCAGTCCGGTGCCGACAAAGACCGCTTCGCGCCGTGTGCCCTGAATATTCCGGCAAACCCACCGCATCCAGGCTACGTAAACCCAGGCCCAGCCGATGATGGTGATGATGGAGACAACCGACAGAACGGTCCATCCGAGATAGGCCCAGAACGAGCCGGAGAAGTTGAGTCCGAGCAGTTGCCCGTTGGAAGCAAGGTTTGCAACGATCCATTTCAGGAAAAGCCAGTAGAGAGCGATCTGAACGAAGATCATCAGATTGTTGAGCCACTCGATACCGGTCAGGGCAACGCCGATAGCGAGCACGAGGGCCCCGAAATACCAGGGAACGATCGTCATCGCTTCGCCCACGAAGCCGAGATTCGGCCGTCCCGGCACATGCACGCAGGAGACGGCCCATTTGGTGTACCAGACCAGGGCCCACGGCGTCGGGATGATGAATACGATGCCAATCAGCAGCACCAGGCTGCGCCAGGTAAATTCCAGGATTTCGAAATCGATCGAAAGCGGCCCCCCGGCGTGACCGCCTCCGCTCACCGGTTGACCGTCTGATTGCGGAAGCGAATACGAGACGCCGGACATCAGTCCCGGAATGTCGCCGGCCTTTTGCCAGCCTGCCATGCCCTCGGTCCAGACCAGCGTATCCGCCGTGATGGCGCCTTTGGCGATGAGCTCCTGGAGTTGCCACTCCCAATAAGGTCCCTGTTGCTTCCCTTCGGACGCATAAAACCACGCTCTGTCGGCCATTTCGTCCCCCTTGAGCGCAGCAGCGGCTTGTGGGTAGCAAGACCGGCGGCACCGAGCCCATTTTGACGGATTCTTCCGGTGCCTGTACAGGGACGGCAGTTGTTTTTCTGCTGGACTTGCAACTTTCTCTGCCAATTGCACAGAAAGATGCCAGACTGGCTGCGTGCCGATCGAAGCGTAAAATTATCTGGATTCTGAAACGAAGGCCTGACCATGAAGCTCGTTGTCGCCATTATCAAACCCTTCAAGCTCGACGAGGTGCGCCAGGCGCTGACGGCGATCGGCGTGCACGGCATGACGGTGACCGAGGTCAAGGGTTACGGCCGCCAGAAGGGCCATACCGAAATCTATCGCGGCGCCGAGTATGTCGTGAACTTCCTGCCTAAACTGCGGATCGAAATCGCCGTCGGGGCTGATCTTGCCGACAAGGCGGTCGATGTCATTACGTCAAGTGCACGCACCGGCCAGATCGGCGATGGCAAGATTTTCGTGACGCCGATCGATCACGCGTTACGCATCCGCACCGGCGAAACCGACAGCGACGCGCTGTAGTTTTCCGAAAGCCGTCTTCTCCGCGAATGGCGTCGCGGGTTGTTTTCCTCCGTGCGAAGCTTGGCGGGGTTTGAAGCTTGGCGGAGGCTTAGAGGGCCTCGATTTTCCGCAGCCCGCGGGGCAGCGCGATAAAATCCCTATCGTGATACCTTTTTCCTGCCCTCTCCGTGGGCATGATTATGTCCGCAGTCTGTCATGCCCTTACTTTAGGCATGCGTGATTACGTTTTAAGCGCGGCGGAATAACGCAGGTCGGGTCGATTCTTCCAAATGCCGAAAAGATGCGCGTTCATAATCCGTTAGGCAACGTGCCCGATCTGGCACGGCATTTGATTCTATGAGTCCCGGCTGTGCCCGCGTAGTGAACTTCTCCGCGTGGTGAACCTCAGTCGAGAACGCCCGGTCGTGTCTGGTCCGGGCCCAAGCGGGGATAGGACCCATGAAAATTGTTATGGCGATCATTAAGCCATTCAAGCTCGAAGAAGTCCGTGACGCCCTGACCGCCATTGGCGTTCACGGTCTCACGGTGACGGAAGTCAAGGGGTATGGCCGTCAGAAGGGTCATACGGAAATCTATCGCGGTGCTGAATATGCGGTGAGCTTCCTGCCCAAGATCAAGATTGAGGTCGCGGTTGCGTCCGACCAGGTCGACAAGACCATTGACGCCATCACGTCCGCGGCCAAAACCGGACAGATCGGCGACGGCAAGATCTTCGTCATTAACCTCGACCATGCGGTTCGCATCCGCACCGGCGAGGCCGATGCCGCGGCACTTTAGATTTCGCGCTCAACCATACCCACTCAGGAGTAAACCAAAATGACGTTCAAGCGTCCCTATAGCGCGGGATTGGCGGCCTTCGCAGTCGGCCTGTTCGCCGCAACCGCTGCCTACGCGGAGCCAACTGTCAACAAGGGCGACAATGCCTGGATGATGACGGCAACAGTGCTGGTGCTGTTGATGACCATTCCCGGCCTTGCGCTGTTCTATGGCGGTCTCGTCCGTTCCAAGAACATGCTCTCGGTGCTGATGCAGGTATTTTACAGTGTTTGTATCGTCACTATCATCTGGGCGCTGTACGGCTACAGCCTCGCCTTCACCGGCGGCTCCGATTTCATCGGCGGCTTCTCCAAAGCATTCATGATGGGCATCACGCCGGACTCCAAGGCGGCGACATTCAGCGTCGATGCCAACATCTCGGAACTCATCTACTTCTGCTTCCAGATGACGTTTGCGGCGATCACACCCGCTCTCATCGTCGGCGCATTTGCCGAGCGCATGAAGTTCTCCGCGGTCGCGCTGTTTATCCCGCTCTGGGTGACGCTGATCTATTTCCCGATCGCCCACATGGTTTGGTACTGGGCTGGACCGGATGCGATCACGGATGCCGTCAAGGCGCTTGCGGCGGCAGGTGACGCGGCGGCGAAAACCGCGGCGCAGGCCAAACTCGATGAAATCAACGCCGACGCCGGCTGGATCTTCAAGAAGGGCGCGATCGACTTCGCAGGCGGCACCGTGGTGCACATCAACGCCGGCATCGCGGGGCTTGTTGGCGCAATCCTGATCGGCAAGCGCACCGGCTATGGCAAGGACCTGATGGCTCCGCATTCGCTGACCATGTCCATGATCGGCGCCTCGCTGCTCTGGGTCGGCTGGTTCGGCTTCAACGCCGGATCGAACCTCGAAGCCTCCGGCGGAGCCGCCCTCGCCATGACCAACTCCTTCGTCGCCACCGCGGCGGCGGCGCTGTCGTGGATGTTCGCGGAATGGATCATCAAGGGCCATCCCTCGATGCTCGGTGCAATCTCGGGCGCGGTGGCCGGACTTGTGGCCGTTACGCCTGCCTGCGGCTTCTCTGGCCCGATGGGAGCGATCGTGCTTGGCCTTGTGGTCGGCGTGGTCTGCCTGTTCTTCTGCACCGTGATCAAGAACGCGCTCGGCTACGACGACTCGCTCGACGTGTTCGGCGTCCATTGTATCGGCGGAATCGTTGGTGCGCTCGGCACCGGCATCCTGGTCAATCCGGCGCTCGGCGGCACCGGCATCATGGACTACACCGCCGGCAAGATCGCGGATTACGATTTTGTCACCCAGATGACCGCCCAGATTTGGGGCGTCTGCACCACGCTGGTGTGGTCGGGTGTCGGCTCCGCGATCCTCTACAAGGTCGTCGACGTCATCGTCGGGCTGCGTGCCAATGTCGAGACCGAACGCGAAGGCCTCGACATCACCGAGCACACCGAGCGCGCTTACAACATGTAAGTTCTCCCGGGGCGCGATCTCCTCGAGAGGTCGCGCCCAGAACTACGGTTCGGGCACATACCCGGCAATGCCCTGACCGTTGAGGGGCTCCAGCGCAAGTTGGAGCCCCTTTCTTTTTTGTGCCGGTATAACCGCGCCGCGGAATAAGCGGGCCACGCGTTCGGCCCGACCGTGTTGACGCAGCTGCAAACTCCCTGTTTGCTTCCGGGTTGAAAAAGTAAGCGAGAACCCAACGCGACATCTCACCGTCTCCGCCGTTCGCTTGCTCCCGCAAAACAAGAATGAACAAGGGTAGAGGAACGCCTATGGAAGCCCACGCCAGCCACGCATCCGGTTCCGCCGGCAAATGGTCGCCTGCATCCGATGCAAGCGATATCGTCAAGGGCATTCATGCGATGCTGCATCCCCGTAACATCGTTCTGGTCGGAGCCACGGACAAGCCGGGCAATTATGCCGAGCGCATCTGGAACAACCTGATCAAGTACAAGTTCGAAGGCGGTCTCTATCCGGTCAATTCCCGGCGCGAAACGATCTGGGGCGTGCCCTGCTACAAGGATTTCGCCAGCCTGCCGGACAAACCCGATCATGTGCTGGTACTGGTGCCGGCGCGTTTCGCGGTGCAGGTCATCCGCGACGCTGCAGCCGCGGGCGCGCGCTCCGCGACCATCGTCACCTCCGGTTTTAGCGAATTGCAGGACGAGGAAAGCCAGAAGCTGGCGGTCGAGTTGCAGCAGGCCATTCGCGAAACCGGCCTGGCCGTCACCGGCCCGAATTGTCTTGGCAATCTCAGCGCGGGCGAGAGGATATTCACCAACATCGACGACCGCATCGTCACGATGGAGGCCGGGCCCGTCGCGATCGCCGGTCAGTCCGGTGCCATCGTGATGGCGATCCGCCAGACGCTGGAGGATCGCGGCGTCGGCGTCGGCTACATGGTCACCACCGGGAACGAAGCCGGTCTCGAGACGCCGGACCTGATGAGCTATTTCGCCGCCGATCCCTCGATCCGCGTGATCGTGGTGTACCTGGAAGGCGTCCGTAACACCAAGGTATTCCGCGAAGCCTGCAAGGCCGCGCGTGCCGCCGGCAAGCCGGTGATCGCGCTGAAACTCGGCGCCTCCGAGGGCGGGCGCGCGGCCGCGATGGCCCACACCGGCGCGCTTGCCGGCTCGATCGAGACATTCGATGCGATCTCGACGCGCGAGGGCGTGATCCGCGTGCGCGGGCTCGACGAATTGATCGAAACCACCGAATGCTTCGTCCACGCCGATCCGCCGAAGGGCAATCGCCTCGCGGCGGTGACGCTATCAGGCGGCAAGCGCGGCCTCCTGATCGATGCGTTCTATTCGGCAGGCTTGAACTTCGCTCAGCTCAGCGCCGACACCAGCGCCAAGCTGGCACAGATGCTCGGACCCGGCAGCATCGTCGGCAATCCGCTCGACGCGGGATTTGCCGCAGTGGTCGATCCCTCCGTCTACATGCAGTCGATCAAGATCATGATCGACGATCCCGATACCGATATCGTTATCATCGACGCCGAATTGCCCAAGGCGCCGCATGAATTGCGCGAACGGAACCTGCGCATCGTCAACGAAATGGCCGGCGCCGCCAGCAAGCCCGTGGTCTATATCAGCACGATGTCGATCGGGTTTACCGAATTCACCAAGGCCTTGCGCAAGTCGCTACCCAACATCGCGGTCATGCAAGGCCTCGATCGCGCGGTGGGCGCGATCAAGGCCCTGATCGAATATGCCTCGTTGCGCAAGGAAGTGCCGGACATCGTATCGAGCTCGAAGGCTTCCGCGCGTGCGATGCTGGAGAAGACGCTGAAGGGCGCCAATGGGGCCGCGGCGCTCGACGAAGTTGCGTCGAAGAAACTGCTTAGGGCCTACGGCATTCCTGTCTCCAGGGAGGAGATTGCCCAGACCGCGGCGGATGCGGTGAAGATTGCCAAGAAGATCGGCTTTCCCGTCGTCGCCAAGGTGGTCAGCGCGGATATCCTGCACAAATCCGACATCGGCGGCGTGGTGCTGAACATCAACAGCGCAGCCGACGTCAGGAAAGCATTCAACGACATCACCGCGCGGGTGAAGAAGCTCAAGGGCAAGCCGAAACTGGAAGGCATTCTGATCGCGCAGCAGGTCAAGGCCGAGCTGGAGCTTGTGGTGGGCGCGTCGCTGGACGCCGAGATGGGACCGGTGGTGCTGTTCGGCACCGGCGGCGTCGATATCGAGCTGATGAAGGATGTCGCGCTGGCCGGCGCGCCTCTGGACGCCGCCGAGGCCAAAGCCCTGATCGACCGGACCAAGGCAGGCGTGAAACTGAAGGGGTATCGCGGCAAGCCCGCGCTGCATGAGGCCTCGGCCGTGAAAGCGATTGTCGGCCTGTCCAACCTGATGGCGGATGCCGGCAACCGCATCGCATCGATCGATGTCAACCCGTTCCTGATCAACACTAAACTGGGCGTCGCCGTCGACGGCCTGATTGTTCTCAACAACGCCGCAGCCAAGGCCGCCGCGAAACACCAGGAGCCATGAAGCGACGCAACAGCGCTTCGAGATTGCGCCGTACGTGCTAACATTGCTTCCTTGAGCCAAGGGCCGAGCGGCGATGCTTCCCATTCTCCATGTGGTTTTTACGGAATCCGGCGGGACCAGCCTTCGAGAGGCGCTTACGGCGAGCGGCCGAGACGACGCCGTCGTCTGCCTCGCCGACAATTTGAGTTTCGGCCCCATCGACCCGGCTAATCCCGAAGTCCGCAGGATGTGGGTTGAGAAAGAACTCGGATTCACGGGCTGGCCACCCACGCCAGAAGACGATGGGGATAATGGCTGGGAGGATGTTTCGGCAAAAGCGCGTGCGTTCTGGAACGGGTCGTTGTCCCCGCGGCACCGAAAACTGGCCTGGGTATCGCGCCGATCAGCAATGGAATATGCAGGCTTCCTGGAATGGCTCTGGCGGCTGGACGGCGCACCGTGCGAGGTGATTGATCTGAGCGACGTAGAGATCTCCAACCGCCCGCGCCGAAGACCAATGAGTGTTGGCATGCTTTCTCCCGATGGAATACGCAGCAACCATCTCTGGGACTTGGCAGCGCCATTACAAATGCCGGATCGCGGTCGATATCTCGAACTCTGGCGTCAGCTTCGCTCGGAAAACGCGCCGCTGCGCGTTATCGATGACGATAGGCTGGTGTCGGCGCCAATGACCTTCTTCGACCAGCTCCTGCTGTCAAAAGCGAAGACTAAATGGCTTAAGGTCGCGAAGGTGGTCGACGACGCTCTGACCGATCCGACAACGGGCGACGTTCTTCAAACTTGCGACGTGGTCTTGGCTGCGCGTATCGATTGTCTCGTAAAGAATCATGCTTTGGAGCTTCAGGGAAAATCCGCTTTCGCGATACGATTTAGCGAGGTGCGGTTGCCAGGTCCGCGGTTGATATTCAGCCATGAGGAACCGCCGTCAAAAACCGATGGTTAATCGCGTCTTAACCTCGCCGTATCTATGGTGGTTTGATCCGTTTCCGGTCGATCCCGAAATCCCCTCGGCCGCTTTGAAAGTGCTGGCGCTTCTGACATGGCAATGACCGCCCCTTCCGGCATGGCGCAGGGCGCCGGCAGCCAACAACCCGCCGGTCAGGCCGAGCGCTCGCCGTTTGCGCGGACGGCTGAGCTGCTGGCCCCCTATCAACCCGGTAAGCCCTTGATTACGCTGTCGTTGGGCGAGCCGCAGCACCCGGTACCCGCCTTTGTCGGTCCGGTATTGGCAAAACATATTGCCGATTTCGGCCGCTATCCCATTGCCAAGGGCATCGAGCCATTCCGGCGCGCCGCCGCCAACTGGCTGTCTGCCCGGTTCCGCCTGCCGCGGCCAATCGATCCCGACAGCGAAATCCTGGTTCTGAACGGCAGCCGCGAGGGTCTGTTCTTCGCAGCGATTGCGGCCGCGCGCTATGTCGGCCCGCGCACGGGCCGGCCTGCGATCCTGATGCCCAGTCCGTTCTATCCGGCCTACGGCGCCGGCGCCCGCGCCGCCGGCTGCGAACATATCTATCTGCCGACCACGCTTGCCAATGGATTCCTGCCCGATCTCGATGCGCTCGATGACGCGACGCTGGCGCGAACCGTCGCGATCTTCATCGCCTCGCCTGCGAATCCGCAAGGTTCAGTAGCCTCGAAGGAATATCTCACCCGGCTCAAGAATCTTGCCGATCGTTTCGGCTTCATGATCCTGAGCGACGAATGCTACTCGGAAATCTACACCAGGGAAGCGCCGGGCAGCATGCTGGAATGCGCCGGGCCTGACTTCACCAATGTCGTGGTGTTCCAGTCGCTCTCGAAGCGCTCGAACCTGCCGGGCATGCGGGTCGGCTTTGCCGCCGGCGACAGGAAGTTTCTCGCCATGTTCCATGAACTGCGCAATGTCGCCGCGCCGCAGGTGCCGGTGCCGCTGCAGCATGTCGCGGTCGCGGCCTACAGCGACGAGGCGCATGTCGAGGAGAACCGCAGGCTCTACCGGATCAAGTTCGATCTCGCCGACCAGATTCTCGGCAACCGCTTTGGCTATGCCAGACCCGCCGGCGGCTTCTGCGCCTGGCTCGATGTGTCGGCTCACGGCGGCGACGAAGCGGCGACGGTAAAACTCTACAAGGATGCCGGCGTGCGCGTGATCCCCGGAAGTTACCTGGCGCGGCAGCAAGACGACGGCAGCAATCCCGGCCACGGCTACATCCGCCTGGCGCTGGTCGCGGACAGTGAAACAACGGCCGAAGCTTTGCATCGGCTGGTCGAAATTCTGGATTAGTCGCAGGGCCCCATGAGCATGCCAGCGATCGAACGTGTCATTCCCCTGGTCGGCCAGTTGCCGGCCTCGATCCGTGAAGCCCTGACGCGGCGCGTGCGGGAATTCGCCGGATTGATTTTGATTGCGCTGGCTGGCGTGGCCGCGGCAGCGTTGATGACGTGGTCCGTGCAGGATCCGAGTCTGAGCCACGCGACCTCGCGTCCGATCCGCAACATCGTCGGCTATCCCGGCGCGATCGGCGCCGATCTCCTGATGCAGATTCTCGGCCTCGGCGCGATCATGCTGATCCTCCCGATCGCGGTGTGGGGCTGGCGCATGCTGACCCATCGCACTTTCGACCGCGAAGCGTTGCGGGCCGCATGCTGGATTCTCTGCACGGTGATCGCGGCGGGTTTTGCGAGCTGCTGGCCGCATGGCGGATCATGGCCGCTGCCGACCGGACTTGGCGGCGTTGTCGGCGATGCGCTGGTGCGTGCGCCGGCCGTCGTGTTCGGCCCGCCCGGCATCGTCTATCGCCTGGTGCTCGGCACCATCCTGTTTGCGGCGCTGGTCGGAACATTCCTGTTCGCGAGCGGCTGGGGTTCGCGGCACGCGGAAGACGACGAAGTGAGATCGATCGAGGATGACGATGCGCCATTCGCCGAAGAAGACGAGCGCGGCTCGGTTTCGCTGGGATGGGCGTTTCATGCCTTTATGAGCGCGAAGGCGCGGCTCGGATGGTTGCTAGCGATGGCCTATCGCTCGCTGGTGGCGAGCGCTCCGCAACCCCGCACCGCATCCTTCGAACGCCAGGAGCCAAATCTTGGCGGTGCTGCGGCGCCGTCGCTTTCACCACGGGCCGAAGAAGATATCGAAGACGAAAACGAGGCAGACGAGGAGGAAGTCCCCGCTGCCCGCGCGCCGCGCAAGAAGGCCGCGCCGCGAACGCCCGCGCGCAAATCCTCCGACAAGTTCGAACTGCCCTCGGTGTCGGTGCTGACAGCACCCAGGGCCTCGGATCGCCAGCCGCTGAGCAAGAGCGAGTTGGAAGCCAATTCGCGCGCGCTGGAAGGCGTGCTCGGCGATTTCGGTGTCCGCGGCGAAATCGTCAAGGCCCATCCGGGTCCGGTAGTGACATTGTACGAATTGGAGCCTGCGCCCGGCATCAAATCATCGCGCGTCATCGGGCTCGCCGACGATATTGCCCGCTCGATGAGCGCATTGTCGGCGCGCGTTGCCGTGGTCGCCGGCCGCAACGCCATCGGCATCGAATTGCCGAATGCGCACCGCGAAAAAGTCTACTTGCGCGAAATGCTGACCGCGAAGGACAGCAACGAGTCGGTCGCCAAGCTGCCGCTATGCCTCGGTAAAACCATCGGCGGCGACCCCGTCATCATCGATCTTGCGCGAACGCCGCACATGCTGATCGCCGGCACCACCGGCTCGGGCAAATCGGTCGCCATCAACACCATGATCCTCAGCCTGGTCTACCGGCTGCGGCCGGACCAGTGCCGACTGATCATGGTCGATCCCAAGATGCTCGAACTCTCCGTCTATGACGGCATCCCGCACCTCCTCACGCCGGTCGTGACCGATCCGAAAAAGGCCGTGGTCGCGCTGAAATGGGCGGTGCGCGAGATGGAAGAGCGTTACAAGAAAATGTCCAAGCTTGGCGTGCGCAACATCGACGGCTACAATCAGCGCCTCGTGGAAGCGCGATCCAAGGGCGAGGATCTGACGCGCACGGTCCATACGGGCTTCGACAAGGAGACCGGCAAGGCGATCTACGAAGACGAGAAGCTCGATCTCGATCCGCTGCCTTATATCGTCATCATCGTCGACGAAATGGCCGACCTGATGATGGTTGCCGGCAAGGATATCGAAGGCGCGGTGCAACGTCTGGCGCAAATGGCGCGCGCCGCCGGCCTGCACGTGATCCTCGCGACACAACGGCCGTCGGTCGACGTCATCACCGGCACCATCAAGGCGAACTTTCCGACCCGCATCTCGTTTCAGGTCACCTCGAAGATCGACAGCCGCACCATTCTCGGCGAAATGGGCGCCGAACAACTGCTTGGACAAGGCGACATGCTCTATATGGCCGGTGGCGGTCGCATCAGCCGCGTACACGGGCCTTTCGTCTCCGACGAAGAGGTCGAGAAGGTGGTGCGCCATCTCAAGACCCAGGGCCAGCCCGAATATCTCGAAGCGGTTACGGCGGAAGAGCCCACCGACGAAGACGGCGCGGTGTTCGATTCCACCGGCATGGGCGGCGATGGCGGCGGCGACCTGTTCTCGCAGGCCGTGGCGATCGTGAAGCGCGACCGCAAGGCTTCGACCAGTTACATCCAGCGCCGGCTGCAGATCGGATATAACCGTGCCGCGTCGTTGATGGAGCGGATGGAACTCGAAGGCATCGTCGGCCAGGCCAATCACGCCGGCAAACGTGAAATTCTGGTCGAAGAAGAGGAAAGCCGTTTTTGAGAGGCGTCATGCGCGTAGGCAATTGCCGGAGCTGGCATTATACGTTCACGGAAAAACCATATCTCCTTTGGCCGAAACCACGATAAAATGCTGGATGGTCAGGCAGGACGACGCGTTGATTAGAAATCCGAAATCTTCGATGGCAGGACGACGCATGGTTCACGGCGTTCATACCGCGCTGGCGCTCTTGATCGCGGCATCGATGACGGCCGGCATTGCGCCATCTGCTGCGCAGACTATTCCGATTCCAAAGCCGGCCCCAAAGGCGCGCAACATACAGATGAGTGCATCGGAGCCGCAGAAGAGCCCGATGACAACGGGGACGACGACTCCGGCGCCGCCGCCAAACCCGGTGATTCCCGATCCGCGCCGCAATGTTCCGGCCAATATCTTTGCGACGTTCGATGCCAACCAGAAGGCACAGGCTGCGAAAGTGAGTACCTATCTGTCGTCCTTGCAGACGCTGGTTGGAAATTTCGTCCAGGTCGGGCCGGACGGCAGCAAGACCAAGGGCGATTTTTACATCCAGAAGCCCGGCAAGGTGCGCTTCGAATATGAGCCGCCGAGCCCGATCGCGATCATCGCCGACGGATCGTCGCTGGCGGTGCGCGACCGCAAGCTAGCGACCCAGGATATCTATCCGTTGTCGCAAACGCCGCTGCGCTACCTGCTGTCGGACCGCATCGATCTGTTGAAGGACACCAATGTCGTGAGCGTCACGGCCGACGACGTTTTCATCAGTATCACGATCGAGGAGAAGCAGGCGCTGATCGGCACCAGCCGGTTGATGCTGATGGTCGGCGCCAAGGACGGCCAGCTCAAGCAATGGACCGTCACCGATCCGCAGGGCTATGACACCACCGTCGCGGTCTACAATTTGGATTCCTCCAAAAAGGTCGATCCCAACCTGTTCAAGATCGACTTCACGAATTACCAGACCCCGCCGGGTTGACACCGGACCTCATCCTGAGGAGCGCGCTCTTTCGCGCGCATCTCGAAGGGATGGCCACCTATCGTCCCCATCCTTCTAGACGCGACCAAGGGGTTGCTCCTCGGGATCAGGCGTGCGTTTCTGCTTTTGCCCTGATACATCACTTCCATGCGCTTCTCCCTGACAACCTGGAACATCAATTCGGTGCGTTTGCGCATCGATATCGTCGCCAAATTCCTCAAATCGGTGCGGCCCGATGTGCTGTGCCTGCAGGAAACCAAATGCATCGACGACGCCTTTCCGCTGAAGCGCTTCAAACGCCTCGGTTATGAGCATGTCGCGCTGAACGGGCAGAAGGGCTATCACGGCGTCGCCGTGGTCTCGAAGCTGCCGTTCGAGACCACGGACATCCGCACCTTCTGCGACAAGATCGATTCCCGTCATATCTCGGTGGCGTTCGGCGAGAAGGCGCAACTCGCACGGCCGCTGGTGCTGCATAATTTCTACGTTCCGGCCGGCGGCGATATTCCCGATCCCGCGCTCAATCCGAAATTCGAGCATAAACTTCGCTTTCTCGACGAGATGAAGGCGTGCGAGCCGCTGCATCCGCGCGGCGACGACCGGCACATTCTGGTCGGCGATCTCAATGTCGCCCCGCATGAGAACGACGTGTGGTCGCACAAGCAATTATTAAAAGTCGTGTCGCACACCCCGATCGAATGCGAGAAGCTGCTGGCGGCGCAGGCGCATGGCGAATGGGTCGATGTCGCGCGTGAGCGCATTCCGCTGTCGGAGAAAGTTTATACGTGGTGGAGCTACCGCGCCGCCGACTGGACCGTGGGCGACCGCGGCCGCAGGCTCGACCACATCTGGGTCTCGCCCGCGCTCAAGGACCGCGTCAGCGATTTCCGGATCGCACGCGATGCGCGCGGCTGGGAACGGCCGTCGGATCATGTGCCGGTGACAGCGGTGTTGGAGGTGTGAGCTTGGTCAGAGCCGCATAGCTCCAGCTAGATGCTCAGCTTCGCGCCGGCCATCAGGATATCGCTGGCGATCTGGCTGGTGCGGTTGGCGAATTCATCGCGCAGCCGGCGCGCCGCGTCGGGATCGCTCTCCAGCACGCGCTGAAACAGGCTGCGCGCAACCCGGATCACCGAGGAATATTCCAGCGCGGTTGCGGTCGACGGCCGCTGCATGGCGACGATCAACGCGAGTTCGCCGATCAAGGCGCCCGGACCCGCGATCACTTCGGCGCCGCTTTCATCTTCGATCCGGAACGCGCCGCGCTGCACGATAAATCCCGCATCGGCATTATCGCCGGCGGCGAACAACAGGTCGCCGCGCTCGAAATCGCGCTGTTCGGAGCCGATCGCCAGCATGCGCAGCGCCGTCGCCCCCAGCAGGCGCAGCGTGGGGACGCGCTCGAGCAGCGCTACATCGTCTTCGATCGACATGCAGTACCGGTGATCGGGAGGCGCCAAATAGTACGAATCGTTAGCCGAATCGTATCACGGCACCAGCTTGTAGCCACCGGCTTCCGTCACGAGTATCTCGGGATTGGCGGCGTCCTTCTCGATCTTCTGGCGCAGCCGGTAGATATGGGTTTCCAGGGTGTGGGTGGTGACGCCCGAATTGTAGCCCCAGACTTCCTGCAGCAGCGTCTCGCGCGACACTGGCAACTGGCCGGCCCGGTAGAGGAAGCGCAGAATCGCGGTTTCCTTCTCGGTCAGCCGCACCTTCCGGGCATTGGCGCCGGTCAGCATCTTGGAGCCAGGCCGGAAGCTATAGGGGCCGACCGAAAACACCGCGTCTTCGCTGGCTTCGTGCTGGCGGAGCTGTGCCCGGATCCGAGCCAGCAGCACCGCAAAACGGAACGGCTTTGCGACGTAGTCGTTGGCGCCGGATTCCAGCCCCAAAATGGTGTCCGAATCGGTATCGTGCCCGGTCAGCATGATGATCGGGGCCTTGAAGCCGCCTTTGCGCAAGGAGCGCACGACCTCGCGGCCGTCGGTATCGGGCAACCCGACATCCATCAGCACGAGATCAGGCGCATTGGCCTTGGCGGCGGTGGCGCCTTTGGCGCCGGTATCGACGGCGGAGGCCTCGAATTCGTCGTGCAGCGACAGTTGCTCCACCAGCGTATCGCGAAGATCGGTATCGTCATCCACGATCAGGATCTTGCGGGCATTGGCCATGGGTACAGTCCTCTTGGGGGCCGCGGGTGCAAGCGGAAACGCCTTCAGCCGAGTCTCGATTCGTTAAAGTCAGAGTACATCAGGTCTTGATTCGTATTGAGGTAAGACGCTGTGACAGATTCACAAGCCAACCGGCAGTCTACTCCAGAATTTCGGACCTTTTGGGTGAATGTCCTCCTCGTCGTGAAATAGAGCATCTGCGGCCAACGGGGCAACTGGGAATTTTCCAAATCGCATGGGAAATCACGTCATTTCAATCACTTATCGGACATCCACGCGTGATCGCCCGCTCCCGGCGATCCTTATCCGCGCCGCCGCCGGTAATCCCCGCCGGGGCTGGCTCACCGCCGACGGACAGACCATACCGGTTGCGCTGGGGCGTGGCGGCATCAAGGCCAACAAGCGCGAGGGCGATGGCGGGACCCCCAGGGGCATCTTCCGGCCCCGGCAATTATGGTGGCGCGCCGACCGCCACCCCCGGCCGCGCACTTTTCTGCCGGTTCGCGCCATCGGACCGGAAGACGCCTGGTGCGAAGACCCGGCGAGCCGCCATTACAATCAGCCAATACGGCTCGATCGCGCGCAGGGCGGCGACCGGCTCAAGCGCGACGATCACCTCTATGATTTCATCATCGAGATCGATCACAACAGCACCCCGCGCATCGCCGGCCGCGGTAGTGCGGTGTTCTTGCACCTGGCGCGTCCGAATTTCGGACCGACGGCGGGCTGTGTGTCGATGACGAAATCCGCGATGCTGCATTTGTTGCGGCGGCTCGGACCCGAGACCAGGATCGTGATCGAGTGAGCGCTTTTTAGGGGTACCAACGACCATGCTTGATGAAAATCAGATAGCGGCCGCATCGCGCATCCTGCACGGCCATTGGCGGGCCGGCACCAAGTTCAAAGGGCTCGAAGCGCCACTGCGACCGCGCGGAGGGGTACGCGATCCAGGCGGCGATCGAGGGCACTTCGAGCGGCCTGTTCGGCTGGAAGATCGCAGCCACCAGCGAGGCTGGGCAGAAACACATCAATGTCGATGGCCCGATGGCCGGGCGCATCCTGCCCGAGAACGTCATTGCCGATGGCGGCATCGCTTCAATGGCAGGCAATGAAATGCGCGTCGGCGAACCCGAATTCGCCTTTCGCATGGGTCGCGACCTGCCGCCACGGTCGTCGCTCTACACCACCCAACAGGTGCTCGACGCGGTCGACACGTTGCATCCGGCGATCGAGATTCCGGATTCGAGGTTTTCGGATTTCGTCAGCGCGGGCGCCGCGCAAACCATCGCCGACAATGCTTGCGCGCACCTGTTCGTCCTCGGCCCACCGACAACGTCAGACTGGCGCGCGCTCGATCTCGTCGAGGAAAGGCCGCTCATCCAGCTGCGCGGCCAGCACCGGCCACGGCAAGAACGTGCTTGGCGATCCCAGGATTGCGCTGGCCTGGCTTGCCAACGAACTATCGCAGCTCGGCATCACGTTGCGGGCAGGCCAGATCGTGACGACGGGGACCTGTCACCCGCCATTGCCGGTTCAGTCGGGCGATGTGTTCGAGGCGAATTTTGGTGTGATTGGAAAAGTGTCGGTCAGGTTCGCGTAATCTCTCGACGTCGTCCGGCGAACGCCGAGACCCATAACCATAGGGCGATGTTGTTTGGCGAGCTGGGCTCCAGTGCGCTCAATTGACAATGGTTTATGGTTCCCGGCTCGGGCTTCGCTAGGCCGGGATCACTAGTGATCTCCGCCACCACCAGAATGATCGCCAACGTGGCCATCCCCGCTGTGATGAGCGCTGCCGCCGTCGCTACCCGCCCCGGTGCCGGAATGAAAAAAGCCCCAGCGTTGCGCGTCTATCACCATCGAGGTGTAGAGTGCCCTGACAGCGCCATATTCGGGATCGGAAGTCTGGAGCTCGTCAAGCTTCTTTCTCAGCTTAGCTAAGTCCCTCAATCTTGCCCGCTTGTTAAAAAGCCAATAGACGCCAACGCCAACCGTAAGCAGGGCGACAATGCCGAATACGCCGGTCGTAACAGCCGCCGAGTTCGCGATGAAGTTCATCATTGCTCGCGGCTCTACCGCGCCCCAAAGATCGCCGAGCCCACGCGTACATGGGTCGCACCAAGCTGGATCGCGATCGCAAAGTCGGCGCTCATGCCCATCGACAGGTTTCTCAGTCCGTTGCGCGCGGCGATCTTCGCGGTCAGCGTGAAATGCGGCGCCGGCGCCTCGTTGACCGGTGGAATGCACATCAGGCCGGAAATCGCCAAGCCATATTTCTCGCGGCAGCTTGCGATGAAGCCGTCGGCCTCCGCCGGCGCGACGCCGGCCTTCTGCGGCTCCTCGCCGGTATTGAGCTGGACGAACAATTGCGGCCGCCGCTTCTGAGAATCGATTTCCTTGGCTAACGCTTCGCAAATGCTCGGACGGTCCACCGAGTGAATGGCATCGAACAGCGCCACGGCCTCCCTGGCCTTGTTGGATTGCAGCGGCCCGATCAGGTGCAGGGCGATGCCGGGGTAAGCCGATATCAACGGAGGCCATTTCGTTTTGGCTTCCTGCACGCGATTTTCGCCGAAGACGCGCATTCCAGCCTCGATCACAGGCGTGATTGCAGCCGCATCGAACGTCTTGGACACCGCGACCAGCGTCACCGACGCGCGATCGCGGCGCGCTTCCTTGCAGGCGCGCGCAATCTCCTGCTCCACTGCGGCCAGCCCGCTTGGTAAATGCGAGGTTATCGTCGCTGGATCTTCAGACGTCATGTCACTCGTCGGTCATAAAATTGCGGGAGTAGCTCGAATTTTACCCAGTTCCGGAAAGGCTTTTTGAACCCTTCCCTCTAGCCTGCGTGTGGGGCCGGGGGCCAATTATGTCACGCATTAATTTCAACCGCAAAAAAGTTAGACTCAAGAAATTGCTCGGAATCCGCGCACGGCTGGCGTTGCTGGCGCTGATCCTGGTTGCGCCTCTGATGCTGGAGCGCGCCCGGTCGCTGGAAGACGCCCGCGCCAGGCAAATCTCGCTCGCCTCCCAGGAATTCTCCGATCTCGCAAGGCACAGCGCCGATACCCAGCGCGAAGTCATTTCGTCGGTCGAGACGGTATTGAAATCGGCTGCCTATATCCGCGCATCGGCGGGCGGCGTCGGCCGCAGTTGCGACATGATGCGCGCCAGCCTGCCCGCCAACCTGCCCTGGATCCGCAGCCTGATGATCGTCGGCGGCGACGGACGAATTCAATGCTCGACCAACAACATGTTTGTCGGCGTCGACCTCGGCGACCGGCCCTATCTCAAGAGGGCGCGCGAAAGCCGCAACTTCGTCTTCAGCGACTTCCTGCTCGCCAGACCGACCAACTCGCCGATCGTGATGGCGGCCTATCCGGTCTCCGCCATCAACGACGACGCGGATTCCGTCATTCTTGCCGCATTGCGCCGCCTGAAATGTTCCTGAATGCTGGGCGGTTGCCTCACGTAATTTGCTCCCCGGTGGGATGGGACTGCGGGGGCGATAATGAGGCAAC
>LNAP01001274.1_pt1 | contig 27117 bp, 15 predicted proteins | sample 602601 | NCBI WGS metagenome assembly LNAP01 (sample SAMN02440304, study PRJNA202911) | soil metagenome | biome: Subtropical and temperate rainforests or woodlands; isolation source: soil samples (1 kg each in a 20% v/v slurry with milli Q water) were... ... | reverse complement strand
GAGTTCGCCATCACCCTGGCGGTGGCGATCCTGATTTCCCTGGTGGTGTCCCTGACCCTGACGCCGATGATGTGCGCGCGCCTGCTCAAGCGTGAGCCCAAGGAAGAAGAACAGGGACGGTTCTACCGCGCCAGCGGCGCCTGGATCGACTGGTTGATCGCCAGCTACGGTCGCTGGCTGCAATGGGTGCTCAAGCATCAGCCGCTGACCCTGCTGGTGGCCGTCGGCACCCTGGCGTTGACCGTGTTCCTGTATATGGTGGTGCCCAAGGGCTTCTTCCCGGTACAGGACACCGGGGTGATCCAGGGCATTTCCGAAGCGCCGCAGTCGGTGTCCTTCGCCGCCATGAGCCAGCGCCAGCAGGACCTGGCGAAAATCATCCTGGCCGACCCGGCGGTGGAAAGCCTGTCGTCCTATATCGGGGTCGACGGCGACAACGCCACCCTCAACAGCGGCCGGCTGCTGATCAACCTCAAGCCGCACCGCGAACGCGACCTCAGCGCCGCCGAGGTGATTGCGCGCATCCAGCCCCAGGTCGACCAGTTGGTGGGCATCCGCCTGTTCATGCAGCCGGTGCAGGACCTGACCATCGAGGACCGGGTCAGCCGTACCCAGTACCAGTTCAGCCTGTCGTCGCCGGATGCCGACCTGCTGGCCTTGTGGAGCGGGCGCCTGGTGGATGCCCTGGCCCACCGGCCGGAACTCACCGACGTCGCCAGCGACCTGCAGGACAAGGGTTTGCAGGTGTACCTGGTGATCGACCGCGACGCCGCTTCGCGCATCGGCGTCTCGGTGTCGAACATCACCGACGCGCTGTACGACGCCTTCGGCCAGCGGCAGATTTCCACCATCTACACCCAGGCCAGCCAATACCGCGTGGTATTACAGGCCCAGGCCGGGGAAAGCATCGGCCCGCAGGCGCTGGAACAGATCCATGTGAAGACCACCGACGGCGGCCAGGTGCGGCTGTCGAGCCTGGCTCGGGTCGAGGAGCGCCAGGCGCAACTGGCCATCGCCCATATCGGCCAGTTCCCGGCGGTGATGATGTCGTTCAACCTGGCGCCCGGCGTGGCCCTGGGGCAGGCGGTGGACATCATCGAGCAGGTGCAGCGGGACATCGGCATGCCGGTGGGCGTGCAGACCCAGTTCCAGGGCGCGGCCCAGGCGTTCCAGGCTTCGCTGTCGAGCACCTTGCTGCTGATCCTGGCGGCGGTGGTGACCATGTACATCGTGCTGGGGGTGCTCTACGAGAGCTACATCCACCCGATCACCATCCTTTCCACGCTGCCGTCGGCGGCGGTGGGGGCCTTGCTGGCGCTGATCCTCAGCGGCAACGACCTGGGCATGATCGCGATCATCGGCATCATCCTGCTGATCGGCATCGTCAAGAAGAACGCGATCATGATGATCGACTTCGCCCTCGACGCCGAACGCAACCAGGGCATGGCCCCGGAGCAGGCGATCTACCAGGCGGCGCTCCTGCGTTTCCGACCGATCCTGATGACCACCCTGGCCGCGCTGTTCGGCGCCGTGCCGCTGATGCTGGCCACCGGCTCCGGCGCCGAACTGCGCCAGCCTCTGGGCCTGGTGATGGTCGGCGGCCTGTTGCTGAGCCAGATCCTCACGCTGTTTACCACGCCTGTTATTTACCTGTATTTCGATCGGTTGGGACGCCGCTTTGGCAAGCCTGACTCGAAAGAGGTGGTGGTATGACGGCGAGCTACAAGTTTCAAGCTTCAAGCCGCAAGTCAAAGCCTGCGCGATCCCTGCTTTTCTCTTGCAGCTTGCAGCTTGAAGCTTGGAGCTGCCGCCCATGAACCTGTCCGGACCCTTTATCCGCCGTCCTGTGGCGACGATGCTCTTGAGCCTGGCGATTATGTTATTGGGCGGCGTCAGCTTCGGCCTGCTGCCGGTGTCGCCGCTGCCGCAGATGGACTTCCCGGTGATCGTGGTCCAGGCCAGCTTGCCGGGGGCCAGCCCCGAGGTGATGGCATCCACCGTGGCCACGCCCCTGGAGCGTTCCTTCGGCGCGATCGCCGGGGTCAACACCATGAGCAGCCGCTCCAGCCAGGGTTCGACCCGGGTCATCCTGCAGTTCGACCTGGACCGCGACATCAACGGCGCGGCGCGGGAAGTGCAGGCGGCGATCAATGCCTCGCGCAACCTGCTGCCCAGCGGCATGCGCAGCATGCCCACCTACAAGAAGGTCAACCCGTCCCAGGCGCCGATCATGGTGCTGTCGCTGACCTCCGATGTGCTGGAGAAGGGCCAGCTGTACGACCTGGCCTCGACCATCCTGTCCCAGAGCCTGTCCCAGGTCTCCGGTGTCGGCGAGGTGCAGATCGGCGGCAGTTCGCTGCCGGCGGTGCGCATCGAGCTCGAGCCGCAGTTGCTCAACCAGTACGGCGTGGCCCTCGACGATGTGCGCAAGACCATCGCCGAAGCCAACGTGCGCCGGCCCAAGGGCTCGGTGGAGAACAGCGAGCAGATGTGGCAGGTGCAGGCCAACGACCAGCTGGAGAAGGCCAAGGACTACGAGCCGCTGATCATTCACTACAAGGACGGCGCGGCCCTGCGCCTGAAAGACGTGGCCAAGGTCAGCGACGGCGTCGAGGACCGCTACAACAGTGGCTTCTTCAACGACGACGCGGCGGTGCTGCTGGTGATCAACCGCCAGGCCGGGGCCAACATCATCGAGACGGTCAATGAGATCAAGGCGCAGTTGCCGGCGTTGCAGGCGGTGTTGCCGGCCAGCGTCAAGCTCAACCTGGCGATGGACCGCTCGCCGGTGATCAAGGCCACCCTGCATGAAGCCGAGATGACCCTGCTGATCGCCGTGGCCCTGGTGATCCTGGTGGTCTACCTGTTCCTCGGCAATCTGCGCGCCTCGCTGATCCCGACCCTGGCGGTGCCGGTGTCGCTGGTGGGCACCTTCGCGGTGATGTACCTGTACGGTTTTTCCCTGAACAACCTGTCGCTGATGGCGCTGATTCTCGCCACCGGGCTGGTGGTGGACGACGCCATCGTGGTGCTGGAGAACATTTCCCGGCACATCGACGAAGGCATCGCGCCGATGAAGGCAGCCTACCTGGGAGCCAAGGAAGTCGGCTTCACCCTGTTGTCGATGAACGTCTCGCTGGTGGCGGTGTTCCTGTCGATCCTGTTCATGGGCGGGATCATCGAGAGCCTGTTCCGCGAGTTTTCCATCACCCTGGCGGCGGCGATCATCGTGTCCCTGGTGGTGTCCCTGACCCTGACCCCGATGCTTTGCGCGCGCTGGCTCAAGCCCCATGTGCCGGGCCAGGAGAACGGTCTGCAGCGCTGGAGCCAGCGCGGCAACGACTGGATGGTGGCGAAATACGCCAGCAGCCTGGACTGGGTGCTGCGCCACAAACGCCTGACCCTGCTCAGCCTGTTCGTGACCATCGGCGTCAACATTGCGCTGTACGTGGTGGTGCCCAAGACCTTCATGCCGCAGCAGGACACCGGCCAGTTGATCGGTTTCGTGCGGGGCGACGACGGCCTGTCGTTCACCGTGATGCAGCCGAAGATGGAAATCTTCCGCCGCGAGGTGCTCAAGGACCCGGCGGTGGAGAGCGTGGCCGGCTTCATCGGCGGCAACAACGGCACCAACAACGCCTTCATGCTGGTGCGCCTCAAGCCGATCAAGGAGCGCAACATTTCCGCGCAGAAGGTCATCGAGCGCCTGCGCAAGGAAATGCCCAAGGTGCCCGGCGCCCAGCTGATGCTGATGGCCGACCAGGACCTGCAGTTCGGCGGCGGTCGCGAACAGACCACCTCGCAGTATTCCTACATCATCCAGAGCGGCGACCTGGGGGCATTGCGCGAGTGGTACCCGAAGGTGGTTACCGCGCTGCGTGCCTTGCCGGAGCTGACCGCCATCGACGCCCGCGAGGGGCAGGGTGCCCAGCAGGTGACCCTGGTGGTCGACCGCGACCAGGCCAAGCGCCTGGGGATCGACATGAACATGGTCACCGCGGTGCTCAACAACGCCTACAGCCAGCGGCAGATTTCCACCATCTACGACAGCCTCAACCAGTACCAGGTGGTGATGGAGGTCAACCCGAAATACGCCCAGGACCCGATCACCCTCAACCAGGTGCAGGTGATCACCGCCGACGGTGCACGGGTGCCGCTGTCGACCATCGCCCATTACGAGAACAGCCTGGAAGACGACCGGGTCAGCCACGAAGGCCAGTTCGCCTCGGAAAGCATTTCCTTCGACATGGCCGAAGGGGTGACGGTGGAGCAGGGCACGGCGGCCATCGAGCGGGCGCTCGCCAAGGTCGGCATGCCCGAAGACGTGATCGTCAAGATGGCCGGCACCGCCGACGCCTTCGCCGCGACCCAGAAGAGCCAGCCGTTCATGATCCTTGGCGCGCTGCTGGCGGTGTACCTGGTGCTGGGCGTGCTCTATGAAAGCTACATTCACCCGTTGACCATCCTGTCCACGCTGCCGTCGGCCGGGGTCGGCGCCTTGCTGTCGATCTATGTGCTGGGCAGCCAGTTCAGCCTGATCTCGCTGCTGGGGCTGTTCCTGCTGATCGGCGTGGTGAAGAAAAACGCCATCCTGATGATCGACCTGGCGTTGCAGCTGGAGCGCCACCAGGGCCTGGGCCCGCTGGAGTCGATCCGCAGCGCCTGCCTGCTGCGCCTGCGGCCGATTTTGATGACCACCCTGGCGGCGATCCTCGGCGCCTTGCCGTTGCTGCTCGGCAGCGCCGAAGGCGCGGAAATGCGCCAGCCCCTGGGCCTGACCATTATCGGCGGCCTGGTCTTCAGCCAGATCCTGACCCTCTACACCACCCCGGTGGTCTACCTCTATCTCGATCGCCTGCGCCATAAATTCAACCACTGGCGTGGGGTCCGTACCGATGCCGCTCTGGAAACGCCGCTATGACTGACTGCTCGCCCCGCAACCTTCCTCAGCGCCTGGCCCTGGCCCGCGGTTCGCGGCTGTTGAGCCTGAGCTTGAGCCTGGCGCTGCTCAGCGCCTGCGCCATCGGCCCGGACTATCAGCGCCCGACCGTCGCCGAGCCTGCGCAATACAAGGAAGCAGCAGGCTGGCGCCAGGCCAGTCCCAGCGATTCCCTGGCCCGTGGCGCCTGGTGGGAACTGTATGGCGACCAACAGCTCAACGGCCTGATCGACAAGCTCAACAGCGCCAACCAGACCGTGGCGCAGTCCGAGGCCCAGTACCGCCAGGCCCAGGCCCTGGTGCGCAGCGCCCGTGGCTCGCTGTTCCCCACGGTCGACCTGAGCGCCGGCAAAACCCGCGCCAGCCAGGGCACCGGCAGCAGCAGTTCGGCCCTGAGCAGCTCCTCCAGCGGCATTCGCGACACCTACAACACCCAGCTCGGGGTGAGCTGGGAGGCCGATGTCTGGGGCAAGCTGCGTCGTGGCCTGGAAGCCAACGAAGCCAGCGCCGAAGCCAGCTTCGCCGACCTCGCGGCGATGCGCCTGAGCCAGCAGTCGGAACTGGTGCAGAACTACCTGCAACTGCGGGTCATGGACCAGCAGAAGCGCCTGCTCGAAGCCACGGTGGCGGCTTACCAGCGTTCGCTGACCATGACCGAGAACCAGTACCGCGCCGGCGTCTCCGGCAAGGACGCGGTGGCCCAGGCGCAAACCCAGCTGAAAACCACCCAGGCCGACCTGATCGACCTGATCTGGCAACGCGCCCAGCTGGAAAACGCCATTGCGGTATTGATCGGCCTGCCGCCGGCCGAGTTCAGCCTGGCCGAGACCCAGGACATCCCGGCCTTGCCCCAGGTGCCCCTGAGCCTGCCGTCGCAACTGCTGGAGCGGCGCCCGGACATCGCTTCGGCCGAGCGTTCGGTGATCGCTGCCAACGCCAATATCGGCGTGGCCAAGGCCGCCTATTACCCGGACCTGACCCTGAGCCTGGCCGGTGGCTACAGCAGCAGTACCTACGCCGACTGGATCAGCCTGCCGAACCGCTTCTGGTCGGTGGGGCCGAAACTGGCCATGACCCTGTTCGACGGCGGCCAGCGCTCGGCGGAAGTCGACCGCACCGAGGCGGCCTACGACCAGACCGTGGCCAAGTATCGCCAGACCGTGCTCGACGGCTTCCGCGAGGTGGAGAACTACCTGGTGCAGCTCAAGGTCCTGGAAGACGAGGCCGCGGTGCGCCAGCAGGCCCTGGATTCGGCGCGCGAGTCGCTGCGCCTGACCGAGAACCAGTACAAGGCCGGGGTGATCGCCTACCTGGACGTGGTGGTGGTACAGGCCACCGCGTTGAACAACGAACGCAGCGTGCTGAGCCTGCTGCAAAGCCGGCTGGTCACCAGCGTGCAACTGATCGCCGCCCTCGGCGGCGGCTGGGACGGCCAGCTGCAGGCCAGCAAGGAGTAACAGGCTGAATCCGTGATAAGCCCGGACAATCGCGTCGCCGGGTTTACGACTGCTGCCTGACCCTTGTAGCCGCTGCCGAGTCCGCGAGGCTGCGAACGGTTTGGGCGGCACTCCGACGTAGCGACCGCAGCTCCTGAAACCACGGCCTGCCTGGATAAATGCGCTGTTTGGTTCCACGACCGCTACGCGGTCGCGCGCAGGCTGCGCCAGCGGCTACATCGATAGCGGCGAGCCTGGCGTTGTCAGGAGCCGGGTCGCTGTCACCGATTTGTTTTATCAGCCGGCTACTTTCGTCCGACTGATGGCTTTTTGCTTACTTTGTGAGTGTGTTTCTGTACGCAATCAGTACAATTGCGCCTTTTTACCGCCGGGCATGGAAGCTTCCGGCTCACGCCACGAGACGTTCATGCTCACCGGTACCTACTCTCCCGCCCTGGTTCTGATTTCCCTGTTTGTGGCGATTCTCGCCTCTTACACCGCGCTCGACCTGACCGGTCGCATCGCCACCACGCGTGGTCGAGCGGCGTTGCTGTGGATGGCCGGCGGCGCCCTGGCCATGGGCATCGGGGTGTGGTCGATGCACTTTATCGGCATGCTCGCCTTCAGCCTGCCCATCGACCTGGGCTACGACACCGGCATCACCGCGCTGTCGCTGCTGATTTCCGTGCTGTCCTGCGGTTTCGCCCTGTGGCTGGTGAGCCAGCAGAGCCTGCCGCTGTGGCAGCTGGCCTTCGGCGCGCTGGTCATGGGCGCCGGGATCAGCGCCATGCATTACACCGGCATGGCGGCGATGCGCATGCAGCCGGGCATCGACTACGACCCGAGCCTGTTCGGCGCCTCGCTGCTGATTGCCGTCGGCGCCTCGGCCGCGGCGCTGTGGATCGCCTTTCGCCTGCGCCGCAATACCCCTTATGTACGCCTGGCCCGCTGTGGGGCCGCGGTGGTGATGGGCATCGCCATTGTCGGCATGCACTACACCGGCATGGCCGCGGCGCGTTTCGCCGATGGCAGTTTCTGTGGCGCGGCGGTGGACGGCCTGAGCGGCAAGGGCCTGGACAACCTGGTGCTGATCACCACCCTGGCGGTGCTGGTCATTGCCTTGCTGACCTCGGTACTCGACGCCCGTCTGGAAGCGCGCACCGCGGTACTGGCCGAATCGCTGACCGTGGCCAACCGCGAGCTGACCCAACTGGCGCTGCACGACACCCTGACTGGCCTGCCGAACCGCACGCTGCTGGCCGACCGGATCGACCAGGCGATGCAGCGGGTGACGGAGCAGGGCGGCTGTTTTGCCCTGATGTTCATCGACCTGGACGGCTTCAAGCCGGTCAACGATGCCTTTGGCCATCACATGGGCGACCAGTTGCTGCGAGAGGTGGCGGTGCGCCTGCGCGAAGACCTGCGCAGCCAGGACACCCTGGCGCGGATCGGCGGCGACGAGTTCGTGCTGCTGGTGCAACTGAACGAGGCGGACGATGCCTTGCGCCTGGCCGCGCGCCAGGTGGGGCTGATCGGCCAGGTGTTCCGGGTGGCCGAGCATGAGTTGCAGATCTCCGCCAGCGTCGGCATCGCGGTGTACCCGGGCAACGGCCTGACGCCCCAGGAACTGCTGATGAATGCCGATGCGGCGATGTACCACGCCAAGGGCACCGGCAAGAACGGCTACAGCTTCTTCGACGCCTCGATGAACAGCGACGCGCGCCGGCAACTGCAACTGTTGCAGGACCTGCGCCATGCCGTCGAGCACGGCGAGTTCAGGCTGTATTACCAGCCCAAGTTCGACGCCGCCAACGGCTTGCCGGTGGGCGCCGAAGCCTTGCTGCGCTGGGAACACCCGCAACTGGGCCTGCTGCTGCCGGACAAGTTCATCGACCTGGCGGAAAAGACCGGGCTGATCATCCCCATCGGCGAGTGGGTGCTCAACGAGGCCTGCCGGCAGATGCGCGAGTGGTACAGCGAAGGCTACGAAGGCTGGCGGATCGCGGTGAACATCTCGGCGCTGCAGTTCTGCCATGCCGGGCTGGTCGACAGCGTGGCCAGGGCGTTGAGCCGCCACCACCTGCCGGCCAACAGCCTGACCCTGGAGATCACCGAGACCACGGCCATGAGCGATGCCGATGCCAGCATGACCGTGCTCAAACAACTGGCGGACATGGGCGTGGACCTGTCGATCGACGACTTCGGCACTGGTTATTCGAGCCTGATGTACCTCAAGCGCCTGCCGGCCAACGAATTGAAGATCGACCGCGGTTTTGTCCGCGACCTGGAACACGACAGCGACGACGCGGCAATCGTCTCGGCCATCGTCGCCCTGGGCCAGGCCCTGGGCCTGCGCATCGTCGCCGAAGGCGTGGAAACCGATGTGCAGCAAAGCTTCCTGACCCAGCTGGGCTGCGATTCGCTGCAAGGTTATTTCCTCGGCCATCCGCTGCCGGCCGCGCGCTTCATGCAGAACATCCATCAGGCCGAACAGTTGGCCCTCTGAGCGGCCTCGCAAGCCCGCCTGCTTCTCAGGTTCGCAGCCTGCGGCAGCGGCTACAGAGGCTTCTGTAGGAGCGGCCGGTCGACGCTCGATTGCCCAGACAGCGTCGCCCCATAAGGATTTGCTGGCGTGAGAGCGCCACGGCCGTACCGGCCGATCGCAGCCTGCGGCAGCGGCTACATCGATCGCGTTGCAGCCGACTCCTGTAGCCGCTGCCGAGCCCGCGAGGCTGCGATCGGTCGCGCAGCGACCGCAAACTCCAAGCCTGCGACCTGCCTGGATAGACACGCCGACCGGTGATCAGCCACGGGACGGATGACGGCCCCGAGAAGGTTTGCAACGCTGGCCCCAGGGTGTTTAATTGCTGGCGTTCAAAGATCAGCGAGGGAGTTGGCAGCATGGACAAAGTCATCCTCATCACCGGTGGCGGTCGCGGTATTGGCGCGGCCACCGCGCTGCTGGCCGCGCAACAGGGCTATCGCATCTGCATCAACTACCAGGCCGACGAACAGGCGGCCTTCCAGGTGCTGGAGCAGGTGCGCGGCCTGGGTGCCCAGGCGATTGCCGTGCGGGCCGATGTCAGCATCGAGGACGAAGTGATTGGCCTGTACCACCGGGTCGACGCCGAACTGGGGCGGGTCACCGCGCTGGTGAACAACGCCGGGACCGTCGGGCAGAAGTCGCGGCTCGACGAAATGTCCGAATTCCGCATTCTGAAGACCATGAAGACCAACGTGCTCGGGCCGATCCTCTGCGCCAAGCACGCGGTGCTGCGCATGTCGCCAAGGCATGGCGGGCAGGGCGGCAGCATCGTCAACGTGTCCTCGGTCGCCGCCCGCCTGGGCTCACCCGGCGAGTACATCGACTACGCGGCCTCCAAGGGGGCGCTGGACACCTTCACCATCGGCCTGTCCAAGGAAGTCGCCGGCGAAGGCATCCGCGTCAACGGGGTGCGCCCGGGCTATATCTACACCGACTTCCACGCCCTGAGCGGCGATGCCGACCGCGTCAGCAAACTGGAGTCCGCCATTCCCATGGGCCGCGGCGGGCGCCCGGACGAAGTGGCGGAGGCAATCATCTGGCTGCTGTCGGACAAGGCCTCCTATTCCACCGGGACCTTTATCGACCTCGGCAGCGGCTACAGGTTCCACACCGGCCCGGCTTCAGAACGACCGCACGATCCTGCCCAGGGTTTCCATGGCCTTTTCTGCCGCTTCGTTCCACGGGCTGCCGTAGTTGAGGCGGATGCAGTTTCGAAAGCGCTGGGTCGGCGAGAAGATCGGTCCCGGGGCGATGCTGATGCCCTGGGCCAGGGCCATCTGGAACAGCTTCAACGAATCCATCTGCGCCGGCAGTTCCAGCCACAGGAAGTAGCCGCCGGCCGGCTGGCTGACCCGGGTCTGCGCCGGGAAGTAGCGGGCGATGGCGGCGAGCATGGCGCTTTGCTGTTCTTCCAGGGCGTAGCGCAGCTTGCGCAGGTGGCGGTCGTAGCCGCCGTGTTGCAGGTAGTCGGCGATGGCCGCCTGGGCCGGCATCGAGGCGCACAGCGAGGTCATCAGTTTCAGCCGTTCGATCTTCTGCGCGTAACGCCCGGCGGCGACCCAGCCGATGCGATAACCCGGGGCCAGGCTCTTGGCGAACGAACCGCAATGCATCACCAGGCCCTCGGTGTCGAAGGCCTTGGCCGGTTTCGGCGCCTGCTGGCCGTAATACAGCTCGGCGTAGACGTCGTCCTCGATCAGCGGCACCTGATGGCTGCGCAGCAACTCCACCAGCTCCTGTTTCTTCGCCTCGGGCATGGTCGCGCCCATGGGGTTCTGGAAGCTGGTCATGCACCAGCAGGCCTTGATCGGATGCCGTTCCAGGGTCTGCGCCAGCACCCCGAGATCGATGCCGTCCCGCGGGTGCACGGGGATTTCCACCGCCTTGAGTTTCAGGCGCTCCAGCACTTGCAGGCTGGCGTAGAAGGCCGGGGCTTCGATGGCCACCAGGTCGCCGGGTTCGGTCACTGCCTGCAGGCACAGGTTCAGGGCTTCCAGGGCGCCGTTGGTGATCAGCAGTTCTTCCATGGGCAGCATCAGCCCACCGACCATGTAGCGCAGGGCGATCTGCCGGCGCAGCTGCGGGTTGCCCGGCGACATGTCGGTGACCACCACGCGCGGGTCCATCTCGCGGCTGGCGCTGGCCAGGGAGCGCGACAGGCGTTGCAGCGGGAACAGGGTCGGGCTGGGAAAGGCCGAACCGAACGGCACGGTGGTCGGGTCCTTGATCGAGTCCAGCACCGAGAACACCAGTTCGCTGACATCGACTTCGGTGGACTCGTTGACCTGGCTGCTGATCACCGGCTCCGAGAACGGGCTGGGCGCATGGGTGTTGACGAAGTAGCCGGAGCGCGGCCGGGCGCGGATCAGGCCGCGGCGTTCCAGCAGGTAATAGGCCTGGAACACCGTGGACGGGCTGACCCCATAGGTCTGGCTGGCATAACGCACCGAAGGTACGCGCTGGCCGGGGCCGAGCACCCCGGAGCGGATCAGTTCTGCGATGTCGTCGGCGAATTTTTCGTAGCGTTTCATGGGGCGGCTCGGGTTGGGGGCTGCGGTGGCTGAGGGATTTATCGCGAGCAAGCTCGCTCCTACGGGGGCCCGGGTAGGAGCGAGCTTGCTCGCGATAGCCGCAAAGCGGCGCCCAGTCTAAGGGATCAACGGTTCAAGGGCGCAACAAACCGGCTCTTGGCCACGCTGTAGATCTCTGGCTGGTCGGCGTCGACCACCTTGAAACTCAGCTCCTGGGAACTGCTCTGCGGCTTGTCGGCGATCATCGCCACCGACACCGGCAGGTCGACGATCTCGCCCGCGGCCAGGCTGATTTCACTCTTGCCCTGCAGCTGGAAGCCGTCGCCGTCCACCAGTTGCAGGCGGTAATCCTGGCGTTGCTGGGTCTTGTTGATGATTTTCAGGCTGTAGATGTTCTCGATCTGGCCCAGGCTGTTTTCGCGGAACAGGCCCCGGTCCTTGCTGACGTCCAGCGACACCATCGGCCGCTCCACCAGCGCCAGGGCCAGGGCGCCGATCATCACCAGCAGCACCGCGCTGTAGCCGATCAGGCGCGGGCGCAGCAGGTGGGTCTTGCCACCTTGCAGCTGGTGCTCCGAGGTGTAGCTGATCAGGCCCCGGGCATAGCCCATCTTGTCCATGATCGAGTCGCAGGCGTCGATGCAGGCGGCGCAACCGATGCATTCCATCTGCAGGCCGTCGCGGATGTCGATGCCGGTCGGGCAGACCTGCACGCACAGCTGGCAGTCGATGCAGTCGCCGAGGCCGATATCGGTGGGTTTCACGCCACGCTTGCGCGGGCCACGGATTTCGCCACGGGCCGGGTCGTAGGAGATGGTCAGGGTGTCCTTGTCGAACATCACGCTCTGGAACCGCGCATAAGGGCACATGTGCATGCACACCGCCTCGCGCAGCCAGCCGGCGTTGAGGTAGGTGGCGCCGGTGAAGAACAGCACCCAGAACAGGCTGACGCCGCCGATCTGCAGGGTCAGCAGCTCCTCGGCCAGCGGCCGGATCGGGGTGAAGTAACCGACGAAGGTCAGCCCGGTGAGCAGGCTGATGGCCAGCCACAGGGTGTGCTTGGCCGAACGGCGGATCAGCTTGTTCAGGTTCCAGGGCGCGGCTTGCAGCTTGATGCGCTGGTTGCGTTCACCCTCGGTGATCTTCTCGCACCACATGAACAGCCAGGTCCAGGAGCTCTGCGGGCAGGTGTAGCCACACCAGACGCGGCCGGCGAACACGGTGATGGCGAACAGGCCGAAGGCGCAGATGATCAGCAGGGCCGAGAGCAGGATGAAATCCTGCGGCCAGAAGGTGGCGCCGAAGATATGGAACTTGCTTTCCGCCAGGTCCCAGAGCACCGCCTGGCGGCCGCCCCAGTTCAGCCACACGGTGCCGAAGAACAACAGGAACAGGAACCCCGCGCCGCTCATGCGCAGGGTGCGGAACAAGCCGGTGAAGCTGCGGGTGTGGATCAGGTTGTCGCTGGATTTGGCCTTCGTCTTTGGGCGCGCAGGCTCGAATGTTTCTACTAATCGGACGGGGATTCTTTCGCTCATGGTCGTTCGCTCATCAGCCTCCATCAGGCCAATGAACTATGCCCAGCGATCTGTTTGCATAACAGACTCAGGTATCGCAATAAAAAGCAGATCAGATGACCGCGAAGGGCCGCCCTGCGACAACTTGCCATACCCGGCAAAGCGCCCGATATCGGGCGCCAGCAGCGTCTGGCACAAGCCTGTGGCGGATACCGTGATGCAGATCAGTCAAATCACCGAATCACTGTCGCTGGCGCGCAGATGGCGCCGGCCGTCGGTGGCGCCTGCTACGGTCAATGCGTTGGCTTCTGCTTCGGTGATGCAGATGCGCAGCCCTTCGAGGTCGACCGCCGGCTGATCGCACCTTTAGCCTGGCGTCGCTGTCCTCTCATTAAGGAGGGCCGCCTCGCCAGGGGCGTCGCCCGCCCGCCAACAAGACGCCGAACGGAAAAGGACCTGCGCATGAACGCCTGGTGGAATGAAGTCTGGGTCACCCTGCAAGCCGAGTTCGCCGACATCGGCGATGCCCGGCAACTCACCCAGATCACCGTACGCCTGCTGATCGCCGCGCTGCTGGGCGGCATTCTCGGTTTCGAGCGCGAGCACAAGGGCAAGGCCGCCGGGGTGCGCACCCATATGCTGGTGGCATTGGGGGCGGCGCTGTTCGTGCTGGTGCCGCAGATGTCCGGCTCCCAGGCCGATGCCATGAGCCGGGTGGTGCAGGGGGTGATCGCCGGTATCGGCTTTCTCGGCGCGGGCACCATTCTCAAGGGCAAGCAGGACGAGGAAGGGCACGTCAAGGGCCTGACCACCGCGGCCGGGCTATGGATGACCGCGGCGATCGGCGTCTCGGTGGGCGTTGGCCGCGAAGCCACGGCGGTGCTCAGCACTTTGCTGGCGCTGGCGGTCTTCAGTGTGATGCCCTGGATAGTGCGCAAGCTGGAAGGCGACGATGAACCGCCCGAAGGAACGCCCTGAAGCTTGTGGACACGCTCGCCGCCAGCAACGAAGGGATGCCCGCGACGGGTTGGCGACGGCAGCGACGGGCAACCGATTGTCTACGCTTGTCATGGTTTGGGCGTAATGCTGTGACCGCAAGCGATGACCGGCGCCGGATCGCTCGGCGGCTCCTCCTTGGGCGGCGGGGTCGTTTCCGGTGGATCTTCTTCGGGCACCGGTTGCGGCCCTGTTGGGGGCACGATTGGCGGCAAGGTCGGGCGATCGATGTTCGGATCGGGTGTTTCCGCAGGGATCGGGATACTCATCGGCATGGCCTCCTTTGTGCTTGGTTTTGCACAGTCGCCCAAGGTGGACCCTCGACCCGGTGATTTGATTCCCGGCGCGAAGGGAGGCAAATCCGGGTGAACTTTCCCGGCCCTGGTGTCTCGGAACCTAAGTGCTTCGCTGATCCGCGCGGGACGTTGCCGACACCGAGGGCCGATCTCAAAAGGTGGCGCCGCGCCGGAATAGACCAGCAACAGAGCGTCCATGGGGCGTAAGGAGTGATGCTCGATGACTGCCGAAAAAAGACCGACTGAACTGCAATACAACCCGAACCTGCCGCTGTCGCAGGCCTTGTTGCTGCCACGTATCGTCATCGAGAACACCCGGCCGCTGATCGACGGTGGCCAGTTCGCGGTCAAGGCGGTGGTGGGGCAGGTGGTGAAGGTCAGCAGCAAGGTGTTCGCCGATGGCCACGACAAGCTGGCCGTGCGCATCCGCTGGTGCGCCGAGAACGACAGCCACTGGCACAGCGAAACCATGGAAGACCTCGGCAACAATAGCTGGGAAGGCCAGTTCACAGTGCCCAGCCAGGGCCGCTACCTGTATTGCATCGAGGCTTGGATCGATCAGTTCGCCAGCTTCTGCTACGACCTGCAGAAGAAACACCAGGCCGGCATCGCCGTCAGCCTCGAATTGCAGGAGGGCCGCAGCCACGTGTTGCAGGCCGCCGAGCGCAGCGAAGGGCCGCTGCGCGAGCAGTTGCTGGCGCTGCACCATGAACTGGCGACGCTGCTGGAAGCCGAGCAGGTGGCGCTGTTCCTGCACGAACGCAGTGCACAACTGATGGCCGAGGCCGACTACCGCCCGTACCTGAGCCTGAGCCCGGAATACCCGCTGGACGTGGAACGCGAGCGCGCGCAGTTCGCCAGCTGGTACGAGCTGTTTCCCCGCTCGATCACCGATGATCCGGCCCGACACGGCACGTTCAATGATGTGCACTCGCGCCTGGCGATGATCCATGACATGGGTTTCGACGTGCTGTACTTCCCGCCGATCCATCCCATCGGCCGCAGCTTCCGCAAGGGCCGCAACAACTCGCTGACCGCCGGCCCCGACGAGCCGGGCAGCCCCTATGCGATCGGTGGCGAAGAGGGCGGCCACGAGGCGATCCACCCGCAGCTCGGCAGCCGCGAGGATTTCCGCCGGCTGGTGGCGGCCGCCGCCGAACACGGCCTGGAGGTCGCCCTGGATTTCGCCATCCAGTGTTCCCAGGACCACCCCTGGCTCAAGCAACATCCGGGCTGGTTCAACTGGCGCCCGGACGGCAGCATCAAATATGCCGAGAACCCGCCGAAGAAATACCAGGACATCGTCAACGTCGACTTCTATGCCATCGAGGCCATCCCCAGCCTGTGGCTGGAGCTGCGCGACATCGTGGTCGGCTGGGTCGAGGAGGGGGTGAAGATCTTTCGCGTGGACAACCCGCACACCAAGCCGCTGCCGTTCTGGCAGTGGCTGATCGCCGATGTGCGGGCGCGGTACCCGGAGGTGATCTTCCTCGCCGAGGCCTTCACCACGCCGGCGATGATGGCGCGCCTGGGCAAGGTCGGTTATTCCCAGAGCTACACCTATTTCACCTGGCGCAATACCAAGAGCGAACTGGCGACTTACTTCACCGAACTGAACCAGTCGCCGTGGCGCGAGTGCTACCGGCCGAACTTTTTCGTCAACACGCCGGACATCAACCCGTTCTTTCTCCATGACTCGGGGCGCCCGGGGTTTCTCATCCGCGCCGCGCTGGCCACCATGGGCTCGGGCCTGTGGGGCATGTACTCGGGGTTCGAGCTGTGCGAGTCGGCGCCGGTTCCGGGGCGCGAGGAATACCTCGACTCGGAGAAGTACGAGATCCGCCCCCGGGATTTCAGCGCTCCGGGCAACATCATTGCCGAGATCGCCCAGCTCAACCGCATCCGCCGGCAGAACCCGGCGCTGCATACCCACCTGGGCCTGCAGGTCTACAACGCCTGGAACGACAACATCCTGTATTTCGGCAAGCGTACCGCCGACCTCAGCAACTTCATCCTGGTGGCGGTCAGCCTCGACCCGTTCAACGCCCAGGAGGCGCATTTCGAATTGCCGCTGTGGGAGCTGGGCCTGCCCGACGATGCGCAAACCCAGGGCGAGGACCTGATGAACGGCCATCGCTGGACCTGGTACGGCAAGACCCAGTTCATGCGGATCGAACCCTGGCAGCAACCGTTCGGCATCTGGCGTATCAGCGTTGCTTGACGCGATCGGTGTAGCCGCTGCCGCAGGCTGCGATCGGCCCGGAACGGGACGCGCTCTTGGGGCCGTCGAAGGCCCTGCGGGCCTTATCGCAGCCTCGCGGGGCTCGGCAGCGGCTACAGCGCGATCGGTGTAGCCGCTGCCGCAGGCTGCGATCGGCCCGGAACGGGACGCGCTCTTGGGGCCGTCGAAGGCCCTGCGGGCCTTGGCGCAGCCTCGCAGGCTCGGCAGCGGCTACAGGCGCGATCGGTGTAGCCGCTGCCGCAGGCTGCGATCGGCCCGGAACGGGACGCGCTCTTGGGGCCGTCGAAGGTCCTGCGGACCTTGGCGCAGCCTCGCAGGCTCGGCAGCGGCTACAGGGCAGTGACACAGCCACGGACCAATGAATTTTTCAGGAGTTACCCATGGCGAAGAAAACCAGGTCAGCCACCTTCATCAAGGACCCGCTCTGGTACAAGGACGCGGTGATCTATCAGGTTCACGTCAAATCCTATTTCGACTCCAACAACGACGGGATCGGCGACTTTCCCGGGTTGATCGCCAAGCTCGACTACATCGCCGACCTGGGTGTGAACACCATCTGGCTGCTGCCGTTCTACCCCTCGCCGCGCCGCGACGACGGCTACGACATCGCCGAATACCGCGGCGTCAGTCCGGACTACGGGACCCTGGCCGATGCCCGGCGGTTTATCGCCGAGGCCCACAAGCGCGGGCTGCGGGTGATCACCGAGCTGGTCATCAACCACACCTCGGACCAGCACCCCTGGTTCCAGCGGGCGCGCAAGGCCAAGGCCGGCTCCAAGGCGCGGGATTTCTATGTGTGGTCCGATGACGATCAGAAGTACGACGGCACGCGGATCATCTTTCTCGACACCGAAAAATCCAACTGGACCTGGGACCCGGTGGCCGGCCAGTACTTCTGGCACCGCTTCTATTCCCACCAGCCGGACCTCAACTTCGACAACCCGCAGGTGATGAAGGCGGTGCTGTCGGTGATGCGCTACTGGCTGGACATGGGCATCGACGGCCTGCGCCTGGACGCCATTCCCTACCTGATCGAACGCGACGGCACCCACAACGAGAACCTGCCCGAGACCCATGACGTGCTCAAGCAGATCCGCGCCGAGATCGATGCCAACTACCCGGACCGCATGCTGCTGGCCGAGGCCAACCAGTGGCCGGAAGACACCCAATTGTATTTTGGCGATGTGAAGGGCAACGACGGCGACGAATGCCACATGGCCTTCCACTTCCCGCTGATGCCGCGCATGTACATGGCGCTGGCCCAGGAAGACCGCTTCCCGATCACCGACATCCTGCGCCAGACCCCGGAGATTCCCGCCAACTGCCAATGGGCGATTTTCCTGCGCAACCACGATGAGCTGACCCTGGAGATGGTCACCGACCGCGAGCGCGACTACCTGTGGAACTACTACGCCGCCGACCGCCGCGCGCGGATCAACCTGGGGATTCGCCGGCGCCTGGCGCCGCTGATGGAGCGCGACCGGCGCCGGGTCGAGCTGCTCAACAGCCTGCTGCTGTCGATGCCCGGCACGCCGACCCTGTATTACGGCGACGAGATCGGCATGGGCGACAACATCTACCTGGGCGACCGCGATGGCGTACGCACGCCGATGCAATGGTCGATCGACCGCAACGGCGGCTTCTCCCGGGCCGACCCGGCGAGCCTGGTGTTGCCGCCGATCATGGACCCGCTGTACGGCTACCAGTCGGTGAATGTCGAGACCCAGGCCGGCGACCCGCATTCGCTGCTCAACTGGACCCGGCGCATGCTGGCGATCCGCAAACAGTCCAAGGCCTTCGGCCGCGGCAGCCTGAAGATGCTGTCGCCGAGCAACCGCCGGATCCTCGCCTACACCCGCGAATACACCGGGCCCGACGGCAAGCACGAAATCATCCTCTGCGTGGCCAACGTCTCGCGCAGCGCCCAGGCGGCGGAGCTGGACCTGTCGGCGTTCGCCGGCATGGTGCCGGTGGAGATGCTCGGCGGGAACGCCTTCCCACCGATCGGCCAGCTGAATTTCCTCCTGACCCTGGCACCCTACGGTTTCTACTGGTTCGTCCTGGCGGCGGAAAACCAGATGCCGAGCTGGCATGTGGAGCCGGCCCAGAGCATGCCGGACTTCACCACTCTGGTATTGAAAAAACGCCTCGAGGAATTGCTCGAAGCGCCGTCGCGCACCACTCTGGAGCAGAGTTCGCTACCGACCTGGCTGCCCAAGCGGCGCTGGTTCGCCGGCAAGGACAGCGCCATCGAACAGGTGCATATCGCCTACGGCGTGCGCTTCGGCGATCCGCAGCATCCGGTGTTGCTCAGCGAGCTGGAGGTCAGCGGCGGCGGCCAGAGCGGGCGCTACCAACTGCCGTTCGGCCTGCTCGGCGAAGAGCAGATCGGCGCCGCGCTGCCGCAGCAACTGGCCCTGGCCCGGGTTCGCCGGGGTCGCCAGGTGGGGCTGATCACCGACGCCTTCGCCCTGGAAAGTTTTGTGCACAATGTCCTGCAGGCGATCCAGACGCACACCGTGCTGCCCTGTGGCGAGGGCGAGATCCGCTTCGAGGCCACGCAGCAACTGGCCGCGCTCGGCCTGGGCGCGGACTCCGAGGTGCGCTACCTGTCCGCCGAGCAGTCCAACAGCTCGGTGGTGATCGGTGGCAGCCTGGTGCTCAAGCTGATCCGCAAGGTGGCCAGCGGCGTGCACCCGGAACTGGAGATGGGCGCCTACCTGACCGCCGCCGGCTTCCAGCACATTTCACCCTTGCTCGGTTCGGTGATTCGTCGGGACGGGCAGGGCGACAGCCTGTTGATGATCGCCCAGGGCTACCTGAGCAATCAGGGCGACGCCTGGGAGTGGACCCAGAACAACCTGGAACGGGCGATCCGCGACGAACTGGCCGACGCCATGTCCGAGCAGGACCAGCATTACAACGCCCTGGGCGAGCTGCGCGACTTTGCCGGCATGCTCGGCCAGCGCCTGGGGGAAATGCACCAGATCCTCGCGGCGCCGACCGCCAACCCGGACTTTCGCGCGCAGCCGAGCACGGACAAGGATGCCCAGGCCTGGGCCAGGCAGATCGGCGCGCAGCTGGAACGCGCCTTGCACTTGCTCCAGCAGCATCACGCCGAGCTGACGGCCGAGGATCAACAGCGCGTGGCGTCATGGACCCGACACAAGCAGGCGATCCTGGCGCATATCCAGGGCCTGGCGAAACAGGCGGTCGGCGGCCTGCGCATGCGCGTCCACGGCGACCTGCACCTGGGCCAGGTGCTGGTGATCAAGGGCGATGCCTACCTGATCGATTTCGAGGGCGAACCGGCGCGGCCGCTGGACGAGCGCCGGGGCAAGCACAGCCCGTACAAGGACGTCAGCGGCGTGCTGCGCTCCTTCGACTATGCCGCGGCGCTGGCCCTCAGCGGCCAGAGCCTCGACGCTTCGGCTCACACCCTGGCGGCCCGGCAGCGGGTTGCCGAGCGTTATCTGCACGAAGCCCGCGAGTCGTTTGTCCAGGCGTACCGGCTGGCGGCAGCTAGTCTTGCTCATGCCTGGCAGGACAAAAACGGGGAGGACGCCGCGCTGGCCTTGTTCAGCCTGGAAAAAGCAGCCTACGAAGTGGTGTATGAAGCGGAAAACCGTCCTGCCTGGCTCGCGGTACCGCTGCGCGGGCTGCAGGCGCTGCTGAGTGATATGAAGGTTGAGTGATGTGAAACCCTTTTCCGATACAAAAAGTGGTGGAGAGCAGTCATGAGTTTCTCGAACAAGGAACAGGGTGAGGTCAAACAGGCAATGCCCGGCGCCCGGGATGTCGAGGCGCTGGTGCGCGCCGAGCACCAGGATCCCTTTGCCGTACTCGGCCCCCATGGCGACGACGCCGGTGGCCAATTCATTCGTGCCTTCCTGCCGGGCGCCCTGAGTGTGCAGGTGCTGGCCCGCGATGGCACTACCGTGCTGGGCAGCCTGGAGGGCACCGAGGTGCCGGGGCTGTTCGTCGGGCATTTTGCCCAGGCCCAGCCCTATCTGCTGCGCACCCAATGGGCCGGTGGCGAGCACATCGGCGAAGACCCTTACAGCTTCGGCCCGTTGCTGGGGGAGATGGACCTGTACCTGTTCGCCGAGGGCAACCACCGCGACCTCAGTAGCTGCCTCGGCGCGCAGCTGAAAACCGTGGATGGCGTCGACGGCGTGCGTTTCGCGGTCTGGGCGCCGAATGCCCGGCGGGTCTCGGTGGTCGGCGACTTCAACGTCTGGGACGGGCGGCGGCACCCGATGCGCCTGCGCCATCCGTCCGGGGTCTGGGAGCTGTTCATCCCGCGCCTGGGCCCGGGCGAAGCCTACAAATATGAAATCCTCGGCGCCCACGGCATCCTGCCGCTGAAATCCGACCCGGTGGCGCTGGCCACCCAGTTGCCGCCGGACACCGCCTCGAAAGTCGCCAGCCCGCTGAGCATCGACTGGCAGGACCTCGACTGGATGCAGGCCCGGGGCGAGCGCCAGCGCGCGGACGCACCCCTGTCGATCTACGAGCTGCATGCCGGCTCCTGGCAATGCGAGGTGGACGATCTGGGCGAGGTGGCGCGCCAGTACGACTGGCACGAATTGGCCGAGCGCCTGATCCCTTACGTGCAGAACCTGGGGTTCACCCATATCGAGCTGATGCCGATCATGGAGCATCCCTTTGGCGGCTCCTGGGGTTACCAGCCGCTGTCGCAGTTTGCCCCCAGCGCCCGCTACGGCAGCGCCGACGACTTCGCGGCGTTCGTCAACGCCTGCCACCTGGCGGGCATCGGCGTGATCCTCGACTGGGTGCCGGCGCACTTTCCCACCGACGCCCACGGCCTGGCGCAGTTCGACGGCACCGCGCTGTACGAATACGGCAACCCGCTGGAAGGTTTTCACCAGGACTGGGACACCTTGATCTACAACCTGGGGCGCACCGAGGTCCACGGTTTCATGCTGGCGTCGGCGCTGCACTGGCTCAAGCATTTCCATGTCGACGGCCTGCGGGTGGATGCCGTGGCCTCGATGCTCTACCGCGACTATTCGCGCAACGCCGGGGAGTGGGTGCCCAATCGCCACGGCGGGCGCGAGAACCTCGAAGCCATTGATTTCCTCCGTCACCTGAATGACGTGGTGTCCCTCGAGGCGCCGGGCGCCCTGGTGATCGCCGAGGAGTCCACGGCCTGGCCCGGCGTCAGCCAGAGCACCCAGCAGGGCGGCCTGGGTTTCGCCTACAAATGGAACATGGGCTGGATGCACGACTCGCTGCACTACATCCAGCAGGACCCGGTGTACCGCGCCCATCACCATAACGAGCTGAGTTTCGGCCTGGTGTATGCCTGGTCCGAGCGCTTCATCCTGCCGATCTCCCACGACGAAGTGGTGCACGGCAAACACTCGCTGATCGACAAGATGCCCGGCGATCGCTGGCAGAAGTTCGCCAACCTGCGGGCCTACCTGAGCTTCATGTGGACCCACCCGGGCAAGAAGCTGCTGTTCATGGGCTGCGAGTTCGGCCAGTGGCGCGAGTGGAACCACGATCAGCAACTGGACTGGTACCTGTTGCAATACCCCGAGCACCGTGGCGTGCAGAAACTGGTGGGCGACCTCAACCGGCTGTACCGCGAGCATCCGGCGCTGCACGACCAGGACGACGCGCCCCAGGGCTTCCAGTGGCTGATCGGCGACGACGCGATCAACAGCGTCTACGCCTGGTTGCGCTGGAGCAAAGAGGGCAAGCCGCTGCTGGTGGTGGCCAACTTCACCCCGGTGCCGCGCCAGGCCTACCGGGTCGGCGTGCCGTTCGCCGGGCGCTGGGGCGAGTTGCTCAACAGCGACTCCGACACCTACGCCGGCTCCAACTATGGCAACGGTGGCGGGGCCTTCACCGAGGATGAGCCGAGCCACGGCCAGGCGTTGTCGCTGGTGTTGAACCTGCCGCCGCTGGCGGTGCTGATCCTGCAGCCCGAGGGCTGACCGCTGCGCGCAGCGGATCGCGAGCAAGCTCGCTCCTACAAGGGCGGTATATATCCTGTAGGAGCGAGCTTGCTCGCGATGACATCCGCCCAGACACCATCAGGTTGTCCCTGAACATCCAATCCTCGTAGCCGCTGCCGCAGGCTGCGATCGGGCTCGCAGAGCCCGCAACCCGGACAACGCGTATTGCCGACGCCTCCTTTGCCTCGGCTGCGCCGCCGATCGCGGCCTGCGGCAGCGGCTACGCAGGTTTTACCAGCGCATCCGCACACCCAGGCTGCCGATCAGCCCGTTGAGGTCGTTGTCGTCCACGTCGCTGCTGTAGTCGGCGCTCACATACAGGCTGACGACGGGGGTAATCCTGGCCACCAGGCCCAGGCCGACTTCGACCGTGGAGGACTTGTGGCTGCTGCTGATCTTGTCGACCTTGTCCAGGGTCAGCACATCGCCGCTGTACACCGTGTGCCACAAGCTGGTGCGCACATAGGGTTCCAGCGAGTGCCCGGCGACGTCATAACGACCTTGCAGATGGGCCCCGACGCGGCCGCTCCAGGCGTTCAGGTTGCCGGCGGAGCGGGTGCTGCTGTCGGCATTCGGGTTGTCCAGGCTGACGCGCTGGTTGATCAATTGCGCCTGGGGTTCGACCACCCAGTTGTCGCTGATACCGATGGGAATCCCGCCTTGCACCGACAGGGTCACCGCGCTGCCTTCGGCGGCTTGCCGCTGGCCTTGCTCGGTGCGGCTGAAGCCGCTGACCCGGGCGCCGCTGGCCGACAGGTCGACGTGCCAGCCCTGCGGGCCGGTCAGGCTCCAGAACGCGCCAAGACTTTGACCCTGGACACTGAAACTGTCATTGCGCGGGTCGCTGAAACCGCCGGGCATTCCCTGGCTGTTGGCCTGGAACTGGCTCTGGCCGCCCAACAGGCCGATGCGCTGGGTATGCCCGCTGCTGCTTTCCAGGGTGTAGAGCACCGAGCCGCCGGGCGTACCGTTGATGCTGCTGGCAAAACGCGAACCGAGATAGCCGACTTCGGTCTGCCGCGCCGCGGGCCCGTACGACGGGTCCCAGACCTGCGGGCTGCCTTGCACGATGCCCAGGCTGTTGCCCATGGGCTGGCTGGCCGGCATGGGCGTCGCGGATGTCGCGGGTGTCAACAGGCGGTTCAGGAGCAGGTCCTGGCGATACCAGAGCTGCGCCTCATCCTCGGCAGGGGATGCTTGTACCTCCATGGAAGAACACAGCAATACCGAAGCGGAAACTGTGCACAGAATGATCTTGATCTCTTGTGGGGTGAGTGAAGTTTTCATGGAGGGCTACCTTGCAATCGCATGCCGTGTCTCGCCGTGGCGTCTCTCCTACCCCGAATGAGGGGCGACCGAGTTCGTTGAGGCAAGGCTCGGCGACCCGCTCTAGAGCAGGTATCCGAGGCTTGCCCCTGGTTGTATTTCCGGGGGTAGTAAGCTGTAGCTAAGGAGACGACAGGGCAGCCGTCAAGAAAATGACCGACCAGCGGCGTAGGAGATTTAGGCGTTGTAACCGACTGAAAAAAAGCGTTTCTCTAAGTTCTTGTTTGCGCGGAAAAACGTCAAGAAAGGCGAGAGAAGTGATTTTCGGTAGCCCGCTACCGACTCGCCCTGGGCGCGCGAGTCGGTCATTTTCCTGCGCCAGGGACGGTGTCAGCCCTTGGCCAGCTCGCTGGCCGCTTCGTCGATCAGCCCGGCGACCTCGCTGGCCTGGGAGGCGAGGGAGGCGTGACTGGCGGCCAGGCTGATGATTTTTTTCGCCCCCAGGCGCGCGGCCATGCGCTGCTGGTTTTGCGGGGCGATCATCCGGTCCTCGGTGGAAATCTGGTACCAGGACGGCTTGTGCTTCCAGGCGGGGGTGCCGATGGTGTCGCCGAAGGTACTGGCCAGCGGCGCCTTCTGGGTCAGGCCCATGACCAGCCCGTCCTGCTCCGGCAGGTCCTGGCAGAAGCTTTCATGGAACAGCTCCGGCTGGACCCAGAGGTAACCATCGCTGTCGGGTTGCAGGTTCGCCGCGGCCACCGGCGGATGCTGCTGGGTGATGCTGCCCGGGCTTTCGCCGGCGTCGGGGGCGAAGGCGGCGATGTACACCAGGCCTGCGACATTCGGTGCCAGGCCGGCCTCGGTGATCACCGCGCCGCCATAGGAATGACCGACCAGCAGCACCGGGCCTTGCTGCTGGGCCACCAGCTTGCGGGTGCGTTCGACGTCGTCGGCCAGCGAGGTCAGCGGCAGCTCCACCGCGCGAATCCGCGTGTAGCCCCGTTGCAACAGCTCGACAATGACCTTGTTCCAGTGGGCGGCACCGCCCCAGAAACCATGGACCAGCACAATCACGGGTTTGTCACTCATGGGATGACTCCTTGGTAAACACACCAGACAGCGCCCCGACGCTATGGGCAGCGTCGGAATGAGAGTGGTCGAGTATTGGTGACAATCGCCGGCGGTGCACGGTGAATGTTCGAGCGGATATTCAGAGGTGCACTTCGACCGCCAGCGGCAGGTGATCCGACAGATGAGTCCAGGGTTTGTGCCCGAGGATCTTCGGCGCGTGGCTGCTGGCATTGCGCAGGTAGATGCGGTCCAGGCGCAGCAGCGGCCAGCGTGCCGGGTAGGTCTTGGCCGGGCTGCCATGGTGGCGTTCGAAGGCTTCGTGCAGGTCGTTGCGACGGGCGAGGGTGGCGTTACCATGCAACTGCCAGTCGTTGAAGTCGCCGGCGATGATCACCGGCGCATCGTCCGGCAGCGACTCGAGCAACTGGCACAACAGCGCCAGCTGCAGCTGGCGATGACTTTCCAGCAGGCTCAGGTGCACGCAGATCGCGTGCACTTCGGCGTGCCCCGGTACATCCAGCACGCAATGCAACAGCCCGCGGCGCTCGGGGCCGGTGATCGAGACATCGAGGTTGCGGTACTGGCGGATCGGGTATTTCGACAGCAGGGCGTTGCCGTGATGGCCGTCGGGATAGACCGCGTTGCGCCCATAGGCGAAGTCGCTCCACATGCTGTCGGCGAGAAACTCGTATTGCGACTGCTGGGGCCAGTTGCTGTAGCGGTTGGCGTGGCGATCGTGCTCGCCCAGCACTTCCTGGAGAAACACCAGGTCGGCCTGGGTGCTGCGGACCGCGTCACGTAGCTCCGGGAGAATGAAACGGCGGTTCAGGGCGGTGAAGCCCTTGTGGGTATTGACGGTCAGGATGCGCAGGCGATGGATCGCCGGGGTTTCGTCTGGCGCTGCCGACGTGACCGGGCGCCTGGTTGAATCGGTGCTCACGCTCACTCCTCGTAATCAGGGCGGTTACTCATGCGACTGACACTTTGCCGGTCAGTTCAGGTTTTTCCCCGGTCTGCCTGCAGCGGGCAGCCCTACATGAAAATGATTTCGTAGGACTGGCGCAGCCGCTCCAGCACCACCGGCGTCAGCGTCGGGGCCAGGCCGATGCCCGGGTCGCCCTGCAATTGGCTGGCATAGGCATGCGCCGCATGGCGCTTGCGGGCCACGGTCCAGGTGTCGAGGCGCAGCTTGCGGGCGCGGTGCCAGGGCAGCAGGTGCTCATCGCGCGCCGGCCAGTGCCAGGCCCATACCGGCACTTCGTGGAACGCCACGCCGGCCTGGGCCGCGGCCTTGGCGCTGGCCCGGCCGACGGCGTCGTGGTCGTCGTTGCCGTCTTCGCGCCAGGTGCTGAACACCACGTCATCGGGGCGCAGGTAGCGGCCGATGAACTGGCTCAACTGGTGCTCGCGTTCCTGCAGGCCGCTGTCGGCAAAACCGCCGCGAATCCACTGCAGGCTGTGCAGGGGCAAGCCCAGGCGGCGCAGGGCCTCGACACTTTCCTGGGGGCGGAACACGCTCAGGCGCCGCTCGGACCACAGGTCGGAGCCGGGGTGGCTGGCGCTGCCGTCGGTGACGGAAATCAGTTGCAGCGGATGGCCGTGGTGGGCCAGTACCTGCAGCAGGCCGCCGCAGGTCAGCACTTCGTCGCCGGGGTGCGGGGCGATGACCACCGCGCGAAAGCCGGGCGGCACCAGGCTGGCAAGGTTGATGGGGGGGACGTCGAGCAGTTGGCGGGCGCCGTTCCAGACCTGCTCCGGCCAGTTGTCGCTCAGGGGTATGGATCTCATGGGTGTCACATCCTTGTTCCGGGGCAGTCGGCGTGCGGTGATGAACCGGGCCGCTTGGGTTCGCACCCGGCGTCGGTTCGGGTGCCGGCGCTCCATACCTTGGATTGCCGTCCTGCAAGAGTGATCAATCATACACAGCCGTTGGCCGCCGTCGCAGGGGCCAGCGGTTTTTTTTCCAGAGGCTGAAGATAGTCGGGGGGATATGCGGTTGGCACGGGTGTTCAGGCAAAGAGTGCAGAGTGGGCGACTGTAGAAGGTAGGGCATAACCGTCCCGATTTTGTAAGTAGGTAAGTTCGGGAGATGTAGGAATCGTCTGATTTTCTGTTCTTTATCGTGATTGGAGTTGGCCGGTATTGAGTTTCGGGAGAGGCGTCCCCCACTATTCAGCCCTTGCTTATTCAACGGATGGATTTCACGGCATGCTGGATGCTAACGCTACCCATATTTCCCTGACGATCGAAGGCGCCTCGGTCGACCTTCAGGTCCTCAGTTTCGTTGGCCG
>LNAP01001356.1_pt1 | contig 27125 bp, 24 predicted proteins | sample 602601 | NCBI WGS metagenome assembly LNAP01 (sample SAMN02440304, study PRJNA202911) | soil metagenome | biome: Subtropical and temperate rainforests or woodlands; isolation source: soil samples (1 kg each in a 20% v/v slurry with milli Q water) were... ... | reverse complement strand
TCCATCAGCCTGAAGTCGCAAGCAAAGCAAGCCCTGGCCAATTTCGAGCAGCGTATCGTCGTACACGACGAAGTTATGGAGTGTTATTTAATGACAGGCGATTCAGACTATCTGATCCGGGTCGCTGTTTCCGACATTGCCGCGCTCGAGCGCTTTATCCTGGAGCAACTCACACCCATTCCCGGAATCGAGAAAATTCGCTCCAGCTTCGCGCTCAAGCAAGTTTCGTATAAAACGGCGCTTCCGCTGACGAACTTGCGGCGGGATGGGTAGGTCTGGAAGGATGAATCGTTGAAATCAACGTAGAGGTAGTTCGGGAAGGTTAATCGAAACATCCGCTGCTGGACGCCGAGCTAGGAAAGTCTCGGTACATGCCAACTTGCTAGGCTCGTGACTGCGTATGCGCACAACTCGCAGTGCGCGCTCGCCAGGCTTCAGATGAAAGGATCGAGCAACCATCTACCGGCCGATACAGATCCGAAATCAAGGTCCTTGCGTATGTCCTTACGTCCGCGGTCTAGGAGTTGGTCAATCAATGTGATTAGCGACTCGCTCGGCACTCCACATGGTCATGAGCCTCCGCGTCGAAAAGAACAAATTGTTATCTTGTCTCAGTTCCCCTGAATTCCAGAACGGGGTACGGCCCATCTATCAGAGTATAGTTGGCCATAATCCAGTCTCTGGTCGCTCGTCTGTCGACTTTACCCGCGGGTGTTCTGATCATACTATTCATCGCGACATATAAGCGTGGTCGCTTGTACTTGGTGAGGTGCGTCAGCGCATTCATAAGACCCGTAGCCGAATTGGAAGTCTTATCGCGCGGCACGTAGGCGCAAACAATGATCTGCGTCCAGTAGCTGGAAGGCAAGCCTAAGACACAAATCTCCCTGGCCGCATCTTCTATGGAAAGCGCCGCTTCGATTTCATCGGGGCTCACCATATACCCGCCCGTATTGACGCCCGGTAAGCCACAGGCGCCCAGCTTCGTCAAAATACCCTCGGTCACCCGTTTCGTGCCAATCGTTTGCCGTTTGGGGAATAAATCCTGACTCCGTTAGATACCCATCATAACCATGTTGTGAGCGAAGGAGAATTTCACCGGAATCTGACAATTTCACTTCGACACCGGGACCAAGATAGCCCGTACACGTTCCTGCGGAAGGATCGTTTGCGGCATACACCTCATCAGCTTCCTGCGGATCGAGCACACTGATGGGATTCAGATTCTCGCTCTTTCCGTAAGTGATGCGGACGGATTTGCCGAAAATCGCAACGGCCTTCTGATACGTACTGACTGGCAATGGCTGCGTACCCGAATAAACGCACCGCACATGCAGGAAGGTGTCTCCATCCAATGCCTCTGCCACTTTGGCGAGAACCGAGGGCGGCGCAAATAGCGCATCGATCTCGCGGACCTGGAGGCCGCTGCGCAAGCGTGCGCTGTCAACACCAGCCATAAGAATGACACAACCACCGCAATCAAGGTAGGCTCTTGCCAAGCTTGAGGCTCCATGCACATAGGGCGTCATCAAGGCAATGCCTCCGCTGGCGTCCGGCCGATAGGACAATACACTGCGTAATACGGTGGCGGCCATCCACCGTTTTTGCTGCGTATATACCACGGCTTTGGGCTTGCCAGTGGAGCCGGACGTAAAGATGATGCGGGCTTCTGTACCACCTCGTACCGCCGGCAACGGAAGGTCCGGCATTGGGGCGCTTTGAAGCGAAGCATCATCGAAGACCAGCGTCTCGATGCCCAGGTCGGCCACGCGCTCAAGTAAAGCAAACTCGGTAATCAGGAGGTCAAACGGTGCGATTTGCAGGCACCACTGAAGATCCGATTCCGAATAGGCGGGATTCAGATGCACGATGCACCCGCCAATGATGGACAGCGCGTAATCGGCCACCACAGCGGGTATGCCGTTGCCTAGCAATACCCCTATGCGTCGTCCAGGGCGGTGCTCAGGTGTGCAAAGCACCGCCGCTAACGCGTGCGCTTTAGCGCAAAGCCCCGAGTACGTTAGATCGTTAGCGCCGTCCTGCACAGCAATCCGGTCGGCATAGCGTCGCCCCAAAGTCACGAGATCCGATGACCAAGGAATTAGTGCTTCGCACCTTATCATGTCAACCTCATTGTATGAAGAGGAACGAGACATCCTCGCAAGCAGCCATCGCGCCAAGCTTGACGAAAAGCGCATCCGGGTCGAGTCGCGACACCCGACCAGTAGCGAGTTTCTCCTCGGCGGCGAAACGCTGCAGGCAATCATCGAACTTCTTTTGCAAAGATTCGGCAGTGACGGGGTTCTCGGCATGTCCGCGGGGGTATAAGACGTCGCCGGAGTGTAAGGTCTGCCTATCCTTCAAATCGATTCGTACCTCATCGTACCGGGAGAAGGTAGGATCGCCCGGATCAGGCTCTTCAATACACCAAGTATCGACCTTTTCGTAGAAATTCTGGATGTGAGGGCGCGTAACGTACTCATCAGTCAGCTGGGACAACGAAACAGAGCGCTGGTCCATAGCAGCCGCGATCGCAAATTGGATTGAGAACTTCGCTTCGAGGCCAGTCTTGGGACTATTATTACGCAGCATGGCCAACTGTGAGCGCCCCAGGCCCACACCCACGCGTACGACGTCTTCAAACTGGATATCGTAAGCTGTAGCAAGATCGATAGCGCCATCGATTGCTCGGTGAGCGCCATAGCAAACGGGATACTGCTTAATGCAGAGGCCGTGGCGGGAAATCTGCCACGCGCCGCCCCTAAGTATTGGGGATAGCCGATCAGCTCGACCTTCAGGCGAGATGGCATTCACAAAGCCGGAATCGTGCTCCAGTGCGTCGTGCGAAGCCGTGAGTCCAAGACTCGTGTATTCATTCGCCTCAAATGCCAGCGAGGCTGCGCGGCCGGCATGCAAGGGTTTCGTCATCGTTCCAAAATTAGATACCAGTCCGCTTGAAAGGCTAGCCGCGACTGCAAGCGTAGTAGCGATATCGTGTGCGTTGGTTTGGCGCATATATGCAATAGCGGCTGACGCAGCGAGTACGCCATAGGCGGCCGTGGGGTGCCATCCCTTGGTATGCAGGGGGTCAGGCTCACGGCGAAAGAGCTCTGCCCAAACTTGATAACCAATGACATACGCCTCGAGGCATGTCCGACCTGATCGTCTTGTGGCAAGCCCCTCGCAGAGAATGCTCGGAACCAAGACTGCGCTCGGGTGGCCGGATAAAGCCACGTCATCAAAATCAAGCGCATGAGCGGCCGTGCCGAAAACGAGAGCGGCCAGGGATGCAGGCAAGGCATCTGGCAACCAGGGTAAGGCGCAAAGTCCACTGTCTGCTATCGAACGCTTTCGGGCGAATGCCAACGCTTTTTGAGACGCGTCCTCATGCGCCCCGGCAAACGCGGTGGCAATGGTATCCATAAAGCCGAGCCCTGCGGCTGTGAGCGCGGCATCGTCAATGTCCTGCGACCGAGCATCAGCCACCAATCTTGCAAGTTCTAGGGTCAATCCCATTCTGCTTCCTTATCAGTATTAATGCCTAAAACGACCGGTGCATACCCAGTACATGCTGCCCAACATAAGAGAGAATCAGGTTTGTCGATATAGGTGCGATTTGCAGCAGACGTGCTTCCCGCCACTTGCGCTCCACATGGTATTCGCTCGCGAATCCGAATCCGCCATGCGTTTGCAGGCAAGCTTCACCTGCATGCCACGAGGCTTCCGACGCCAGCAGCTTGCCGATATTGGCGTCCTCTCCACATGGCTTACCCTGCTCGAATAGCGTTGCGGCTTTGCGCAGCACCAGATCGGCCGCGCGCATCTCCGTGTAAGCCCGGGCGATTGGAAACTGGATGCCCTGGTTCATGCTGATGGGACGATCGAACACTTGGCGTTCGTTGGCATATTTCACAGCGGTGTCAATAAACCAACGCGCGTCGCCTATCGCTTCTGATGCGACCAGGATGCGCTCCGCGTTCATGCCATCCAGGATGTAACGGAAGCCTTTTCCCTCCTCACCGATCAAGCTGTCCGCAGGTATTTTGAGATTGTCGAAAAACACTTCCGTGGCGTTGTGATTCACCATCGCCTTCAGCGGTCGTATTTCAAGCCCCTTGCCTATCAGCCCACGCATATCCACGAGGAACACTGACAGCCCATCGCTCTTCTTCTGAACCTGGTCGTAAGGAGTGGTCCGGGCAAGCAATAGCATGAGATCGGATTGCAGTGCGCGCGACGTCCACACCTTCTGTCCGTTGATAATGTAGTGATCGCCCTGGCGTTCTGCACGGGTTTTGAGCTTGGTCGTGTCTGTGCCACTGGTGGGTTCCGTTACACCGAAAGCCTGAAGGCGAAGTTCCCCATTGGCGATCTTGGGGAGGTACATTTGCTTTTGTTCGTCGGAGCCATGGCGCAGGAGTGTTCCCATCGTATACATCTGGGCATGGCATGCTCCGGCATTGCAACCCGAGGCATGGATTTCCTCAAGGATGACAGCGGCGGCCCTTAGCTGCATTCCGCTCCCACCGTACTCCTCCGGTATGAGCGCCCCCAGAAATCCTGAATCCGTCAGGGCCCGCACAAATGCCTCCGGATACTCGCGCCGTTCGTCTAACTCGTTCCAGTAGGTACCGGGGAAGTCGGCGCAAATCCTTTTTACGCTCTCGCGGATGTCAGTGTAATCATCGCCCACTTCCATCATGGTCAGTTCTGTGGTCATTCTATATATTCCTCTATCCGGCACAACGGCTAACCGCCGAGTGCAGTGATGTTTTTGTATTCGAGCGGAGCTTGAAACTAAGCAGCGGCGCTGGCTGTCGCTGGGGAGAAACCGCGAGGCAGACCCGCTCGTGATATGGCACCATCCAGGCGCAGATTAGGCAGACTCTTGGTCACCACGTCGCGCACACCAATCAGCTTTTCAATGTCAATGCCGGTGCGCAAACCCATGGACTCGAGCATATACACTGCGTCTTCCATCACGATATTCCCACTGGCGCCCGGCGCGAATGGACAACCGCCCATCCCCCCAAGGGACGCATCGAAGTGCCTGACGCCTGTTTCCAGCGCCGCCGCCAAGTTGGCAAGTCCGGTACCTCGGGTGTCATGAAAGTGCGCGGCCACGGGTATGTCGCCGGCTTCAGCCAGCACTGCGCGGAATACCTGTTTGACCAATGCAGGGGCGGCATAGCCCACCGTATCCGGGATAATGAGCTCGTCCGCGCCCGCTTCGAGTAAGGCGACCGTCCACCGCACGACTTCCGAAATCTCAATCTTGCCCTCATATGAGCAACCCAGCGCGGTTGCAAGACCACCGCATATCACCGGTCTTTTATGGGACGGGATTTCTCGAGCGCTTGCAACGATACTGCGGAACTCTTCGAGGGACGTTTCACGGCTGCGACGAACATTTTTCTGGTTGTGGGTCTCGCTGACCGACATTACAAAGTTCAGCTTATGTACACCAAGTTCGAAACCGCGCTGGGCCCCTTTGATGTTCGGAATAAGGGCGGCGACTTTCAGCCCCACCACGCTCAGTGATTCACGTGTAACCGCTTCCGCGTCAGCGAATTGGGGCAATAGTTTAGGAGGCACATAGGATGTCACCTCGATCTCCGGCATTCCGGCATCTGCTTCAGCGCGTATCCACCGTAGCTTGTCCTCAGTTTCCACAAAGTCGGTTATTCCCTGGATTCCATCTCTCAGGCCCACCTCGCGCATCACTACATCTCGTTCCACGTCTTTCTCCTGTTTTTACACTATATGTTTACTTGCCCTGAAAGATCGGCTTTCGCTTTTCGTTGAAGGCGAGTACGCCTTCAACGCGATCTTCTGTATCCACCAAATGGTTGTAGGCCTCGACTTCGAACCGCAGCGCAGTACGCAGTTCCATCTCCCCGCCGTAGCGGACAGACTTCTTGATTTGCCGTACCGAAAGTGGCGCATTCTCTGCAATGCGAGCCGCCGTGTCGAGCGCCCGCTCGACAGCCGTAGACCCATCACAAATTTGGCTTACCACCCCCCATTCCAAGGCCTGTTGTGCCGTGAACGGGGCTCCTGTCATTAAAATTTCCTTTGCACGCCGCTGCCCCACTGCTCGCGGCAGCAATTGGGTGCCTCCCGCGCCCGGCATGATGCCCAGCGTGACTTCTGTTAGTGCGAACCGGACGTCCAGGTCGGCGTAAATGAAATCGCAAGATAGAGCCAGCTCTAATCCGCCGGCATAGGCATGCCCATTAACCGCTGCAATGACCGGCAACGGCATATCGATGAGAGTCCAATACATACGCTCGAACAATTCGTGCTGCCGTTGCCACGTACTCTTGCTCATACCATTACGCTCTTTCAGGTCGCCACCCGCGCAAAAGATACGATTGCCGCTACCTGTAAGGACAACGCAGCGATAGTCTTCACTATCCGCGGTCAGCCGATTCCATAGATTCAGCAGATCGTGGCCCATCTGGGTACTGATCGCATTGCCAGATGCGGGCCGATTAAGAGTGACCTGCAAGACATGGGCGCGAGGTCTTGCCAGCTCGATGGTGTCGTAGTGTTGGTCAACTAGGGACATTGTTGCGTACCTGTAGTATCGATAAATAAGGGTCAAGGATGGAGGAAGTGTCCGCACCTAGAACTGGCGATGCACTTCTGGGAACGGGGCGATGCCCGTCATAGCTGATAGGCAATCCGAGGACGGGCATCGAACAACCGGGAAGAGTCTGGATTAGACCAAGCGCGGCCGTTTGTGGATGCTCGAGCATCTGCATCACAGTATTGACCGGCGCTGCAGGAATACCCGCCGCCTCCATGGAAGCCATCCATTCGGACGTAGATTTAGTCGCAAAAATGGGATCGAGCAATCCATACAATTCGGCTTGATGCAAAACTCGCGCCGGGTTGTCGCAAAACCGCTTATCATCAGCCCATTCTGCGCGACTTAGGGCGACAGCCAGTTTGCGAAACAGGCTATCACTGCCTGCGGCGACCACCACTTCGCCATCAGTGGTGGTATAGGCCTTATAGGGAACGATGCTGGCCGCGCCGGAGCCGTACCGGCCGGGCGAAATGCCGGTAACCGAGGCCTGAGCGGCGATGATCGACATCCATGTGGCTGATGTCTCGAAAAGCGAGACATCGACAAGCGAACCCTGCCCAGTCGCGACGCGAGACTGTAGAGCGCTGAGAATCGCTATTACGGCCCACATTCCGGTGCCCATATCGACGATAGACGAGGCAACCCGCACCGACGGCCGCCCTTCCTCCCCGGTGGTGCTCATGATCCCGCCGAACGCCTGCATGAGCGGGTCATAGCCGGGGCGGTCCTTCAGTGGCCCCTTGCTGCCGAACGCGCCCATGTTGCAGTACACAAGAGACGCTTTGCGGGCACGCAACGATTTCGCGTCCAACCCTAGATCGTCTACCTGGCCCGGGCGTAAATTTTGAATAACGACATCGACCTCGGCGTCAATAAAGTGGATAAGTGCATCGACTTGGTCGGCGTCACGCAGTGAGCATATGATCGACTGTTTGTTCCGGTTGAGCGCCTGGAATATCGCAGAGGTTTCATCTATGAACGGTGGCCCCCATCCGCGCGCATCATCGCCGCTGGGCTTTTCTACTTTCACTACCCGTGCGCCTAAATCCGCCAGAATCTGGCCTGCGAACGGTGCGGCAACACTATGCCCGAGTTCGAGTACGGTGAGATCGCGATAAGGCAGCTCCAAGGTGTCGGCGGCCGAATGGGGAGGTTGCTCGCATGGTTCCATGTCTTTCTCATTTTGATTTGTACGTATATACTTTACACGAACTTGATTTATACGTACATTACAATCTGCCATTCAAAACACATAGGAGACAACAAATGAAGTTCATGCAAATCGCAGCCCTTGCCGCCATGACTTGGTGGGGGAGCCAAGCTGCAGCGGCCTACCCAGACCACCCCATCAAAGTGGTCGTCCCGTTTCCGGCCGGACAAACGACAGATATCCTGGCACGCGCGATGGCGGACGAAATGGCCAAAGTTGTCGGCCAGCCCATCTACATCGAAAACAAAGGCGGTGCTGGCGGCATTATTGGAATCGAGGCGGCCAAGCGCGCTCCTAACGACGGATATACCGTGTTGATCGCATCCAGCGGCCCTTTAGCCATCAATCCGAACCTGTACAAAGACATTCCATATCAGACAATGGAAGACTTCGAGCCGGTTGCGATGATTCTGGAGGTGCCTCAGTTTCTGGTTGCCCGAAGCGACTTCCCGGCCAAGAATCTCAACGAACTCATTGAGTTGGTAAAAAAGAATCCCGAAAAGTATAACTACGCGTCGGGCGGCGTCGGACTCACCAATCACCTCACCATGGAGATGCTCAAGAACCAGACCGGCATGGAAATCCGGCACATCCCCTACCGAGGAGCGACCGCCGCGCTGACAGGCCTAATTGGCGGTGATACCCAGATGATGTTCGAGTCCGGCCCTGCCATCATGTCGCATGTGGAAGCGGGGCGACTCAAAATCTTCGCTGTCGGCAGCAAAAAGGGCTCTCCGCGCTTTCCGGACGTAAAGAGCGTTCATGAGGCCGGCGTCGATGGCTTCGATGCCGCAACATGGATGGCGGTCATGGTTCCAAAAGGGACATCGCCAGAAATCATTCAGACGCTCAATCGCGTCACGAATGAAGTGCTCCAGCTGCCGTCCGTGCAAGAGAAGTTCACGGCGGTCACGGCAACAGCGCGTATTGCCACAGTGGAAGAGACCCGAGAATTTCTGACGCGTGAGCTCGCCCTCTGGAAAGAAACCATCGATAAAGGAAATATAAAACCCGAATGATTGAAGGATAAAAGGGTCCGACGCGTGGGCGGCGGCCTCTTTTCTTTGTATAACCAGGAGCAGAAATGAAGTTGTTGAGGTTTGGAGAGAAAGGTCGTGAGAAAGCAGGCGCCATACACACGGATGGTTCGATACGGGATATTTCTTCGTTCGTCTCTGATATTCAAGCTCCGGAACTGAACGCGGCGTTGTTAGAGCGCCTGAAAGGCATCGATCTGGCATCCATGCCAGTTGTGAAAGCGCCTGTCAGGATCGCCGAACCGGTTGGTGGCATTCGAAAGTTCATTGCCATTGGCCTGAATTTCTATGATCATGCCAAAGAGGTTGGTGCGCCCATCCCCGAAGAGCCGGTCATCTTTATGAAGGCAAGCAGCTGTATTCAAGGGCCGAATGACCCGGTCGTCATTCCGCGCGGAGCGAGTAAGGTCGATTGGGAAGCGGAGCTAGGTATCGTGATCGGCACCCGTGCCCGCTATGTCCCGCTAGACGAAGCGCTCAATTATGTCGCCGGGTACTGCATTGTGAATGACGTCAGCGAGCGCAGTTACCAAATGGAGCGCGGCGGCACCTGGGATAAGGGCAAGGGATGCGATACGTTCGGACCGATAGGGCCGTGGCTGGTAACGGCCGATGAGATTGACGATCCGCAATCGCTCGATGTCTCGCTACTTGTCAATGGCGAGGCCATGCAATCCGGCAACACACGCACGATGATCTTTGACGTCAAAAAAATCGTCAGCTATGTGAGCGAATTCATGACACTTGAGCCGGGCGACGTCATTACGACGGGCACACCGCCAGGCGTCGGGTTAGGTATGACGCCACCCCGTTTCTTACAACCAGGCGACGTCATGACGGTGAGCATTTCAGGGCTTGGAGAGCAGCGACAGCAAGTCGTTGCTTTCGAACGTTGAACGCTCGACAGCATAACGGTAGCCATAGAGGAAAAGCCGTAGCTTGAAGCGGTTCGACTGAGACTGAAGGAAGACTAGCCACTTCATTTCCATGCTGGCGGCTTTTCTTCTGTCTCGTCTATTGGCTGACATGCTCCCATTGGGCAATGAGCTGGAAACGGTCACTCAGAAAATAGTTGTCCGAAAACGTCAGCATCCTGCCCGATTCGTCATAATATGCGCGCAGCAGACGCAATGCTGGCGCGCCCTGCTCGTTCCGTAGCGACCAGGGCGCTTCTTCCGGCATCAGCGCCGCCTCAATTTTTTGCCATACGCGCCGCACCGGCAAGCTAAACCTGCTTTCCAGCAGCTCAAAAACGCTGCCTCCTTCACGTTCGACGGCCTCGCCGACGCTTTCATGCTCGGGCAATACATATAGATTGGAAAATCCGATCGGTGTATCGCTATCGGCCCGCCAGCGGCAGCATACAAAGCGTATCCATTCACCCTCGACCTTAGCGTCCAGCTGTTTGGCAAGCGACTGCGGAACCTTCACTCGCGAACGCATCAGGATGTTTAGCCGCGTCTGCGCCGTGTACTGGAGAACATCTTGAACATTGGCTACGCCAGCCATGAACTTCGACTTTGCTGACTCGCGTTTCGTCGATTTGACGAAAGTTCCACGACGGGGGAACCTCTCCACCATGCCGGCATCCACTAAGCCGCGCAACGCCTCGCGAACGGTATGACGACTAACTTGATACTGTTCAGCAAACTCTTCTTCTCGCGGCATCAGTTGCCCGACTGCATACTTGCCGGAGCGAATATCTTCCTCAAGCAGGTTACGTAACTGTAAATAACGAGGTTCTGCTTTAGTCGGTTTCATCTATTGGACACGGACTCTGTGGCGCTGTTGATGGGATTAAGTACGTTATTGTCGAAAGTTTTCGTGCCTAGCGAATATTTGTTCAGACATATTATAGTAAACGCATTTTAGCGCTTCAGATGGAAGCAACAGTCAGGTTCAGCTGTGACCTTAACCGGGTTATGAAGTATCCGTGGCCGGGCCATTTACCAGCGCACTACGGTCTAGAAAACTTTCTGCGAAATTGGATGTGCAGTCATTTTCTTGGAGCCGTTTATGACGTTGCCAAGCCTGAATGCTGTCCATACTCCATAGGGCTTAGCGCACTGACTGATATTTTGAGGCGACGTTCAGCCGTTTCCATTCGCATTCCAGCTGTTCAATTAGCGCTTCGCCAAATGGCGATTGACTACGTTCCTTGAGGGTGATCAGCCCTAGAACACGACTGATACGTGGTTGAACCAGCGGGCGAATCGAGAGGCCAATACTGAGCGCCTCAGCCAATGCACCCTCTGGGACAATGGCAATGCCAACGCCGCTGGCGACGAACTGCAACATGGTTGTGAATTGTGTCACCGTAATGTCGTGGGAAAGATTTAACCCCGCAGTTATGGCTGTTGCATCGATCAACCGTCGGGTGCGGGAGTCGGAAGGCAGCGAAACCAACTGCTGGCCCTGCAAGGCACTCCAGGAAATCTGCCTGCGTCTTTCGAGTCGATGCCCCTTGGGCAAGACAACGTGAAAATACTGTTTGCTAAGCGGCTTCTGGGCAAAGATTGGTGCAATATCATCCAGATACGTTAGGCCGATGTCTGCGACACCCGATCTTACGTTCTCAATCACATTTCCGTGCACGCCTTCATAGATATGGAGGTCGACGCCAGGACGCTCCTGCTTATAGCGCGCCACGATTGTGGGAAGTACGGTACAAGCGACTGACATCACTGACGAAATGACAACCTGGCCCCGTTGCTCGTTGGTTCGTTCCTGGACCGCTGTCAGGTATATCTGTACGTCATTGAGCACACGCTCGGCTAAAGCGACGAACTCCTTGCCGGCATCGGTGATCTCCACCTTGCGTGTAGTGCGATTGAATAGCGTCAATCCCAGCAAGCCCTCGACACGTTGCACGGTTCGCGTGAGTACCGGCTGCGACATATGCAACGTGATTGCGGCTGCGTTGAAACTTCCGTAATCGGCTACTGCCTTAATCGCGAGCAGCTCCTTGGCGCTGAAATTGAGTCGGTCGGTATGGATCATGGCGGGATAGGGAAATGACGAAGAAAAGGACACTATGCCACGCACCAAATTATTTATGTTTTTTTGACAATTATGAGAATCAATAGATTCGGATTGGCAATAATAACCGGTGTGCTTATGATGGACTCATCTTTTTAGTGCAGGAGTACAAAATGATGGGCACGGCAACACAGGGCAGTTTGGTCGAGGCTGACGTCGACTTGGTGGAGTACTACTACGAAAAGGGTTTTAGCGACGGTTTGCCCGTCGTTCCGCCCACGCAGGAAAAGGTCGATGATGTCGTGCAGGTGCTCGGCGGAGACCCCGAGCACGTAGAGTGCAAGGTAGCGCCTCGCTGGGGCGAATTGACCCGCGAAGTGCTGGCGATCAACATGGTCATGGCAGGCTGCAAGGCCTCCTACGCACCGGTCGTAAGGGCTGCCATACTGACGCTGACAGATGCTGCCTTCAACCTGAACGGCGTCCAGGCAACGACGCATGTCGCATCTCCGCTGATCGTCGTGAATGGACCAATTACCCGCGAACTGGATATGAACGGCGGGGCAAACGCATTTGGGTCGGGTAATCGCGCCAACGCGACGATAGGACGCGCAGTGCGCTTGATTATGTTGAATGTAGGCGGCGCGTGGCCGGGAGACCTGGACAAAAGCACATTGGGCCATCCTGGCAAATACACATATTGTGTAGCAGAGAACGAAGCGCAGAGTCCTTTTGCTCCCTACCACGTGGAGCATGGCTACAAACCCGCCGAATCCACGGTGTTTGCGATCGCCGCCGAGGCGCCTCACAGTGTCACCAATCACGTATCGAATGATCCGGAAGGAATCCTGGATACCATCTGCTCGGCAATGAGCACTATCGCGTCGAACTCGGCTGTACTGGGCGGGCATATGGCCGTCGTGCTGGGTCTCGAGCATGCGAAAACCATTGCACAGCACGGCTGGAGCCGCGCCGACATCCGCAACTATATCTTCATGAACCATGGCAATCGCTTTATCGATCTAGCCTACGGTCATCGGTACGGAAAGGTATACAACCGGAACCTTCCCAAATGGTACAAGCGCGAAGACGACACGCGAATTCCCATCATTCATAGCCCCGACAACATCCATCTGTTTGTGATGGGTGGGGAAGCGGGCCGATTCTCTGCTGTCATTCCGGGATGGGGTCATATGAGCACACCCGTGCTCAAACCGATTGACCTTGACACCGTCGCCGCGGGCCCAGACTGCTCCAGCGGCACGTGCGCACTTTGAAACATAAGGATATTGCCATGTTGATGAAAACAGAAAACGGACAGGTTCGCGTCTTCGATCCACGCGGTGTCATTCGTTCCGTAACCGTGCCCACTGCCAAGCGGCATGAGCAGCTTGATGGCTTGAGGCTAGGTGTCTTAGACAACTCCAAGTGGAACGCCAACAAAATTTTGCGCGGCGCCATTGAGGCCTTGAGCAAAGAAATTGATTTCAAGGCAGTCAATTATTACGTCAAGCACAGCTTCTCCAAGGACGCCGCGCCTGAGCTGATTGATAAGATCATCGAAGAGAACGACATCGTACTGACTGCAATCGGCGACTGTGGATCGTGCACGTCGGGGTGCCTGCGCGATGCCATCGCGTTGGAAAAGCAAGGGATCCCGACCGCGGTCATCGTGACGACCGAGTTCGTCAAGGAAACGGTACTGACGCGGCAAGCGCTGGGCATGCTGGACCTGGAGCCGGTCATTATTTCCCACCCCGTCAGTTCGATCACCATGGAAGAAGTTGGGCAGCGCGTGGCGCAGGTTCTAACGCAGGCTCAGGCGGTCTGGAAAGGTACGCAAGACGGTGCGGCAGAGAAGTACCTCGAGAACCGCAGCACGCCGGATTGATCCAATTATTCGGTGTTCGCGGCCAGTTCGCAGCAGGCTTGGCTTCGCGAATACTCATCGCAGTCGGCAGCATTTTTTCCTTCACGAAAAGGGTTAGCGTATGAGCTCGCTGTCGGGATTACGAGTGCTGGATCTCTCACGGGTGCTGGCCGGTCCCTGGTGCGCACAGACACTTGCGGATCTTGGTGCGGATGTCATCAAAGTCGAACGGCTCGGCACGGGGGACGACACCCGCGCATGGGGACCGCCCTGGCGCGAAGCGCCCACGGGCGGCGAGCGGGATTCGGCCTATTTTCTCAGCACAAACCGTAACAAGAAGTCGGTCGCGATCGATTTTTCGACACCGGAGGGTGCGGCACTGCTGCGAGACATGGCTACCCAAAGCGATGTACTGATCGAGAACTTCAAGGTCGGCAGTCTAAATCGATATGGGTTGTCCTATGAAGAGCTGGCGATTCTAAATCCGCGCCTTGTTTATTGCTCCATTACGGGCTTCGGCCAGGAGGGGCCGTATGCCCGACGCGCAGGCTACGATTTTCTGATTCAGGGCATGGGCGGTCTGATGAGTATCACCGGGATTCCCGATGGGCTTCCGGGCGCGGGCCCTCAAAAAGTCGGCGTTGCCATGACCGATCTTCTGACGGGCATGTACGCAGCGACCGGCATACTCGCCGCAGTGATGGAAAGCCGACAGACCGGCCTGGGTCAGCATCTGGATATTTCGTTGCTGGATGTTCAGATTGCCAGCCTGGCAAACCAGGCGATGAACTACCTCGTGGCCGGGAAGTCGCCTGGCAGGCTGGGCAATGCCCATCCAAATATCGTGCCCTACCAGGATTTCCGCACACGCGACGGGTACATGATTCTTGCGGTGGGAAATGACGCGCAGTTCAAGCGCTTTTGTCACGCATGCGAGCACCCGGAGTGGGCAGACGATCCCAGGTTTTCGATGAATTCGGCCAGGATAGCGCACCGTGACGCGCTGATCGCGGATATTGCCGACGCCATGACGGGCCACGACACGGCCTACTGGATAGCGCTACTGGAGGATGCAGGCGTGCCTTGCGGGCCGATCAATACTATCGAAGAGACTTTTGCCGACCCGCACGTAGTGCAACGTAATACGCAGATATCAATTGATTCTCCGCAAAAAGGAAATATCCCCACAGTTGCCAATCCCATCCGCTTATCCAGAACGCCCGTTGAATATCGTTTGGCTCCGCCGGGGCTTGGACAGGATACGCGGCAGGTGCTAAGCGAATTCTTGGGACTGGAGCCGGGGGAGATCGAAGCATTGATTCAACAGCACGTCGTGGTCTGTGCCTGATGGATAGAATTTGCGCAAAGCCGACACATCAAGCGTAGCACCCTACAACAATAGCCATATAGGACAAGGAGAGAGACAAATGAAAACAATTAAGGTGGCAGCAACCCTGCTGTTTGGGATAACGATCGCAGCACAGACTGCATCTGCGTGGGCTGCAGAAGCCTATCCGCGCAAACCCATTACGATGGTCGTCCCCTTCCCGGCGGGCGGGCCGACGGACATCGTGGCCAGGATCGTCGGTCAGAAGCTTTCCGAGGACCTGGGCCAGACCGTTGTTATTGACAACAAGCCAGGCGCCAGTAGCGTGATTGGCGCAGGCCAGGTTGCTCGTGCGCCGGCGGACGGGTATACGTTGCTGCTCAACTATTCCGGCCATGTCATCAATCCATATTTGAAGAGTGATCTGCCATTCGATCCTCTGAAGAATTTCGTGCCCATCGTGGGGCTTGCATCGACGCCGCAGCTTCTCGTGGTATCGCCCAATGTTAAGGCTACATCGATCGAGGGCCTGATCAAACTGGCCAGGGCATCCAAGAATCCCCTGACCTTTGCGTCGTCCAGCATTGGCGCTCCCGGCCATCTCGCTGGCGAGCTGTTCAGCCAGTTGACGGGCATACCCCTGATGCACGTGCCATATCGTGGCAGCGCGCCAGCGTTGACGGATCTGCTGGGTGGACAGGTAGACATGATGTTCGATAGCGCGCCTTCCTCTATCGGTTTTGTGCGGGCAGGCAAGCTCAAGGCGCTGGGAGTCACGTCCGCACATCGATCAGAAGTTGCGCCTGAATTGCCGACAATGGACGAGTCTGGTCTGAAGGGATTCGCCGTGACCACTTGGTATGGCGTCTGGGCGCCTGCACATACACCTGCCGATGTAGTGGCCAAGCTCAACGAAGCGCTGAACAAGGTGCTGTCTGATCCCGGAGTAAGGGAAAAGCTGCTACAGGCGGGCGCCGACCCATTGGGTGGCTCACAAGAAAAATTCGCGGCGTTCTGCCAGTCTGAATTCGAGCGCTATGGTGCGATCGTAAAAGCCGCAAATATTAAGCCTCAGGCGTAAGACAGAGCCAGTAAAACATGACGAAGCGCGTCAAACAACTTGTCCTGGGATCGGCGCCCAGCAGGTTATAGCGCAGCCATCTATGCGGCGCGGATGCTCAATATCTTGGCCTACCGTCCGAGCAAGCTTTGTTAGGAAAAGGTTGGTCACGAATATTGCCAATTAGATTGGAAACAGTAATGTCGTCCTAAGGCCTCCGCCCAGATACTTAATTTTGAGTATTGAATACATTAATTCTGCGGCCGTAACGGAGACAGCAGCTCATCCAACTGCGCAACCTGATCTAAACGTTCCCAGTCGTTGAAAAGTTTCTCTGCGACATCCGTCTCTAGAATGCCATCCGCACAATCCATGAATTTGGCGCGTCTATCCGCCGTACTCATTGGATTTCGCGGATCGCCGGACGGCACTAGGACCTTTTGACTGAGCGCCTGGCCCCGAGCGAATACGGTGACCTCTGCGGGTACCGCGTCGGCGGAGATCGCCGGCTCGAGGTCGGCACGAGGGTTGAAGCTAATACGCGGCAAAAGAGCCTGTACCCTGGGATCGTTTATCCATGCCTCGTCAAAGTGGCGCAAGGCTGCGCTACCTTCTATCGCCGCAACGGCCAAACAAAATTCCATACTGAACTTGCCTTCCAGGCCGCTCACGGGACGCGGGTACAAGAGCACCTTGTGGGCAAAAGGACTTGCATCGCAATCGATTCGCTCGATCTCCTCTAGTTTAAGATTGTGCTGATCTTTGATGGCAATCATGGCGTCAAGGGCACAGTGAGTACCGCCGCAGGATGGATAGCGCTTCAGGACGATGCCGGGTTCCGTCAATTCCCACGGTTTGCCAAGCATGACCTGGAGTCCATCAGAATCCGGAACGGTACGCGCATTCAATGTGCGAGCCCACCCGAATTCGCCTTCGAACGCTACAAGACTCGATGTGAACCCGTCTCGCGCCAACTCGGCTGAAAAAACGCCCGCACGTGCCGCATTTCCAGCGTGTAGCGGCTTGGTCATTGTGCCAAAATTGCGCCGTACCCCGCTGGCTTGCGAGGCTGCGATGCCAAGCGCCATGGCGATCTGCTTTTCGGTAAGGCGCATAAGCTTCGCGCAGGCTGCCGCCGCCCCGATCACACCGATAGATGCCGTGGCATGCCACCCATGCTCATAATGTTGCGGGTTTACAGCCCTGCCCAACTTGCCAATGATTTCCACCCCTATTGCGTATGCCTGGATGAGATCGCGTCCCGACGCCCCTTCCGTCTCGGCGACCGCGAGCGTTGCTGAAAGGACGGTTACGGAGGGATGGCCGTATAGCGACCACAGAATGTCGTCGTAGTCCAACGCATGGGCAGCAGCCCCGTTCACCAAGGCAGCTGCCTGGGCCGAGGCGCCGGAAACGCCCCCTATTATCGTGGCCTTGCCTTCACCCCCACTCGACTGAGCCACTCGTCTGACGATACGCCCGACCTCTGTTGCAGAGCCGGCAACAGTGCATCCGATGCAGTCCGAAATAGTGGTTTTCGCTGCCACCACATTGTCATTATTCAAAGCCGAAAAGTCGGTCTCTGATACGAAACGGGCCAAGACTTCACTGACTGTCATTTGCATATCTTTTGGTTGAATTGAATGTTCTATAGGAGTTGACGGAATCCACTGATAGATCAGCACGATGCGCGGCGCAAATTGATCGCATCATTTCTGGCGCTTCATGTCTGCGGCCTCGATTATCTTTTTGAACCGCGCGGTGTCATAGTTGATCAACGCGGCGAAATCCTCCGGTGTGGTCACGAAAGGATCCAGACCGAAGTCTTTCAGTTTCGCTTTGACGTCCGGAAGATTCATGATGATTCCGATTTCTTCGGAAAGTTTCTTGACAATCAAATCCGGAGTCCCGGCCGGGGCAAGGATTCCTGCCCACGTTCCTGCCTCGAATTCAGGAAGGCCTTGTTCGGCAAAGGTCGGGACGCTTGGAAGCGCCTGCGATCGAGCCTCGCCAGAAATGGCAAGTGCTTTCAAGGCGCCTGACGCCACATGCTGGATGACAGCGGTAGGAGAGCTGAAATACGCTTGCACATGACCTCCCAAAGCGTCGTTCAATGCAGGCCCAGATCCCTTGTACGGTATGACTTGAAGTTTAATGCCCGCTTCGGTATTGAAGGTTTCAGCAGCCAGATGCGTCAGACCGCCGCTATCTCCCGCCGCAAAATTGATGCTTGTCGGATTCTTTTTAGCCAAAGAGGTAAATTCGGCGATGTTATTGGCTTTGACAGAAGGGTGCGTAACCAGCACCAGTTCCAGTTTGTACAGGGTACTGACCGGTGCAAAGTCCTTTTCGATGTTATACGGCAAGGACGCCTTCATTAGAGGATTGATGGCGTGCGTATTCACGACCATCAGCAGCGTATACCCGTCGGCAGGCGCCTTGAGCAGATCCTGGGAGGCAATGACGCCATTAGCGCCTGGGCGGTTTTCTACAATAACCGGCTGTCCCAGCCGCTCTGTCATTTTCTTTCCCAGTAGCTGCGCAACTACCGTGGTGCTGCCGCCCGGCGGAAACGCCACCAGCAGGTGTATCGGTTTAGTGGGGAAAGCTTGCTGTGCGAATGCGACACCGGTTGTTGCAACAGCGACGGCCGAGGCGATAAGGCCGCGCACTATTATTTTAAGAAATGTCATGAATGTCTCCAACTGCAGGTTATTGGGTTTTGATGCCCGCGCCGACGATTACATCGCTCCATTTCTTCTCTTCGGATGTCATCAGGGCTGCGAAACTTTCCAATGTGCTGGACACTGGCTCGGTACCCAGGGAGGTATAACGTTCCCTCAAGTCGGGATTCGCAAGGACTTTATTGACGCCAGCGTTCAATATGCGCAGGACAGGTTCTGGCGTGCCCTTGGGCGCCACTAGCCCGTACCACACCGTTAGCTCATAGCCATTGGGCCCTAGTTCGGATACGGTGGGTAAGTCGGGCGCCAGCGTCGATCGCTTTGAACTGGTTGCGGCCAGCGCGCGCAGATTGTTGCCACTCTTGATGTGCTGGGTTGCCGATCCGATCGTGTCCATCATCATCGATACCCGTCCTCCAATCACGTCGACCATCGCCGCGGAACTCCCCTTATACGGCACGTGCATAATGTCCACCCCGGCCATCGAATTGAACAACTCCATGCCAACATGATTCACTGAAGCGAAGCCAGCGGATCCATATGACAAGCCTCCGGGCTTGGCTTTGGCCAACGCAATCATCTCGCCCAGTGAGACGGCCGGAACGTTCTTGTTCATGACCAAGATGAACGGCGTGGTACCGATCAGGGCGACCGGTGCAAAGTCCTTGATCGGTTCGTATGACAAGTCCTTGTAAAGTGCCGGGGTCATTGCGGTGGCAGTGCTGGCCACATACAGCGTGTAGCCATCGGCAGGCGCCTTTGCAACCAGCGCGCCGCCCAGCGTTCCGCCCGCTCCCGGCTTATTCTCGATTGCGACCGGTTGCTTCAGTTCTATGGACAGGTGCTGCGCCACGATCCGGGACAGCGTATCGGTACCCCCACCGGGGGAAAACGGAACGACAATTCGAATGGGTTGACTCGGAAAATTCTGGCTGTGTGCCGTATTCGCACACAGTGCTGCCGCGGTGGTCACGATTGCGCAAATTGCTTTATTTGTTCTCAAGTTTGTCTCCTTAGTGGGATTTATTCTTATCCGTCTAGTCGACGCGGCGCTGAACTGACTACCCCTGCAGCGCTTGCCCCGTCCTAAATATGAATAGCCAAGGCCGCGTCGTACGCATTCCACATCGTGCGCGAATCCGGCACCGTTGCAAGGCCCAGCACCGTTGAGATAAGCGTTTCCTGTTGGGCGTGCTTCAGGGACTCTTCGGTTAAAGCGCGGAATTTCCGCACAACTTTTTCTTCAGTCATCACAGCAAATTGCATCGTGCCGGCGGAATCTGCGTTGCGCACATAATCCGTCTGGTTCTCCATGACCGTTCCATCGCGTAAAACGATCTTGACGGAGGAGTCGATTCCGTATGGATTATGGCGATCCAGCTCTTCGTCCACCACATGACGAATACGCCCCGCCAGCGCTTTCACGTCGGCTCGGCCATAGCCGTTCAGCCAGTACTTCAGTATGCCGGGATCTTCATATACGGGTCGTATGTCGTGGATCAGCGCCATGGCCGCGCCATACTCTGTATTGAAGTGGATTTGAGCATCGGTCTCGGGAAATTCGTGGCCTTGCGCTTTCACAAAGAATGCCGGCGTCCCCACCACCACTTCTTCAATGTCGGCGATAGAAAATTGCTGGGTTTTTTTAATCTCGCTGATCGCGTCGATGACGCCAATGACTTCAGCGCCCACCGGGTAATACTTCATTGCGGTACGCCGGAAGCCGACAAATTCCTCGCCCAAGCCATGCTGGATTGCATCAAGATTGAAGCCGCTGGCGCTAGCGGTCATCGTCCGGCAGTAGCCCCAGTCCGGATGTTCGAAGGTATCCAGGCGCGAACGTAGTCCTTGTTGCGCCATGAGCGCAGCCAGGACGCCAGTTTCGGCTCCGCGGCCGCAATGGACTCGCTTAATATCCGAACCCAGGCGCGCCAGCATCAAGCCTCCTCCCGCAAGGTCGGCAGCGATGACCATCGCTTGTGCAATACCATCCCGGTCCAATCCCATAAGCATTGCCGCTGACGCCGCGGCCCCAACCGCCCCATGAAAGGGCGGTGTATGCCAGCCTATGTCCAGTTCGGGCGATGGTCCGACGCATTCGGAAAGGCGAACGGTAACTTCGTAGCCGACGACCATCGCGGCCACAAAGTCCATCCCGGAAATTCGGCGCTCGGTCATGTCCAAGCCAGCCAGGCATGCAGGCACAATGCATGCGCCGGGATGAACATAAACGCCCAGATCGTTCAGTTCAAACGATTGGGCCAACGTACCGTGAGCCAGCGCAGCCGCCGTTGGACTCGTTCTGCTCTCGCTTCCTATCAGTCGACAATTTCCTTTGCCCATGGACGACACAAGCTCGGCAACGCAATGCGCCGGCTTGACCCGGCGGCCAAAGGTTATGCATCCGAAATTGTCGAGTAGACGCTGCAGCGCATGGGTTCGAACGTCCTTCGGTATCCGGCTGGGATCGCTTCTTACAGAACATGCGAAATCCGCCAATTTGTTCGCTATCCCGCCGTGGTCAGTTTGGGTCACGATGCCTCCTCATGGGCCGGTATAGCCACAGCTCCCCGGTCGCATAGCTTTCTTATGTCGTTGTCTGAATATCCGAGGCTCGATAAGACTGCCGTCGTATCGGCACCGAGTACGGGAGCTGGGTTACGTATCGTCATCTCGAATCCACTAGCACGGAATGGCAATTTGGGCAGATGTGCTGTTCTTCCGTTTGGTAATGGCGTCTCGCAAAGCTGGCCGGACGCCGTCAGATGTTCCTCGCTGCCCAACTGATCAGGACGACGGATAGGCGCGAACGGCAATTTGGCTGCCTTCAATTTTGCAATCGCTTCGTCCTGCGTATACTTGATCAGCAGCGCACCTATTGCCTCATTGACTTCGGCGCGATGTGCAAGGCGGCCAGCCGACTCCGTGAAGCGCGCGTCGGCACAAAGATCATCTGGACTGAATTCAGCGCAAAAGCGGGCCCAGTGTGCGTCTGACATAATTCCAACAAAGACGCGATTGCCGTCGCTGGTGGGGAACAACTGATAGACGCTGAAGCCCATTCGAGTCCCCTGTTGCATGGTTGCAAGGGGCACGGAATGCTCGTCGTTGTATTGGGCTGTTGCCATCCATTGGCCTACCAGGTATACCGACGTCTCGTACAGGCCGGCAACAATGCGTTGTCCGCATCCGTCCCCGGCGTCGCGCTGGCGTAACGCCGCCAATACGGCCACGATTCCGTACGTTGCAGCACCAATGTCTATAACGGACGCACCCGCGCGCATCGGGCGTTCTTCTGTGCCCGTCATGAACGCCAAGCCGCCCGCCATCTGGGCCAGTTCATCAAGCATCGGCTGTTCTTCCGAGGGCCCTGGCAAAAAGCCTTTGATGGACAGCCAGATTACTCCAGGATTAATTTCCGAGACCACGTCGTAACCTATACCGAGCCGGTCGACGGCTCCATAGCCGAAGTTGTCCACAATAACGTCGGCAGTTTTGGCCATCTGTAGAAAGATGGCTGCGCCTTCGCCTTTCAGGTTCAACGCGACACTACGCTTGTTGCGATTAAGCAGATGGAACATGGCGGCCATCGAACCCGGCATCTGGCGAACTTGATCGCCACCATTCACGGACTCGATTTTTGTAACTTCCGCGCCCATATCGGCAAGTATCTGGCCGGCCGCAGGACCTGCCACGATATGTCCTAGTTCGAGTACTTTAAGGCCGTCAAGAGGCAAGGCTGAACTACTCAGCATTGGTGACCCTCCCTTGTTCTTGGGCCACAGGTTCGTTGAGGAATCGAACCAGAAGATCATTGACCTCTTCAGCGCATTCATACTGAACCCAGTGTCCTGCATCGTCGAGAATCACTGTTTCGCGCAGTCCCAGTGTGTCAGTGACGCGCATCAGGCTGTCAAGCTGATCCCGATATAAAGCATCTTGCCGTGCCCAGACCCCGTAGACCGGGCATGGCCACTGTGCGGATAAGCCAAGCATAATGTCAGTAAGGACCAGTGTCCGCCCCTTGGCCCGATCCCGGGGCGCGCTGCGCTCTTGAACGGCAATGGCCAGATCGTCGACCCGGGCCTTGTCAAACAGCATGAGCGCATTCAGGTTTGAGCGGAACACTTCCTCGCGCTCGTCGGCGTTTTGAGCGCCGCGCATGGACTTCAACTGTGGAGGCTGGGTGACAAGGCCCAGCCCTGCGACGCTAATGAGTACCAGGCGCTCGAGTCCGGCCGGCCGTTCGGCAGCTATTAGAGCCGAAACCAGCCCCCCGAAAGAGAATCCAACAAGATCGAATCGCTGTTGACCGAGAATCTGTTTAATACCATCCAGAACATAAGGCGCAAGCGTATCGGCATCGAGCCTTCCATCTGGCGCATCAGAATCCCCAAAGCCCGGGAGGTCTGGTGCCCATACCGTGCGGGTGCGTGCCAGCGCTTCGATGTTGCGTATCCAGTGCATCCAGCTACCCGCACCGCCATGAAGCAGGACAAGAGCAGGGCCAGCGCCCCAACGCCGCCAGATCATCTTGGCCCCCGGCCCGCCCGCAGTTTGCACTTTGCTCGATGCCGCGTCGAGCCGCTCGATGTCTGAAACAATAAAGTCGGTACTCAAGCCAGTTCCTCCTGCAGCAGTCTGGATTCGCCCTTGGTCGAACAAGCCAGCGGCTTGTCCAGACGCACATCGCCCTCTGAGTCGAGCAGCATGGCGGCTACGCGCGCACGGTGCTCATACGTCGTGCCACAACGCAGTCCCCACGAGGCGACGCGCCGATACCAGAGATTGATGTCGCATTCCGTTATAAAACCAAGGCCCCCGTGCATCTGCTGGGCAGAACGGCAAACCATCAAGCATTTTTCGTTGGCGAAAGCTTTTGCTTGCGACACTTCGGCTGGGGCGGACAGCCCTTGACTCAGGCGCCAAATGGCTTCACGTGCCAGCAACTGAGACCCATCCACCGCGTTGAGCATGTCGGCGGCCATATGTTGGATTGCCTGGAACGCTCCAATAGGCTGTCCGAAGGCGTCGCGGTTGTTGACATAAGCAACGGCAAGCTCCATGGCCTGCCGTGCAGCACCTTGCATTTGCGATACCAGAAAGACGGCTGCGTAATCCATCAGGTCGCTCACGACGGCTGCGCTCTGCCCGTCTAAGCCAACGACGTTCGTGACCGGCACGCTTACATCCCGGAATGTCACCACGGATTCGCTGTCTTTGGCGGTGGGGTGCAGATGCTCGACATGGATGCCCTGCGCGGACGTGTCCACCAGGATGGCTGAAAGCCGGTTATCTTCGTCCTTGCATCGATAGGCCACGAGGCACTTCGCGGATGTGCTGAAATGATCCACAAAATACTTGGAACCCGTAAGCACGATATTGTCGCCATCCCGCCGGCCCTCAAGCTGGATGGCATCCGCATTCCAAACACCCGATTTTTCCGTTACCGCGAAGCTCATGATGAGTCGGCCGCTGCCGATCTCTGCAAGCAGGCCTTGCTGCCCGGGGGTTCCATGTTTAGCTAAAACCATGGCAGTCACCATGGTGGAATGTACCGATATCGGTGCGATATAGCGCCCGACTTCTTCAAGGAGCAAGCCAAGATAGCTTATCGGTAAAGCTTGGCCTCCTTGCTCTTCAGGCAAACAAAGTGTCAGCCAGCCCAGTGAAGCAAATTTGTCCCATAGCTCTTGCGAGAATCCGGTGTAGCCCTGCTCCGATTCTCTGGCCAAAGCGGCGGTACATTCTTTTTTCAAGAATTGCCCAGCCGCTTCCTGGATCGATATTTCCTGTTCGTCCGGTAAGACGTTCATCGGTTTTCTCCGTATGTTCTTTGAAAGTGCAGTTCAAGACTCTTGTCGCGGCATACCGAGGCCTTTGCGCGCAACCTGATCGCGCATGACTTGAACGCTGCCATGGTTCACGGTCGACTGGAATGCGCCCAAAAGGTTATGCGCGAATACGCCCTCTTTGATGGCCAGCGATGAGCCGTTCAGCAACTGGGCATAAGGCCCCAGTATCTGGCTGATGGCCTCGGTAGCCCGCACGCCATGTTCTGGCGCGAATACCTTTTCCGCCGAGCCCTCGTAGGTGAAGTTTCCGCCGTTCTCTTCGATGGACAGACTACGCATCGTCATGAGCCGGCAAACCTGTCCTTCGATCCAAAGTTCAGCCACTTTGTCGCGAACACTGGGATCATTGCGCTTCTCTTCCGAAAGCTCGCCGCCATTCTTGAGAAAATTGACGATATCCTCGTCCCGCATCACCGAAATCAGATAGCGCCGCGCCCCAACACGATCGAGGTTGAGGCCGCGCTGAGCGACGCGCCATCCGTCGCCCTCGGCACCAAGCAAACATGAGGCTGGCACTACCACGTTATCAAAGAACACCTCGTTCGTTCGTGGTTCCGCATAGGTCGTTGTCGCCGGAGCCCGCGGATCGTGCTGAATCGTCCATAATGGTCGAACTGTGATTCCTGGCGTGTTCATTGGAACCAACAGCACTGAAAGTCCCGCATGACGATGCGACCCGGGATCCGTCCGCACCATCAGAAATATGTGGGACGAGTTCTGGGCATTCGTCGTGTAGATCTTTTGTCCGTTTATGACATAGGTATCGTCAACGCGCGTGGCTCGGCACCGTATGCCGGCCAGATCAGTGCCACATTGAGGCTCGCTATATCCCTGACAGAAGATGATGTCGAGGCTGATTGACCCCGGGATAAATTCCTGCTTTTGCGCCTCAGTGCCCGAAGCCAGAATGGCTGGCGCGCCCGTGCCTCCGCCGCCCACCCCCAACCCCGCAGCCCGGTGGAACTCCTCCTCGACGATGAACTGCGCTATGCGACTGCGCCCTTGCCCGCCATACTGCGTTGGCCAGCTCACGGCTGACCAGCCCCGCTCGCGGATCATTTCCAGGAACTTCCGCGCTCGAGACGTATAGCCTTCTCCAACGACTGTTTCCTGGAGATCGCGCCTTACTTCTTCGGTGAGGTGCTCCTTGATAAACGCCTGGATAGACGCCCGAAGCTCGTTATCTTCGGCAGAAAACGCAAAATCCATGGATACGACACTCCTCGTTCACTGACATAAAACCAGAAAAGATCAACTTGCATGTCGATTGAATTGTCCGATAAAATTATCGATAATGCAATCGATTTTATTTGCTATATTCCTGGACCATGTCGCCCTACAATACGCGGTTATTCAAAAATTCCGTTGAAATGGGACACAAAGACGACCCCCACCCCACTGACGAGCGGCCGACCTGGAAGCTCATCGCCCAAGCACTCGAACTGGATATCATTGTTGGCCGGTTGCATTTTCGCGAACATCTGATCGAAGATGAGGTGATGAAGCGTTTCAACGCTTCACGTTATGCTGTCCGACGTGCGTTCGATGAGATGCAGCAGCAGGGACTAGTAGTACGCAGTGAGAATCGCGGCGTGCGCATACGCGGTTTCACGGCCAAGGAAGTATCTGACATTATTGGTGTACGGGAAATTCTCGAGACCGCCGCGGCAAGACAGATTCAAATGCCAGTCTCAAGCCTGATCATCGAGAAGCTTTGCTCAATCCAGAAACAGCACGACGAAGCAGGAAAAAAAGGCGACTATTATCGACTTTTCACCTTGAATAATGAATTTCACCGGACACTCTACAGCGCTTGCGGCAACGAAGAACTGGCGAAGGCTATAGCGAATTATTCCATGCAGGTTCAGCCAATACGCATGCGCTTTGTCCACGACGAAGTAAGGCGGCAGCAAACTGCGGAGGAACATTGGGCGATGATCAAAGCGGTACAGAACCAAGACAACGAGGCTCTGGTACAAATTTGTGAGAAACATTTGTCGGTGACGAAGGTGCTGTTCCTTCGTCAGCCAAACGGTGCCTTATCAATCACCGGCGATGCAATGAAGGAAAGGTAACTGTTTCTCTTGACAGTAACTCCACGCTCTTACCGGCCATGAGCTTGTAAATGTTAGCGGTCGATAATCGGGACCTACCGTCCAGCAAACTGGCCAACATGAGCGTAGGCGCCCAGATCCAATGGCGCGAGCCGCTGCGCGCCAGACACGGGGGTTGGCACGATACGGCCACGCTGCCTGGCCTGCTGGCTCTTGCGGTATGAGAGCTGCACGCTTACGGCCGCGCTAGATGTCCAGTAGATAACGTTAGCATCTTAGGATTTCCTTCAACTGCATTATCCAGTCAGGGTAGTTTGGTTCTCGATGGAGATCTGCAACCTTTTCCCTATTGACACATCCCTACTTGGCAGCACCCAGCACCAGATCCGCACCCTTCTCGGCCACCATCATGACGGCAGCCTGCGTATTGCCAGACACCATGGTCGGCATGACC
>LNAP01004652.1_pt1 | contig 27133 bp, 23 predicted proteins | sample 602601 | NCBI WGS metagenome assembly LNAP01 (sample SAMN02440304, study PRJNA202911) | soil metagenome | biome: Subtropical and temperate rainforests or woodlands; isolation source: soil samples (1 kg each in a 20% v/v slurry with milli Q water) were... ... | reverse complement strand
GGCTGCAGCGCAGCGGCGCCGTGTTCCGCAAAGTCTCACATGGGTGGTGCGCGGGGGGGGACTCGAACCCCCACACCATTGCTGGCGTCAGGACCTAAATCCGAATCAACCGAACACACGCAAACTTTATTTTCATAGGGAAAGTCGAAAAAAAGGAACCCAATTTTTCGACTTTCCCAAACTATTTCCCAAACTCGAGCAGAATCCCAAACAGGCATCTACCCGAGTAGAGAGGCATCACCTCCCGCTGGGGAACTCGGCATTCTATCCGACGACGCATTTCAGGAAGGGTTAAACCCATGGCCAACATCTCCAATCGCTCCCCCTGGCAAGTCAAGCTGGCAGGCCAGAAGGAGCAGAAATTTCGCCTGAAATCCAAGGCCTTGGAGCACCTGGCAACTCACGGACACACCGACCCCACCAAGCTGCCCAAGAACGCCTTGAAGCAACTCGAAACGGCGTTTGAGGTCCAGATTAAGCTTGCCGACAAAGACGGCAACGTCGTCATCCGAAGTGCCACTCACGACACGATGGACAAGGCCAAGGCATGGGCCAAGGAGCAAGAGGACGAAATCAAGAGCATCCGCACGAAGCATGGCGGGTTTGTTGCCGAGTACGAGACCATCACTATTGAGCAGGCGCTCAAACGGTTTCACACCCAGCATTACGCGGGCAAGCGCTCGTTCAAGGAAGTGAGCTACCGGATCACGCACCTGTCCGAATGGTTGGGCAATAACACGCTGTTGCGGGACCTGACCAAAAAGGACTTCATGCGGCTGCGGGACCAACTGCTGGAAGAGAAATATTCGGCCTCCTCCGTGCGCAACTATTTCACGGTCCTCACCTCCCTGTATTCCCACGCGGCCAATGAATGGCTGTACCCCGTGGACAACCCGCCCAGTGGGATTTCGCTGCCCAAGCCACAGAACAACATCCAGCGTTCTTGGATGGGTAACGAGTACGAGCGCCTGATGGCGTCATTAAAGGCCCACTCGCCATGGATGGTGCCGATTGTCGGTCTAGCGCTCGGGATGGCTTTCCGTCGTGGGGAAATCGTCCAAAGCGGTAAGGACAAGAAGACCGGAGAACAATCGGGCGGCATGCGCTGGGAAGATGTGGACTGGGACAACAACGTCCTGCGACTTCCCCGTGAAAAAAACGACCATACCAAAAACGTCACCCAGTCCCTCGGACGCTCGGTCCCTCTCACGCCCGAAATGAAAGACATCTTGCGGCCACTGTACGAGGCAAGCGCAACAAAGTCGGGCCTGATTTTTTCCAACACCATCCATTCCGTAACTGGCGCGTTCACTATCGCCTGCGCCAAAGCAGAACCGCCCATCAAAGGTCTGACGTTCCACTCGCTGCGCAAGATTGCGACAAAGAACCTGTCCAAGAAGGTGAACAACCCCATGGAGTTGAGTCGCCTCACGGGCCACAAGAGCCTAGATGTACTGAACCGACGCTACTACGATGTGCAGGTAGAGGAACTGTATGCCCTGTTGGTTGGAAACTCCGGCAACATACGCGACCGTGGCGTTAGCGCACTGACCAAAGTGCTTGGACTGACCGACACCATGAAGTTCGTGGAAGAAATTCGAGCCCTTCCGTCTGTGGACCATCTGTTCAAGTGAGAAGTCGACGCGAAGGCGGCGCGACGATCCCCCCTTGATTGCTATATAACCTCCTCCGCTAGTGGGGGACGCGGTGCGTTGCGCGCCGGATTGCCCTGCAAAGCACGATGGTCCACCGCGCCACATCGGACCAGAAGCACTGCGGCCCATAGCAGCACAAATATGGCGCGTGCGATACGGTGGAGGAATAGGCGGGGGATGCGGCGAAACGGGGGCATGGGGTCGGTTCCTTTCGCGCTGCACAAGGAACGCACCCAGGACACCGCCGCACACCAGCGCACAGCACACAGCCCACACCCTTCGCCATGGAACCGCAAGCCCCCATGACAGCCCTGGCTGGCATGAGGCACGCCCGTGGCGATCACCAGAAATCAAAAAAGCCTCCACGCGGGAGGCCTCTTGGAGATTCGCTGCAATCCGGTTAAATCGTCAGCGCTGCTTGTGGCACTGAGGGGGCTGACACACTGTCAACTGCTTTGGTGCGGCTTGACGGTCGTTTTGGCTTGATGGCCAACAGTGCTTTGACTGCGGGTGCTGCGGTAGGCTGCAATGGCAAAGTGGGCGAAGTCACGGCATCAACGGTCGGTTCGGCCACCGTATCCAGCACCAGCCGTCCGGTCAAGAAGTCGGCAATCTTGCCCGCATCACGGGCAGCCCTAAAAATCTCGAACTTGTCCTCTTTGAGCCGCTTGACCCAACTGCCAATGTACGCGGCGTGGTTCTCGATGGTGGTGGGCACGCCCAGCTGGGCCGACACCATTGCTGAGGCAAGTTCGACTCGAATTTCTTCTCGTGCGTAGTCGTCCGTACCCCACACACCAAACTGCCGGTTCAATCTTGAAGGGCTTCCGGTCCAGTGAGAAATTTCGTGCAACAAGGTGCCGGCGAAATCAGCGGCGCCGGTTGAATCACTTCCGCCACTGAACGCTCCCTCATGCGGCATCTGGATAAAATCTCGACCCGGCCCTGGCGCATAAAACGCCCGATTGCCACCGTAGCGGATATCGGGCTTCAAGCGTGCCACCACCTCGTTGACCGCCTCAATCGGTGTCCAGTTGCGCTCGGGTTTTTCCTGCGCTGCCAGTCCGTCGATTTGGGCTGCGTTGAAGACTCGGTACTCTGTGAGAAAGGGGATTTTCCTTGGCTTGTCGTCCTTGCCGGGCATGCCACTCTGTGGCGATACCATGGTGCTGTCACCATCACGCTCACTGGCTTGGAGCATTTTGAAGAAATAGACCGGCGTTGACTTTTCTGCCTTGCGTACCTGCGCTCCCAGCTCGCTCGCCTGCTTGTAGGTAAACCAGCGGTTGTCGTTGTAGCCATGCTCGTGGCTGGCCATGAACAGCAGCATGGTGTTGATGCCCCGGTAGTGTCGCTCGCTAGCACCATTCATGGGTAAACCCAGCTCGGCCAGTTCCGTCCATGGCTTTTGCCATGGGGCGGTGCCTGACTCAATAGCAGCGATGATTTTGTCGGTCACTTCCTGGTACAGGTCGCGCCGTGGTGCCTGTGCTTTACTCATCCTCTGGCCCTCCGAGGTGGAGAGACACTTTCCTGCCATCGTCAGTCCACAGCTCCACCTGAAAGTAACTCGCATCACCGTCCAAAACAGCCTGCATTTGCGCTATTAGCTCCTTGGCCAGGCCAGGAGTCAGGGTGACAAAGTGAGGGTGCCCGTGGTTCATTAAAGGTCTCCAAGCAAGTTGATGAGAGCTGCATTGCCGTTGAGGCGCATCGCTGAAAAAGCGGGGCTGCCTACGTCAAAATAAATCGGAGCGTTCTGCGGCTGGGCCTGCTGCTGGCCCAGTGCAGCCTGCATGGCACCGTGTTGGCCTGCTTGACTTGACGGTGGTGTCTCCCACGCAGCCAAACTGGGTTCGCCCTCTGACAAGCAAAAATACGACCCCAAATCAGGATGCAAGGCCTCGTAGCGAACGGGCAAGCCATCCAACGGACACAGCACTGGCAATATGGGGGTCAGTGGGTAGTCCCTGCCCACCGCCACTTTGCCAGATGGGTCTCGGCCGGTTTCACGCAGGCCGTGGGCTGGGAACATCAGCACGTAGGGCGACACTTCAAAAATGAGTGCCGCACTTTTGCTGGCGTTCTTGCGTACAACGACAAAGCAAAACCAGCGCTCGCCTTTGGAGGTGCAGGCGAAACCATATTCGATGGGCGGCACGTTCAGGGGAGGAATGGCCAGCACCAAGTGGCTGGGGTAGTGGGCCAGCACGTCGCTATGGAGATACGTGGCGTCCATTCCGAAACAGAGAGCCCTCGCTGCTGCGGTGCCTTCCATGTCAGGGGTCAGACTGGACAACCATGCGAACGACGCCGGGTCGTGGAGGCGGTGCAAGGTGTGGTTGTTGGAGTTCATTTGCAGCTCCATTCAAACGAGTCGTCAACGGCTTGCGAGGCTTTGGATGGCTGCGCCAGTTCCCGTGCGCGGCTCCTACCAAGTTGCGATGGCCGGTTCAGTTTGCCCAACTCGGCATCGGGTCTCCTCGGTAACTCCATCCGAAAAAACCGGCTGTCGAGTTCTGCCAGGGCACGCTTGGCATGGGGCGACTGGGTGCCGGGTTCCAGCCCTGGGGGCCGGGTGATGAACAGCTCGGCCAGTAGTTGAAATAGAAGGGTCAGCATAGTTTTGTCTCCTTGGATAAATCCGGCGCGCTATGCAAGTCGTTGGCCGGAGGGGTTGATGGGTTGGCGCCAGCCGTCGGGCGTTGCTGGCGCGTAGATGTGCCAGTGCGGCGCAGCAAGCTGGCGGCGCTGGCGGGTGCAATGCGCAACTCTCTGGCCGGTGTCCAAATCGTTGTCGGTGTTGTCGGTGTGCTGACGGCACTGGATGCGGGCGAGTCGGGGCGGCCTTTTTTGCGGCTGTCGCGTTCTGCCAGGGCCTGGCCTATGCTGGTGGTCAGGTCGATGATTTGCGACTGCACCCGTTTGACTTCGGCCTGTACTTTTGCCAGTTCGATACTGGTTTGAACCCACGCGTTGAACGCGGCTTTGTGGTCGTACAGCTCTGCGTTCCACGGAGTGCGTCTGCCGAGATGTTGGGTGGCCGGTGCGTCAATGCCTCGGTCCTTATTTGAACGGTGGTCGATGCGCTCGGTGCTGCCTGCCTGCTCCAATGCTGCATTGCAGGCCGTAGCCCAAGCCTCGCGCCACTGGATCACCAATGCTTTGTCGTTCCAATCTCTGCGCTTGGCCCCAAATCCATCGAGGGTGATGTCTCGCAGGGTCAACAAGATATGCACGTGGGGATTGCCTGTCTTTTTATCGTGAAGGGCGATACAGGCGACCATCCCCCTATTGATAAACTGCTCTTGGACGTACTCGGTCAGGAGCTGGATGTGCTGCTGTGAGGTCAACTGAATGGGCAAGGCCATTTGGACCTCGCGCCAAAGCTGCGAGTTCTTCCGTGTCTCGCTTGCCTCGATGGCATCGGCCAGCTGGGTGCGGTCAAAGACCCAGGCTGGTGAATCTGCCGGTGCCAGGATGGCGCGGTAAGTGACTTCCCTCTTCCTCGTGTAGTTGAAGACCTGGCCGGTACGTGCGCAGGTCATGCGCGTACCGCTCCTGTACGCTGCTGCCGCAACCGCATTTCCTGCATCACTGCGACTAATAATTTTTGTGGTGCTGTGGAACAGTGCCATGTCTCGCCCTCCTTGATTTTGTTGCCAGCAGGCAAACCAAATTCGAGGAGGGCGAACCGAATGCGGGATGACCTGTGATGACGAACCCGCTAGGGCTGGTCATCACGGGACATTGCTCGGTATTGAAGGCCCTGCCAGGCGCACACAAATGAATCTCATTTGTATCAGTGCGCTTGGTTGGCCTTTCTCTTCGCGTTTTGCTTGACTGCTTCCCCTTCAAAGTGCCAGATTGAAAGGGCCATTGCAATCAAAGCGGGGGCATCAACACCAGCAGGAGTCAGATATGACCGTTCATCGGGAAACACCCCCCGCCGCCGCCAAGGAAGACCCCTCACTTGCTCGGCTACGGATGCGCGAGACTGCATTGCGGCAGAAGGCCCAGCAACTGCAAGCACGGGCAGAACACTTGGAGCGTGTTGGGCGTAGACACCTTGAACGCTACGCCAGGCGTGTAGATGCGCACGAGAAAATCATTCTCGGGGCCTTAGTCAAAAAAGCGGGACTGGATATTTGCCGTAGCGCTGGTGTTTCAGCAGCGAGCCAGCCATCAATGGACGCCGATTCGACGGCGATTGCCTCCAAGGCGGCGGACAAGGCCGATGGGTCGGTGTTACCCCCGCAGGATCAGCAACCATACGAGGTCGTTACCCTGCCTTTTGATTGCCGTGTGGATGACCTATCAGCAAGCTATGACCGGGAGCTGATACTTGGCGGCCTGCTGTGGCTCGCTTGTGTGCTCAGGCAGTCGCCTGGGGACATCGCGACAGTTCCAGCCCACGATGCTTTGCGTGACGCGGGACGGCTCGCTGGTGCCAATGTGGCGGATAAAACCGGGCGCGGTAGGGGCAGACAACATGGGGGTACAACCAAAACCGAGCTGGCGCCGGGGCCAGTGAAGTAAGTGGCCAGATGTCGGAAGTCCAACAGCCGTAAAAGCGCCAAGTTTTGGAAGAGCCGCCCCAACAATCGCGCTGTGATGCCACTCAGAACCGGGTAAGGTCTCGGGATGGTGCTTATCACCCGGTTCTTCGTTACGGGCCTAGTCGTGGTGTCGCCGTCAAAGTCACTCCGCCACTTCTGCCATCAGCCCCAAGCTTGTAGCTGACACCCGCATTTTCTTCATGCGCTTGTGACCGGAAAGCACCGTTCTAACCCCGATGCGGACCCGCCGTCAGTTGGCCACGTTATGAAAGCAGCGAACTACCGCAATCGCGCTGCAATGGGCCCACAAGGCGGGCTTGCCGCCGATAGTGGGGATCGGCCCCCAGCCATCAAAACGGATATTGTGATGGTGTCAGGCGTCCAAGCCCGCGCAGCGCCAAGTCACACCCCAATCCTTGGCCTAACAGCGATTTAGCCAGGAAGGTAAGAACGAATCAGCCCAGTGGGTTAAAGCGTTTCAGCCAAGGAACGATGCCATTGAGGGAGGGAGACCAGCCGCGCTTAAACGCGGATGGATGACTCTCACTCCATCAATAATTAAATAACTCTTGGAAGAGTATTAAATTATTTTTAGAGCGTTTTGCAAAACCTCTTGAAACCCCTGCCTGGCGCGGCTTAGCCCATTCACGCGGTGGCCGTTGCAGCGCATCAGGTGGGGGTTACAGCGGCTTTGGTGGGTGCCACAGCGGCTGGGGTGCGCGTTAAAGCGGTTTGTGTGCCTGCTTCACCGGCAAAGATGGGCTTGCGAACTTTGACTATGTCGGCGTTGGCATCGAACTGGCAGACCCAGCCCGGCAGCGCCGCGACTTCTGTGATGGCTGCCTTCAAAGTGCGCATCCGGTCTTTTTGGCTGTTGGCGGTGGCAGGCTCATTGCCCCAGATGTTGACCATGAGTTTGGGGGCGCTGATGGTCTTGATGGAGCTGTGGCTTGCCCAGGCGCTTAACCAGCCGTTCAGGCGCATTGCAGGCTTGGATTTGAGGCTATGTTGCTCGGTCATGTTGACCCAGGCCACGTGGGTCAGTTCTTTGGCAGCTTTGCTGGCTTCGGGGTTGAGCACGACGCTCATGTGATCACCACGGTCAAGGCAGCCAATCAGCGTGCTTTTTGCGCACAACGATTGCCCTTCGGGTCCGATCACGTCTCTTTGCATCGTGGTGTTGGCCAAACGCTCCAAGCTCGCCAGCATTGCTTGGGTGTTCGTTCCTGTGCTGGTCAGGCCAATACCCTTGGCAATGTCTGCGCCGGTGACTTTGACCGCCACCAGAGCGTCTTGGCTCACCAGAAACCGGTCGATTTTGAGTGCCGCTGCAACGGCTTCTCGCTGGTGGTGTTCGGCGTCGATGCAAATGGCTTTTTTGACCTGGGCCGCCTGCTGACACAGGTAGAAAAATACCTGCTGGTCAGTGATATCAAGTGCCTGATCACCACGCCAGCGGCATTCGATGGTGTGGCCGCTCCTGGTGTAGTGGCCGGTGGCGGTCACACCTTGGGTGCGTTTGCCATTTTGCAGGGGCCGGAACAAGCCCTTGGCAAAGAGGAACACCGGGTGAACAGGTGCATGGTTCAAATACGCCACCACGGGCTCGGGCAGGCCATCTGACCCCATTCTGGCCTTGGGCTTAGACCTGCCCTTGGGCTTGTTGGCCTTGCTGGCTTGGCGTGCGGCCTTAGCCGCTGTGGATGCGCCGCTTTTCTTAAACGCCATCATCAGCCTTTTGGTCATAGGCGTTCACCAGGGCCAACAGTTTTGGCTGTGAATACTGATGCTCGGTTTCGTCCATCTTGGGCAGCTTGTCGCCGGTGAACCATTGGTATTGCACGGAGCCTGCTCGGTCTTCAACATCAGGAAGAGCTTCGGCAGAATTTCCTCCTCTGGCTGCGATGTAGGAATCTCTAGCTTGGTAGACATCCTTGATGGTCGGAAGCGCTTGCCAGAATCGATAGGCCATGTCTTGGAAATGGGCCATGGTGAGGCCACCAAGCGGTACTTTGGGGCAGTCGGTATCCCCAAACGTGAAGGTCAGCGCCCCGTCCAATCCGGCTTCGCCACCGAACCATCCATCTTTAACGGTCAGCAAGACCGATGTACTGGGACTGACCTTTTGACCCGGTGCGCACACTGCACGCGCTAGTACGTAAGCGCCCAGCTTTGTTAGCCCGGCTAATTCATGGGCGTAGGTGAATTGCAGCCATGCATTGCACCACGCCAGGGTAATGATAGGGCTTGGGGTGCTGGCGGCTGGTAACGGGCTGGGCTGTGTATTTGAAACGACGGCAGCAGCGACTAGCTGCTGTGTGCTGCTTGGAAATTGGGCCACCCAAGCGTCAAGCGCCTTGGCCGTGTGACCGATTGGCACGACGGGAGCGCATACCGGCTGCGGTGTGCCGGTTGTCACGGCCGCGATCTGTGCAGCAGCTGCGGTAACGTCGGCTGCGATAGTTGGCTGTGCTGCGAGGTTGAACTCGACAGCGGTTTGAGGTTGGGTGTTCATGTTTACTCCTTTGTTGTGAACACCGCTATGGTCTAACTTGGGAGCAAATTTCGGTAGAACGGACAGGTGACATCCGCACGTACCTATGCTGTCACATTGGGCGACACTACTGCTCAGGAGTGCGCAGGAGTGCTCACCAGTTGCTACGCTAATATCGTAAAACGGTATGTGGAAAGAAAATTTCATGGCTGTGGCTTGCATCCCCACCAAACTAGCGCACTTAAATGACCAAAGAAAAATCAGTCAGAGACCTCAACTTTGAAAGCGTGATTGCGCGAGCAGCCTTGCACGAGCAATTGAAAAACACTCCGGACGTGTTGCTGGGCCACGAACAGACAGCCTTTTTTATGGGTTTGCATCCGAAGAAGCTGGCACGGTGGCGGCACGAAAAGCGCCCTCCTCACCCCATGGCCATGAATGCCGAAGGACAGTCAGGGGTTCAGGTGCTGTATCGGGTAGGCGAGTTACTGGACTTCATCCGCCAATCACAGACACAACCAGAACCCACCGGGGTCAGCACTTTGGTGTCGCACAAGGTCGTGAACGGCAAGCGGCAAAAGCCATCCGCAATGGCCTGGGCCACAACGGATACCTTCGAGGTAGAAACGCTAGAAGAGCCGTTCTTCATGACAACGGACGGACTGGTTTTGTCGCACTGCTGGGACGAGGATGTGACCGCTATTGCAGAGCGCCTGATGTCCGGCAAGAACAGCATCCGATGGATGCCCTGGGATCAAGCCCTGGCAGCAGTCTGGCAGGATGACCGATTGCGCCTGGCCTGGCTGGGCCACGCCGATAGCGTTGCTCCCACGCTGAGGGCAGCAGTGAAAAATTTGAGGGACCAAGCTCTAACTCAGATTTGACGCTTGTTCTGCCCCAGTAACTTGTAGCTCCGCCACCAAGCGGTGGCCCCGCTCGCCAGCAGAGCATGCGCCTGCGGCAAACTTCGACATCGCACCATGTGGAATGAATCCTTCACGTGGGACACATTCCACCGGACATGGTCCCGCTGAATTGCGACTCTTGCCGGTTACTCCTGTTCGAAGTTGGCCGACCGGAATTTCAGCACGCCACAGTTCTCCTTCACCGCGCGCTGCAATCCGGCTTCAAACCCTTGCTTTGTGCGCGCTTCAATTTCAACCGTAACGGTCACGTCCACACCCGACTGGGCCGCGAAGTGCTGGATCACCTCATTGACGATGGTCGAAAAATCCATCGTGGCCGTCGTGGCGTCCACCTCCACCGTACCAAAAAAACGGTTGGGCAATGCCACGGCTGGGGTGGAGGCTGTGGCGTCTTGCCGGGCATGTGCCAGCCCTTGCCCGACTGCCCCTCGTGGCGCGACATCCGCACCCGCCAGCGGCGCATTTCCGTCCGCTGCGGCACTCGCCTGATTGGCAGCAGCGCGTTCGCGCTGCTCATCGTCCAAGCGGTGCTGGTGCTGCATCGCCGCGTCCTGGCTAATCAGCAGACTGTCGTTGTCCATTGTCACCAGTGCCGACTGGCCGAAAACGAACCCCAACCAGCGCTCCTCCTCCTTGGCTGCGGCATAACCGAAACCATCGCGGCTCGCGCAGCCAGCCGTTACCGCTTGAACGAAAACGTCAGAATTCATCAGGCGCGGCAAATACAGGTACTGGCAACTGTCTTGCCACACCTTCAAGGCCGATACCTCGGTCACACCTTCCTTGAAGTACCACTGGTTCAGCATGCGATTCAGGTGCACAGGTGACCATGCACTCACCAACCACTCCTCTTCTTTGAGCTTGCTTTCAATTGCCTCGACCACGCTTGGCGCAGACGCCGACAAAGCCACCGCCTCCCAGCGCAAAGCCAGCTTGCCGCGCACCATTTCTTCGGTCGGCACCATCAGCCAACGATAGGTCTCGCGCACCATTTGCTTAACGCCATCCTCGGCGCCATCCATCGCGCGCTTGGCCTGATCGGCTTGGTAGGTGCCAAGATCAATGCGGCGGTTTTGCACGTCTTCGACGATGGATTTCCATGCCAGAAAAGTCCGCACAGCATCGCGCAGACGCTGCACGGCATCACCATCGGGTGCCAGAAAAATCAACCGATTGCGTTTGAGGCGCGGCGCATCACCCCGCTTTTCCAGCAGTTCGGTGGCTGCCAGCAGAGCCGCCGCGTCATCCTGGCGGCGGTAGCCCGCGCTGGGCGGCAACACCACCAGCCGTGGCCCCAAACCAAAGTCGTCGGGTACGTCGGCAGACGGCGTAAAGACGTGTATACCCGCAAAGTGATTGCCCTTGGAGAACACCCTGCCCACGCGGTCGCGCAGCAGTGGCAGTACGTCTTCAACGTCTTTCAGGTTGGCCTTGCGGCTTTCCATTTCGCGGCGCAGGTTGGGGCGCGTGTCAAACCAATAGCTGTCTTTTTCGCCGTACAGGTAATGCAGCCGGTCGCGCAGGCGTTTGATGACATCCTCATAGGTGCCCACGGCCTGCCCCGGCTGCACGGCGCCCAGCAAGATGCCATCTACCCGAATGCCGCGCACCGCTTGCGCTGCGTTAGATGGCGCACTGCCTAAGAAAATGGTTCGCGCCACGCGCCTCGCCGCCTGAACGCTGCCAAAGCGAGTGTCGTGCCCGTCGATATCCATGGCCGCCGAACGCGGGCCATCCATCTCGCGTTCAATCACAGGCTCCCAGCCGTTGGGGAGGTAGTGGATGCTTTTGTTCCGCACCATCGCATCGTCCAACGGCAAGGAGCCCGGCATGATGATCGGGTCTTTGTCGTTGCTATTCCACAGCCGGTGGATGACGATGGCCATGTACTGCAACACACCACGCGTGCGCTGAAATTTGTCCAGCGTTGACCAGTCCTCGTACAGCCGGTCAAACACCTCGGGGTGAATCGGGTAGGCATTTGTAATGCGTTCTTCGTAGCGCGCTTCCTGCGCCTCGACAGGGAACTTGGTGGGGTTCTGGCGGTATAGCTCGCCAAAGGCACGTGCAGTAGCGCGCACCTGGGCGGGGTCGCCCACCGTATCGAACAAGCGCCTGCGCACAATTTCGAACGCCTCTTCTGCCGCCACCGGCTTCCATACCGACTCGACTCGGCCAAAGTATTTTTCCAGCACGTCCAGCGCACGCTGGCCTTGGGTGCCTGCAGACTCTGTTTCCGATTGCGGCAGCGATGCCAGCAAGATCGCGTTGGGCACGCCCTTCATGGCCTCGGTCAGCGCCTGAATGAAGGTGATGTTGCTGTCAAAAGTACCCCCTGGGTAGCTCTTGCCTGGCTCCAACTGGCGCACGTAGGCCACCAGCTCATCCAGCAGCACCACGCACGGTGCTGCGCGTTGCAGCAGCGTCGTCAACGCATCCTTGCCGGGCGACGTGCCCGCTTGGTCAGCATCGGCCAGCAGCGCATAGCCTTCGGCCCCCAGCAACTGCACAGCCAGGTCGCCCCACAACGTATTCACCGTGATGCCTGCGTGCGAGCGCGGGAGGCTGGGCGAGAACTTGATGCCATCAATCACCGCCACCCGCGCCTGCGGCAGCGAGGTCACGCCTGCGGCATCCAGAATGGGCGGAACTCCTGCCAGCTTCTCTGTGGGACACTGGCGGCTCGCCAAGTGGTACACCGCCAGCAGCGTGTGCGTCTTGCCGCCACCAAAGGCCGTTTGCAGTTGAATGACAGGGTCGCCACCCCGGCCCGACAAGCGCTCGGCCACGCTCATGCCCTCGGTGATGAAGGTGCGGGAAAAGAACTTTTCTGCGTCCTGGTATTCAGGCGGCGCCGTGCCAGCGTGCACCTGCGAGATGTCAGCCGCGAACTCGCTTTGCTTGAAGGTGCCTTCCAGCACGTCCTTATGGGGGTGGGCGACTTCGCGCCAGGGTTTGATGGTCATTGGTGAGCAGTCCTCGTATTTCTTGTAGAACGCAAACAGCGGTCAGATCTTCATCAGTCGGCGCAATGCCTCAATAGCGGCAGCAGTGAGCAATGCAAGCGCAACTGAATTAGTCGCAAGCAGCACAACAGCATCCATGAACAGGTTTAGCGCCAGTGCTTCTGCCAGATAGACGCGCCGAAATGCGATCAGCTGATACAGCAGTTCCTTGCGCAAGCGAAACCGCACTCGTGTTACGTCCCAGTGCTTTCCACTTTCGTCAGCATGGATCTCCGCGATGGGTTGGATCAGCAGGTACTGACAGTAGAACTTGTAGTACAGGAGTTCAATGAGCTGTCGCCGGAATAGATTCGAGAAAAAACCTGCGGGAACATGCAGAGCAAGCTGCAACGGCCAACCAAATTTCCCATTCGGGTCTTCTGCGTCAGGCGAGCCACTCAATGAAGCCGTCGTAATCAAGCTCTCCAACAGTTCTTCACCAAAGAGCACTTCGAGGCAGCCATACCAAACCCACTTGTGCCAAGGCACATGCGCAGTCCGTGCGTCACGGAAAAAAACAGACTTGAAGTAATTGGGCGCAATCAGCGGTGTTCGGTCCACCACCGGCAAGAACTGCGGCTTCTGTCGGGGCATGGCAGAGCCTTGTTCTGATGTCATGCCTCAAAGCCCAGTTGCTCACCGCGCGGCCCCTGCTCATGCGAGGCTGCCAGCACGGCGTGCCAGGCGGTGATGAGTTCGTTGTAGGCACGCGCGTCTTCGGCCCACTTCTTGCGCTCGCACAGGGTGTACAGGTGGTAGGCCAGTTGGCGAATCGGCTCGGCCTTGTCGGGCATAGCGGCCAGCAAGGCACCGGCTGCCGCTTCGCCCTGGGTGTTGAGCGCGCGGATCAGGTGGTGCGTGGCTTCCCACACGGGGTTGCGGGCATCCAGCTTGGGGTCCCAGCCAGCCTGGTAGTCAGCCCAGCGCAGCAGGCGCACCTTACCTGCGCCACTGTCGGCAATGCCTGCCTGCGCCACACCCTGTACGCTGGTGCCTTTGCCACGGGCCAACACGTCGGCCTCTCCAAATGGCCCTTCGGCCCAGCCATATTGCTCGAACCAGCTGTTGCAAAACAGCGTGTCGGCGTCAAAGCTACCCGCGTCGGGGGTCAGGTACTCGGTGATTTCGCGGTTGATGAGCACCAGCGCGTCGTGCACGCGCATCGGCGTGCCGTCCTGGTTGAGCACGCCCGCGTACTGGCTGTAAATCGCCATGCCGGGGCCAATGGCCGCCTGCGCCAAGTCCACGGGAGCAATCGGGCTTTGGCCGCTGGTGCCGCCAATCATGGTTTCCAGCGCTTCGGGCAAGTGCTCTCGCAACTGACGCTGGAACTCGCGGCGGCTGATGGTCTCGGCGCTCGCATCGCGCTGACGGCACACCAGCACAATGCTGGATGCCAGAGCGTTGGTGCCCGAGCCGATCATGCGGTTGCTCAATTCGGTACGCATGGGCCAGGTGCCTGTAAGCGCAAAGCCAGCGCGCAGCACGGCTTCCAAAAACGTCTCCCAGCCCGTGCTGTGCGTGCCATCCCCCTCGGAGGTGTCGCTTTGCTTGAAGGCGTAGTAGATGGTGACCGGGAACGCCGGGTGCGCCTGTGCGGCCAAGTTATGCATGGCGGCGGTCATCCCGTCCAGAAAGAAGACCTCCGCCTTTTCCTTACTGCCGTGGCGGTAGGGCGTGGCGATCAATTCCTCAGCCTTAGGCACAGCCAACGTAGCATACAAACTTGGGAAGATGGACCGCAAGCTGCGACGCAACCAGACATAGAAGAAGTCAGAAAGGTCGGCATAGCCGATGTTGTCGTAATAAGGCGGATCAGTGGAAATGACTTTGTAAGCACTGATAGTCTGTGTTTGGGCATCTGCCTGCACTGCTTCGCCTTTGGCGACGGCCGCATGGAGATGCGTCATCTCAAGATTGTCAGCGGCGTACTTCACAGCGTTCACCCAAGAAATTGCCTTCTGTCCAACAAAGTTGGATTCAGGAAAATCCCAAGTCATTGGCAAAGCTTGCCGTTTGAAAGTTTGCATGACTTGCTCGCCAGAGGCCTTCCATGTTGCGACTGAGCTTCCGTAGTCGGCGAGTCGATCTATCGCAAATGCCAGATATACCCCCACGGCCTCCGAGTAAGCCGAAGCTCCGCAGCCCCCTGCGTCGAGCCCCCGGGCATCGTCGGCCATACCTGCGGCCAGGGCATCAGTTCGCACCTTAGCAATAGCGTGGGGAACCAGATCGGCAAACGTTGTCAACGCCGTCAGTTGACGAGGAGTGAACAGGTCGCCGAACTTTGTCATTCCGTAATTGGGCGTTTTGAAGTCGCGCGGGTTGTTCGGCAAATCCATCTCGGGTGACCATTCGGGCTGGGCACTTTCGGCAATTGCAATGTGCTCGCTGGTCGGGGCTAGGTACACACGCCCTCTTGCGCCCTCAGCCACGATGGCCATCAGCCTTTGTCCCATCCGTCCCGCACTGCCTTCCGCGCGGATGTACTTGTAGTCAATTGGTGAGCCAGAAAGCAGGCATAAAAACGCCGCACGCTTTCCAGCCGTCGTCCCCGCCTTAGCCCCCTCCGGCGGCTGGCCCGTGCGTACCTCAAAGCGGTAGCCATCGCCCTCAATGACCGGCTGCACATACTTGCTGCTCAAAATAAAAGTGCTGGCCAGCGGCACATCCACATGGCTGAACGCGGGGTTGGGGCTTTTGACGGTGCGCGCCCACAGCCAGGCGATCACTGTGAGTTCCTGACCCGGCTGCAAACTGGCCAAGCCACTGTTCTTCAAGTCTTTTTGGCCGTCAGCGCTTGCCTCAAAAGCGTTGGCAGCTATCAATTCAGGAGTTATGCAAATCGTAGGATACAGGTGGCCGATGCGCTGCTGGGCCTGCTCCCGCATCCATGCGCCATAGCGGCGCACGTCTTCGGCCAAGCCACGGGCACCGCTCCAATCTTCGAAGGCATTGCGCGTGCCCTTCTTGGTGCCACGCTCGGCCTCAATCTCCGGCCCCACCGGGGCGCGGCCCTCGAACTTGGGGGGTATCTCGATCATGGCCTTATTGATGGTGACGGCCACCGGATTCAGGTCGCTGGCGTAGCTTTCCAGCCCCAGGCGCTGCGCTTCGAGCGGGAGCGCACCGCCACCGGCAAAGGGGTCGTGGAAGGCGGGTAGCACTTCGGGGTCAAAACCGGGCTTGCCAGGGTTGAGCGCACAGGTTTCGCGCCAGCTCTTGGCAATGGCAGCGCGGGCGCGGCCTAGCACTTCTTCGTTGTTGGTGTTCTCCCACAGCACCAGGTCGCGCATGATCTGGAACAGTTCTTCGCGCTCAGCATCGGCCTGAGCCTTTGTTTTGCCAGCGTAGTAGCCCCGCTCACCACCGGGGTCGTTCACCATCTGCGCAAAGATGACGGCCCGCGCTGCGGCAAGCGGGCGACGCGCCCACCACAGGTGAATTCCTCTCGGATGTGCGCCGATGCCCGGCTGTTTCTCCTTTGCACTAGCCGTGTTGATTTCGTCCAGCGGTAGGGCAACTTCGATGAGTTTTTTGGGGGAGCGGATGTTCGACATGTAGGGGTCAGTTCCAGTAGGCCGGGCGCTGCAAGGGATAGCCACTGGCGGTGATAACGGGATCGGGCAGTTGGCTGCGTTTGAGCTTGTCATCGCCCACAGTCAGGTGGCCGTGAGCCACTTTTTTCAGTTGTTCAGAGTGCCGATTGGGCGGGAAAGCGACGATCAGGCGCTTGTTCGGGAACCGCTGGCGCACCTGCAGGTCGCTGTCGCCTGAAACGATGATGGCTGTGTCGAACCGGTCTTCAAAAGCATCGGCCAGCAACTGGACTGCGATGTTGACATCGGTCATTTTTTCTTCATAGTCGGGCCACTTGGCGCCGCAACTCTTGCACTGCCGGGTTTTTTGTAAGTAGTGCCCGAATTGGGTGGTGAGGCCAGGGCGGGTAGCCAAAGCGTCGATGTAGTCGCTCTGGCGCTTGGCATCCGCCGCGTTGTGGCCGTTGGTCTTGATGCGGGCGGTAAAGTAGTGCGTAGCGACCAATTCCTGATCAGGTTTGAGTAGAGTGGTGATCAGAGCGGGCAAGTCGAGCCAGTAGTAGCGACGCAACTGGCTCTGACGCAAGCCAAAGTAGAGGTTGAACCCGTCGATGTAAGCTGTGACCCGTTGCATTGACCGCACTTGTTGTGACACTATTTCTTGCCTATCGTTAATTAGCTATGGATAATACGAGGCTACAACCCCACCGGAGATAGCATCTCCGGTCCGATGCCCCAGCAGCGCAAGCTCTGGGGCATCTCTTTTTGGGCAACCCTGCCTACCCATGGAACACCTTGGGCTCCATGGCTCCCAAGGTCAAGGTTTTTGCTCGCCTCGGCCCAGTCTGGCTCCTGGGTGAATGGCATCGTGATGTAGTTCACCGATTCGGCGCTCTCACCGTCCACTACCACCACGGCCAGCACGAACTTTTCTTTCTGGTTCAACCCGTGGCGGATCTCGTTGCTGGTGACGGTGATGGTGTCTTGCCCTTTGGCACGGCCCTTGACTTCAATATGGCGTTCAAGCGCCAAACCCTGGGGTTGCTCAATGTAGGCCGTAATGTCCCAACCGCATTTTTCGGCGGAAACGTCTTTGGTGCGGTGGCCCAAGGCGTGTTCGGCATCAAAGACTGCCTGCATGGCAATGCGCTCGACGCGGGCACGGGCTGCGGCATCGGCAGTGAAATGAGGCAGACCACTGCGCTGGGCCAGCAACCCGGCAGGGATGATGAGCGCACCACCAATGACGTTGGGCGTGCCGGATGCCACATGGCGCATGGCGTGCAGTTCGGCGGTGCGCTGTTTGAGGCGTGCGCTCAACTCTTCGGCGCGGCGGCGGGCATTCTCGGGTTGCAGGCGCGGTTGCTTGCCTGCGCGCACGTCCATATCCAGCTTGATGGCGCGATCTGACCAGTATTGGATTTCTTTGACCAAGCGCTCGTGCACGGCAGCCAGCTGCTTGTCGGCCTGGCGCTCGCGGCGGCTGGCAACTTCTTGGGTGTGCTCGGGAACGAGGTGTTCCACCGCGTAGGCCAGGGCGCGGGCTTCGATGTGGTGGGTTACCCAATCGGCCTTCAACACGTCGGCCACCTGCGTGGCCTCTGCGGGGGTGATGGGCACCAAGTCAAGGTGGCGGGCAAACGGCGCGGGTGTGGCTCGGCCGTCGGCGGTCATTTCGACAAACTGCATACGTCGCGCGGGGTGCTGCCGCTGGGTGCTGCGGTTTCGCGCACGGTGTGGTCCAGCATGAACAGCACGCGCGGCTCGGTGCTGTCGTCGTGCGGGTCCACCAGCACGGCACCACGTTTGAGCAGGCTGCGGTGGCTGGACAGCACCAGGTCGGTCACGGCGGCCATGAGGGGATGGCCGGGATGCACGAGGTCGGCCGTGGGTTTGCCGTAGATGGTGCGGTGCTCGCGGTCGAAGCAAATGCGCTCGTACTTTTTCAGCACAGGGGTGCGGGTGTGGCCGATGACACGGTCGCGCTCCATGACATCGGAAGGAACGTGGCGCACCTCGTAGCGGCCCACCTCGCGGTCGCGCAGCTCGCCACCCACGACGCGGAAGGCTTCGCGGAAAAAAGCGCTGATGAAGTGGGGTTGGAGTTTGCGGGCCTCTGCCTTGTCCATCTCTTCGCGGATGGCGTAGAGGTCGTCCAGACTCATGTGGTTCTCGACCAGCGCATTGCGGGCCATCAGGTCTTTAAGGTGCTGGGTGTCCAACGCCTGGCCGATGACCTGCTCCATGCGGGCACGAGTTTCGTAGCGGATGGCGTCGATCAGCAGGTCTTTGAGCGAGATGTTGTCGAAAGCCTCGCCCAGCACGTTGAACACGCGCCCACCCAGGGCCTCGCGTTCGACGGCCAACTTTTCTAGCAGGCACTTGAACACCTCGCCCTCACGGGTCTGGTTAGCCACCAGGTTCCACAGGTGGCACACCTCGCGCTGGCCAATGCGGTGGATACGGCCAAAGCGCTGCTCCATGCGGTTGGGGTTCCAGGGCAGGTCGTAATTGACCATGAGGTTGGCGTTTTGCAGGTTGACGCCCTCACCTGCCGCGTCGGTGGCCAGCAGCACCAGCACGTCAGGGTCGTTGCGGAAGGCCTCTTGCACCTTGCGCCGGTCGTCCCGGTTGACGCCGCCGTGGATGGTGACTACGGCTTGCTCGCTGCCAAGCGTGTCGCGGATGCGCAGCAGCAAGTAGCTCAACGTGTCGCGGTGCTCGGTGAAGACGATGATTTTGCGGCGACGGCCATCGGCGGTGCGCATTTCGGGCTCGTCTTGCAGCAGGCGAGAGAACTCCTCCCACTTGCGGTCGCTGCGCGATTGCACGACGGACGCAGCGGCGTTTTCCAGCTCGCGCAGGATCAGGATTTCGGCTTGCAGCTCGGGAATTGTCTCGGCGGCGGTGGCCTGGTCTACCACCTGGTCGGCCACAGCTTCGTACTCTTCTGCCGACAGTTCATCGGCTGCATCGTCGAGGTCGTCGGGCAAGTCCAGCTGGCGCCTGACAACGTATTCGCCCAGGTTCTCGCGCAGCACATCGGCGCGGGCTTTGAGTTGCAGTTCGTCAAGGCGTGCTTCGAGCTTTTTGCGACGCCGCGAGAGCGATGTGTAGATGGCCTGCGGGCTGGATGCCAGGCGGCGCTGCAATTGGGTAAGGGCAAAGCCCACAGTGCCCTTGCGTTTGCCGTCCAGCCGGTCCGCGCGGTCCATCTCGTTGCGCACGTAGTCGGTGACCTGGTCATACAACAGCACCTCGGCATCTGACAGGGTGTAGTTGACGGTGTAAGCGCAGCGCTCTGGGAACAGCGGCTTGCCGTCAAAGCGCAGCAGCTCTTCCTTGACCATGCGGCGCATCATGTCGGTGATGTCCACCTTGTGGGCACCCTCGCGGAACTTGCCATAGAAGCGGTCGCCATCCAGCAGCGACATGAAGAGCTGGAAGTCCTCTTCCTTGCCGTTGTGCGGCGTGGCCGTCATCAGCAGGTAATGGCGCGTAAGGCCGCCCAGGAACTTGCCCAGCTTGAAGCGGCCGGTTTCGTTGATCTTGTTGCCGAAGTAGTTGGCCGACATCTTGTGGGCCTCGTCCACCACAATCAGGTCCCACTCGGTCTGCGCCAGCAGCTGCTGGTATTCCTCGCTGCGCGAGAGTTGATCAAGACGAGCAATCAGGCGGTCTTGCTCGCCAAAGTAGTTGCGGCTGTGGCACTGCTCCTGCTTTTCACGACTGAACAGCTCGAAGTCGAGGCCGAACTTTTCGCGCAGTTCGTCTTGCCATTGCTCCGTCAGGGAGCCGGGCGAGACGATGAGCACGCGCCGGGCATCGGCACGCAAGGTCATTTCACGGATTAGCAGGCCCGCCATCACCGTTTTACCCGCGCCGGGGTCGTCGGCCAGCACAAAGCGCAATGGCTGGCGCGGGAGCATGGTTTCGTAAACGGCAGAAATCTGGTGCGGCAAGGGCTCCACATTGGAGGTGTGGACGGCCATCAGCGGGTCAAACAAGTGGGCCAGGCTGATGCGGTACGCCTCCAAAGCCAGCTTGAAGGCAGCGGGGGCCGCATCGAATGCCCATGCCTTGCCTGCCACGGCCAGGGACAAACGATGTTCGTCATGGCGGAAGATGGTCTGCTCGTCCAGCTTGCCTTGTGCATTGCGGTAGGCAACAAGGCGGGCGCTGGGGCCAATCTCCTCTACGTTGACGACCTTGACGACTTCATCAGGGACCAGCCCCGTAATTTGCGCTTCCTTGGCGATTTCTTCTAATTTGAGCATGAGCCGCCTGCCACCTGAGGACCTTGATGGGATCAGAGATTGAGGGAGCCATCGCCAAAGACCAACATGGCGCAAACAACGCCTCCCACGCGCCTGATTTTTGTAACTAACGGTCCAGTCTAGCAGGCGTGGCTGCGTAGTTCACGCCCTTCATGGCAACCATCTGGCAACCTGACTTTGAAGGAGCGAAAAGTTAGTACGAGGCCGCAAAATCAGCTACCTGCCCAAACAACGTCATCAGGCGTCATCAAGACGGTGGGCAAACGTGGCCCTGGGTTAGTGATTGCTGGCAAGAAGTTGCGGCAATCGTCCGTTTTTGGGGTTCCCGTCACTCAACACACCGCAAAACCGGTTGTGGCGCATGAGCGAATCGAAGCCTTGTACCCCAACGTGAGCCGGGTTGAGTTGTTTAGCTGATCTGCGCAGGATAGCTGGCCAGCGTGGGGTATCAATCGGAAAACGATGGTACTTGATGGATTGTTGGCATACTGCGCAAATGCCACTCTCCCCGCGCATTCGTCCTGATTTTTTGCTGCTTCACCCAACACCCACACCGCGCCAATGCCTGGAAGCGATGGCAACCGCAGAGGGTGTGGATTTCTGTAAGCCTTACCGCAACATCGTCAACAAGGCAGCAATAGAGTTCCCCAAGTTGCCGGAACTCATCGCCAGCCACATGCCACCGGACCTGATTGCATACAGTGTGTGTGCTGCGCTAGATGGGGTCGTGGTGGATACAAACGAGTTGCCGCTACCGAGCAACCTACTAGACGAGTAGAGCCCTTAGATACTGGAAAGGCGGGCGTGCCGGAGAGCTTCTGCGCGTTGCGTCAATCCGGGTGCGGATTGATCCGCTTTGTTCAGCAGACCCAATCGGACGGTTTCGTCCTCCCATACTGCGGCCAGCCCCTCGGCCCAGGTTAGCCAAAGTACCTGCACAGGCCCTCGCCCCTCTTCGGGCACAAGACCATCAGCACCCAAAGGCATTGAAATGATGCAGCCTGAGGGGTCAGCATAGAAGGGAACGCGAGGCGCTGCCAACTCCAAGATCACAACCTCGGTTGATTGCGTGATGCCCAGCGCGCCCATGAGTTCGCTTTGGAACGCCATCAAAGCCTGCGATTTCGCCTTACTGGTCGAACCACGGGGACGGCCCGGCTTGCGCTTTGCAACGACCACGGGTTCGCTTTCTGCTCCCGGAATACCGTCAGACAACATGGTCTTGTCCATGTACGTCGCCATCTCGACGATGGAAATCAGGAAACGGTTGCCAACATCACGAGATAGCTTAAAAGGTAAGCGATTGGCACTGCAAAGGTTGTAAAGGTGCCCCTTGGCGCAATGAAGAATGGTCGCCACCTGCTCCACATCGAGCATAACCACGCCCGGAAACATAGCCATGAGTACCGGCAAGTGTTTCGACTGGGTGCTCATGGAATACGTATCAACCAAGTTTGGGTTGTTGCTACGGCACTGTGTCGCCAGCAAGCCACATCGCCCGCCTCCCAAATTTCCCAGAATATTCCCAAACTGGAATGATGAGAACGAGTGAAAACCAATGAAAACCGATGAAACCCAATGAAAAGAAGGGAGAGCCTAAAAATCACACAAGTCGTTGATTTCAATAGCTTTCCCTGCCTTCACAATGGTGCGCGGGGCGGGACTCGAACCCGCACAGTATTGCTACCGTCAGGACCTAAACCTGGTGCGTCTACCAATTTCGCCACCCGCGCGGTTCTACAAACAAACAGGCGGCCAACTTAAGCCAGCCGCCTGTGTGAAATTGGTTAGCCTTCTATTTTACCCTGATGTGGCAGGCCCTTTGAATCCGGGCGATCATGCCACCCCGGGCGCGGGCCGCCGCACACGGAACCAGGCGGCATACATGGCCGGCAGCGCCAGCAGCGTCAGCACCGTGGCCACCACCAGCCCGCCCATGATGGCCACGGCCATCGGCCCCCAGAACACGCTGCGCGACAGCGGGATCATGGCCAGCACCGCCGCCGCTGCCGTGAGCACGATGGGGCGCAGGCGGCGCACGGCGGATTCCACGATGGCATCCCACGCAGGCACGCCCCGCGCACGGTCCTGCTCGATCTGGTCGATCAGGATCACCGAGTTGCGCTGGATCATGCCCATGAGCGCAATCACCCCGAGCAGCGCCACAAAGCCAAACGGCCGGTTCAGCAGCAGCAGCCCGCCAGGCCCAGCGGCCCGGTCAGAAACACCAGCATCGCGCGGCTGAAGCTGTGCAGTTGCAGCATGAGCAGCGTGAAGGTGATGAACAGCATGATGGGGATGCCCGCCGCGATCGACGCCGAGCCCTTGGAGCTCTCCTCCACGGCCCCCGCCACCTCAATGCGATATCCCGCCTGCCCCGCAGTGCGCCACTGGGCCTCGATCTGCTGGAGGGCCGGAAGCAGCGCCGCAGTCACCGTGGCGCCTTGCAGCCCCTCGGTCACGTCGCCCTGCACCGTGATGGCGTAGTCGCGGTTCTCGCGCCACATCACACCCGGCTCCCAGGTGAACACGGGCTTGGCGATCTGCGTGAGCGGAATCGACTTGCCCGAAGCCGTGGGCAGATAGGCATTGGCGATATCGGTGATGGCATTGCGCTCATCGATCGGCTGGCGCAGCACGATGTCGATCAGCTTGTCGCCCTCGCGGAACTGCCCCACCTGCGTGCCCGACAAAATGGTCTTGGACGCCTGCGCAATCGACTGGCTCGTGACGCCCAGCGCCCGCGCCTTGGCCTGGTCCACCTCCAGGCGCAGCACCTTCACCGATTCGTTCCAGTTGTCGTTCACGCCGCGCATGTCGGGGTTCTGGCGCAGCTGGGCCTTGACCTCGTCGGCGCGCTCGCGCAGCACCAGCGGATCGGGGCCCACCACGCGAAACTGCACCGGATAGGGCACGGGCGGCCCGTTGGGCAGCAGCTTGATGCGGCCGCGCACTTCCGGGAACTCCTGCGCCAGCAGCGCCGGCAATTTTTTGCGCAGCGATTCGCGGATCTTCAGGTCTTGCGGCACCACGATGAACTGCGACACATTGGTTTGCGGAAACACCTGGTCCAGCGGCAGATAAAAACGCGGCACGCCCGAGCCCACCCAGGTGCTGACGGTGCTCACGCCGGGCTCGGCAAGCAGGCGCTGCTCCACGCGCTGGGTGACGGCCTCGTTGCCCGCAAACGATGTGCCCTCGGGGAACCAGATGTCCACCATGATTTCGGGACGGCTCGAATCCGGGAAGAACTGCTGCTGCACCTTGCCCATGCCCACGATGCCCAGCGCAAAAGTGAGCACCGTGGCGCCGATGGTCAGCCAGCGGTGCTCCACGCACCAGTGCACCAGCCGGCGAAACGCCGTGTAGAACGGGCTGTCGAACACCTCATGCGGGTCGTCGGTGATGCCTTGGCTGGCCTGGGCGGCCAGCACATGCGGCGGTCGGCTGCCTGCCCCCACGCTCGCCACTGCGTGTGCTTCGCTGCCCCCCGAGGGGGCGTCAGCCACCTTGGGGCGGCCCGGCGGAGGCTTCAGCAGCAACGTGCCCAGATACGGCACGAAATACACCGACACGATCCAGCTCAGCACCAGCGCAATCACCGTCACGGCAAAGATGGCAAAGGTGTATTCGCCGGTCACCGACTTGGCGATGCCGATGGGCAGAAAACCGGCGGCGGTGATGAGCGTGCCCGTCAGCATGGGCATGGCCGTGAGCTCGTAGGCAAAGGTGGCGGCGCGCACCTTGTCGTAGCCCTCTTCGAGCTTGAGCACCATCATCTCGACCGCGATGATGGCGTCATCCACCAGCAGGCCCAGCGCAATGATGAGCGAGCCCAGCGAGATCTTGTGCAGGCCGATATTCCAGTACCACATGGCCAAAAACGTCACGGCCAGCACCATGGGGATGGTGATGCCCACCACCAGCCCCGGGCGCGGGTCGATATACCAGCGCTTCCACAGCGGCTGATTGCCGGGGCGCTGGTGCAGCCCCAGGCTGATGAAGCTCACCGCCAGCACGATGACCACCGCCTCGATCAGCACCATGACGAACTCATTCACCGAGCTGGCCACCGACTTGGGCTGATCCTGCACATTCACCAGTTGCACGCCCGCCGGCAGCGCGCCGTTGATGCGCATGCAAGGCCTTGCCCAGGGCAATGATGTCGCCGCCCTTGGCCATGGAGACGCCCAGCGCAATCACCTCGCGCCCCTGGTGGCGCACCTTCACCGTGGGCGGATCGACATAGCCGCGCTGCACCTCGGCAATGTCCGACAGGCGCAGTTGCGCACCCGACGGCCCGCGGATGGGCATGGCGCGCAGGTCTTCGATGGCGTTGAACTGCCCAGCCACCCGCACCTGCACCTGGTCCAGCGGCGTCTGGAAGGCGCCCGCGCCTTCCACCGCGTTTTGCTGCCCTAGCTGCGCCAGCACCTGGTTCATGTCCAGGCCCAGCTGCGCCAGGCGCTTTTGCGAGATCTCGATGAACAGCTTTTCGTCCTGCACACCAAACAGCTCGACCTTGGCCACATCGGGCACGCGCAGCAGCTGCTGGCGCGCGTCGTCGGCAAAAGTCTTGAGTTCAGCGTAGCTGAAGCCCTCGGATTCCAGCGCGTAGATCACGCCATACACGTCGCCAAAATCGTCGTTGAAGAACGGACCCTGGATGCCCCCCGGCAGCGTGGTGCGCATGTCGCCCACCTTCTTGCGCACGGTGTACCAGACATTGGCCACCTCGCTCGCCTTGGACGAATCCTTGATCTGGAAAATGATCTGCGACTCGCCGGGCTTGGAATAGCTGCGGATCTTGTCGGCGTAGGGCACCTCCTGCAGGGTGCGCTCGATCTTGTCGGTCACCTGCTCGGCCACCTGCTGGGCCGTGGCACCGGGCCAGTAGGTGCGCACCACCATGGCCCGAAAGGTGAACGGCGGGTCTTCGTCCTGTCCCAGCTGAAAATAGGCCGCAAAGCCCAGCAGCATCAACACCACCATGAGATAGCGGGTGAGCGCGGGGTGGTCGAGTGCCCACTTGGAGAGGTTGAACCCCTCTTTGGGTTGTCGTTGGGTCATGGCCAGCCTTACTTTGCGGAAGAGGCCGCAGCCGCAGCAGATGCGGCAGGCGCTGCCGGAAGAGCTACTGAATTGATAGCTGTTTGCGCTTTAGGCACGGGCGCTACAGCCGTTTTTGGCTGATAAACCATGACTTTCTGCCCCGGCGAAAGCACATGCACCCCCGTGGCCACCACCTGCATGCCGGGCGTCAGGCCCGAAGCCACCACGGCATCGTTGCCATCGGCGGTGGCAATCTGCACCACCTGCGACTTCACCGTGCTGGTGGCCGGGTCATACACCCACACCGCCGTGGTCTGCCCTTCCTGGCGCAGCGCGCTGGTCGGAAGCTTGATGGCCACAGCCCCCGCATGGCTCAATGCCTTGGGCGTGACATACACCGTGGAGCCCAGGGGCGGCACCTCGGCGCCTTCGAGCGCCACCTTGACCTGATAGGTGCGCGTGGCCGCATCGGCGCTGGCCGCCACCTCGCGCACCTGGCCCTGCAATTCGGGGCCGCCGGCCCAGCCGCGCACCGCCACGGCGGAGCCCGGCTTGATCTGCGCCGCCCGGTCTTCGGGCACCGCAAAGACCACGTCGCGGGCGCCATCCTGGGCGATGCGCAGCACCGGTGTGCCCGCGGACACCACCTGGCCGGGCTGTGCCTCGATCGCCGTGACCACGCCCGCCACGTCGGCCACCAAGGTCGCGTAGCGGGTCTGGTTGCCCTGCGAGGCGAGTTGCGCCTGCGCCTGCTCCAGCTGCGCCTGGGCCGACCTGTAGGTCGATTCCCGGCGCTCCAGTTCGGCACTGCTGATGAAGTTCTGCGCGCGAAGTTCGCGGTAGCGCTGGAGGTCCGCCGCCGCGAGGTCACGGCTCGTCTGGGCAGCCGCCTGCTGCGCGCGGGCAGCATCGGCGGCGAGCCGGTAGTCCTGCGGGTCGAGCTCCGCCAGCACCTGGCCGGCCTGCACCCGCTGTCCGAGTTCGGCCTGGCGCCGCAGGATCTTGCCGGCGACACGGAAGCCGATCGGCGTTTCGACACGGGCCCGCACCTCGGCCGAGAACTCCGGCGCCGTCCCGTAGGCGCCGGCCCCCACGGTCTGGACCTTGACGGCGCGCACCGGGTCTTCGGCAGCGGGCGGCTTGGAACAGCCCGCCAAGGCCGCGCCGACGAGCAACACGGCAGCGGGAAGCGAGCGGGCGACGGAAACGATCGATACGGCCATGAACCACCTTGAGGACTGACGGGCCATTAATGACCGAATGGTTAGTAATTTTGTGGGATGCCTTCCAGACTGTCAACGAATCGAGGCATGCCCAGCCCGTACCCGACAATCGCCGCGTGCCAATGTCCCCTCCTTCCGAACCCGCCGCAACGGCGCCAACCCTTGCGCCGCCGCCGACGCACTACGAGAACTTTCCGGTGGCGTCGTGGCTCTGCCCGCCGCGGCTGCGCCCGCCCATCGCGGCCATCTACGTCTTCGCCCGAACCGCCGACGACATCGCCGACGAAGGCGATGCGTCGCCCGAGCAGCGGCTGGCCGACCTGCGCGCCCTCCATGCCGACCTCGCCGCCATTGCGCAGGGTGGCGCCGCCTCGGCGCGCTGGCCGGCCGTCTTCGGCCCGCT
>LNAP01001272.1_pt1 | contig 27143 bp, 31 predicted proteins | sample 602601 | NCBI WGS metagenome assembly LNAP01 (sample SAMN02440304, study PRJNA202911) | soil metagenome | biome: Subtropical and temperate rainforests or woodlands; isolation source: soil samples (1 kg each in a 20% v/v slurry with milli Q water) were... ... | reverse complement strand
GTTTGCCGGCTTCATCAGCCGCCCGGCACCCGACTCCGGACCGGTGCCGAGAGATCCCGTCACCGGCCAACCATTGAGTCTTGATCGTGATGGCTTCACCCCGATGGTCGCGCTTGAGCCCGGCACCATGCAGGAGTTGGGGCCAGGTGAAGAGGTCGAATTCTCCAAGCCGCCGGACGCGGGCAACAACTATCCGGACTTCATGCGGCAGCAACTGATGGCTGCGGCAGCGGGTACGGGAACGCCGTACGAGATCCTTACCGGCGACATGCGCGAGGTTAACGACCGAGCGCTGCGCGTGGTGCTCAACGAATTTCGGCGTCGATTGGAGCAACTGCAGTTCGGCGTCTACGTGCATCAGCTTTGCCGACCGGTCCGTGCGGCCTGGATGGACATGGCGGTGTTGTCAGGTGCCCTGGTGCTGGACGACTACTCCCAGCGGCGCCGTGAATACCTGCGTACCCGATGGGTGCCACAAGGTTGGGCCTACATCCAACCCGTGCAGGACGTCCAGGCGCGGCGGATGGAAGTGCAGGCGGGCTTCGCTTCACGCAGCGAAATGGTCCTGCGCACCGGCTACGACGCCGAAACGGTCGATGCGGAAAACGCCGCTGACCTGGCCCGGGCCACCACCCTTGGTCTCAATTACAACACTCTCGACGCCGTCGTCACCAACGACGACAAGGAACAACCATGAGCAAAAAAGCACGACCGCGCGTTTATAACCGGGCCGGTAAGCAGGTGCCGGTGCAGGACAAAACCTGGTACGCGGTGCACGCCAGCGGCGAAGCCGCCGAGCGGGTGATCGAAGTCTTTGTCTACGGCGAGATCGGCGGCTGGGGCATCACCGCCAATCAGTTCGTGCAGGACCTGCGTGCGATGGATGACGGCGTCTCGCCAGTGATCGCCGCGTTCAACAGCATCGGCGGCGATCTGTTCGACGGTCTGGCCATGCACAACGCGCTGTCGCGCTTGGGCGAGCGTTGCACCGGTCGGGTGGATGCGTTGGCTGCCAGCGCCGCGAGTGTCGCCGTATGCGGTGCACACCGTGTGGTGATCGCCTCCAATGCCATGTTGATGATCCACAACCCATGGACGTATGCGGCAGGGGATGCCGAAGATTTCCGCAAGGTAGCCGATGTACTCGACCAGACCATGGAGGCGATCATCGCGGCCTACAAGGCCAAGGCGCCGGACATCGATGAGGTCGAGTTGCGCCGCTTGGTCGCCGCTGAAACCTGGCTGACCGCCAATGAAGCGGTGGCGTTGGGCCTGGCCGATGAAGTCGGTGACGGCGTCAAGGTCAAGGCCTGCCTCGGTCAAGGGGCCGTGCTGCAGCGCTACCAACATGCACCGGCCGAGTTGCTGGCCCAGCTCGACGAGCCACCCGAGACGGATCCCGATGCGGAGCTCGACAAGCTGCCACCCACTCCCGCTGTGGTCGACTCAGCCAAGTTGGCTTTGATGATCACTCAGCGCTGCGCCGAAGCCGGTATCAGCAACCTGGTCGAGCCGCTACTCAGCTCGACCCAGCTGGAAAGCGAAGCGATCGTCCAGGCCGGCCTGACCCGTGCCAAGGCGGTGAATGACCTGTGTGTCGCTGCTCGACTGCCCGAGTTCAGCGTCGAATACGTCGCAGCTGGTCTGGACGTTGCGGCGGTGCGGGCGCGTCTGTTCGACAAGATCGTCAGCAGCGGCAAGGGCTTTGAAATCGACAACAGCCTACCGCTGGACGAGGACCTCGCGCCGAAGGTGCAAGCCAAACAACCTGATCCCACCTCGATCTGGGCCGCTCGACAAGCCGCTCATTCCGGAACTGCGCAAGGCGCGAAAGGAGCAAGAACATGACCATCCAAAAAGAACCGATCCACGCTGGTGAGTTCCTGCTCTCGGAAGGCGCGGGAAACATTTCACGCGAGTCCATCAACGTCGCTGCCGGCCCTGCGTTGTACCCGGGCCAGATCCTCGGGCTGGTTACAGCTACCGGTCACTTTGCGCCTTACGCTCCGGCGGCTGAGGACGGCAGCGAGACGGCCGTCGCCATTCTCTTCGGTCCGCTGGGCGAGTCCGATGTGGTGCGCCGGGGGCGCGCGGTAGTGCGATTGGCGGAAGTCAGCGAAGCGCATCTGACCGGGCTCGACCTCGATGCCGAAAAGGTGCTGGCTTCCCACTTTCTGATCGTCCGATAGGTCGATCCGTCCCCTTTATGCACCCCGCCCTAAGCGGGGTTTTTCATTTCTGGAGAGTACCCATGGCCGATATCGCCATTTTTGACGACGAAGCGTTCACCGTTACCGCGCTCACCGCAGCACTCAACGATCAACCCTATCTGCCGGGTCGCATCAGTGCCCTGGGTCTGTTCCGCGAGGAAGGGGTTACCACCCTGACCGTACAGATCGAAAAGGACGGCGACACCTTGGCGCTGGTGCCGGCGGGCGAGCGGGGTAGTTCTGGCCTGGTCGTCGCAGCCAGCAAGCGCAACCTGATTCCGTTCAACACCGTGCACCTGCCGGAACGTTTCACCATCAAGGCCGACGAGATCCAAGGCATTCGTGCCTTTGGCACTCGCACCGAGCTGCAAGCGGTGCAGGACGTGGTCAACGCCCGTCTGGCCAAGGCGCGCCGTCAGCTGGATGCCACCCACGAATTCCAGCGCATGGGCGCACTCAATGGCCTGATCCTCGATGCCGATGGCTCGACGGTGCTGTTGGACCTGTATGACCGCTTTGGTGTGCAGCGTCAGAAGCTGCCGATGGGCCTGGCGGATCCGGCCACTGAGCTGCGGGTGAAATGCGGCGAAGCGCTGGATATGCAGGAGGATGCGCTGGGCAGTGTGACCAGCACCAGTTCCCGCGCCTTCTGCGGCAAGAACTTCTGGAACAAGCTGATCGTTCACAAGGCGGTCAAGGAGACCTATCTCAACAGCCAGCAAGCAGCGGCGTTGCGCGGTGATGCCCGGGAAAGCTTCGAGTTCGGCGGCATTATTTGGGAACGCTACCGTGGCAAAGTCGCCGGCGTCTCGTTCGTTCACGATGACAAGGCGTTGCTGGTGCCTGAAGGTGTCCCGGATCTGTACATCTCGGTGTTTGCTCCAGCGGACTATATGGAAACCGTCAACACTCAGGGCATTCCGTACTACAGCATGATCGAGCCGTTGCCTTTCAACAAAGGCATGGCCGGCGAAGCCCAGTCCAACCCGTTGCACCTGTGCACGCGACCACGGGCGCAGATCCTGCTGGAACTCTGACCATGGCCTTTCGCGACCTGATTGCCGACATCGATAACCTTGTGTTCGAAACCCTCGGCGACACGGCCCTCATTGAAGGTCGCGAGCAGCCCGTGCTCGGCATGTTCTCGGCGCCGTGGTTGCAGCCGAAGATCGGCAAGATGAATACGGGATTGCGTGAGCCCCGTTTCGAGATTCGTGTCAGCGATTCGCAGGACCTGAAAAAAGGCCTGCTGGTCAGTGTGAATCTGCCGGAATTGGACGGTGGTGGCGATTACGACCTATTCCAGCTGGAGCCGAGTGGCGATGGCCTAGTCGCGTTGATTCTGAGGAAACGCCCATGAGTGTTGGCAGCCACTTCAAACCGTCGGCCGGCGGCGGAATGATTTCCCTGCAGGCGTCGTCGGCGGATCTGCAAGCCTTCCAGAACTTCGCCAAGTTGGTACCGAAAGCGGCGGCCGCAGCACAGCGTCGGGCGATCAATAAAACCCTCGGTTGGCTGCGGACACACATCGCCCGCGCGGTCGGTCGGCAGGAGCGTATTGCCGTGGCGGCCGTGCGTCAGCGACTGCGCAGTTATCCCGTCAGCGGATCGGCCAACAGCGGCAAGTTGTGGCTCGGTCTCAATGCGATTGAAGCGAGCCGAATCGGTAACCCTCGTCAGGGCAACGCCGGCGTGTCGGTGGCTGGTCGCCGTTACCAGGGTGCCTTTTATAAGAAGGTCTACGGCAACAGCGCGGACATCTGGATTCGCACGGCCAGCAAGCATTTCGATGCCGACCACTACCCCGACAGCCATGTCAGCGGTGCGGGCGGAGCCAGTTCGGGATGGATCGCCGAACACGACAGCCGTTTCCCGCTGGCCAAGGCCAAGGTCTCCCTGGAGCAAGCTCGGCCACACTTTGAAAGCTGGGTGCGCAAGGCTGATGCACAGCTGCTGCATGTCCTGCAGCAGGAACTCAACTTTGAGCTGCAGAAATATCTGAAGGGGAAATAACGTGGCCGATGAAACGGAAGACCCATTCAGCCTGGAACAGTTGTACGGGGCGATCGGACGGCACGTGCAGGCGCACCTGCCGGGTGTTCAGACCGTTGCCGCGTGGCCGGCTATCGAGGATTGCATTCGGTTGCCGGCGGTGTTTATCGAAATGGCGGAAATGGAGCCCGGCCAGGATCCGGGCACCGGTGAGGCGGGGTTGGCTTGCAGGTTCGAGGCGCGGGTTATCACCGATCCCATCCAGGAGGATCACCATCAGCAGGCGGTTTTTCTGGCGGGGCAACTCGCCGTGTTGTTGCGGATGCAAAGTTGGGGCGTTGAGGTAGAACCGGCCGAGTTTGTTCGCGCCATGCAGGACTGGACCAAGCCCGTACTGGACGGCTACACCGTCTGGGTCGTGGAGTGGACCCAACAAATCTACCTGGGCCAAACGCAGTGGCCGTGGCCGGACCAACCGCCGGGTACCTTGGTGCTGGATATGGGCGATGGCGAGCTCCGGCCAGAGGATGTGCCATGAGTGCGGGTTACGTCAGCGCGCAGCATGACCGCATGCTCGCCGGCCTGGTCAAAGACTGTTATGTGGTGGCGGTCGATCTAAGCGCTTCACCGCCGGTGTGCCGGGTATCCGACGGTGAATGGGTCAGCGGCTGGGTGCGCTGGCACAGTATGGCGGCGGGCAAGGCCCGACACTGGCGGGCACCGAGCCTGAACGAGCAGGGCACCTTGATCAGTGCCAGCGGTGACGTGGCGCAAGGCACGTTCATTCCCGGGCTGTATGGCAACGGTGGTCCGCCGCCCGACAATCGTGATCACGTTGAAGTGTGGCGCTTCGACGATGGCGGTTCGCTGGTCTACGACTGGCAGGCCAAGAGTTACACCATCAGCCTGCCCAGCGGCACGGTCACGATCAAGGTGGGGGCCACCCAGGCTGAAGTGACGGACAGCGCCGTGACGGTGAAGTCCAGCACGATCAACCTGGAGGCAGCTGTGAACATCAAGGGCCCGGTCAATATCGACGGTCCGCTGCATGCCACACAGGACATCCGTAGCGACGGCGCGATCATCGATACCACCGGCAATACGCCAAACCATAAGCATTAATGAGCACCTTCAATCCAGCCCGCCGCGTGCGGGCTTTTCATGTCCGGAGCAACCATGGCCAAACCTCAAGAAGACCAGCCGCTGCAGGAACAACCTGCTACCACCAGTTCACCAGCGCTAATGTCGACCAGGACCTTTCGCGACACGGTCTACACCTCCCGTACGCTGATCCTGCCAGGTGAGCGAACGCTGGCCGTAGCCAAGGGCACGGTCTCGGTTAACACCACCGATGACGCGGCATTGAAATATCTCAATGCCCATGTCGAGTTCGAGCCGCTCAAGGAGTAACCCCGATGATCGGAATGGATCGCCACACCGGGCAACCCATCTCCGGCATCGAGCATTTACGCCAGTCCGTTGAAGACATTCTCGGCACACCACTGCTGAGCCGGCGGGAGCGCCCTGAGTACGGCAGCAAGCTGCGGCGCATGGTCGACTTGCCCATCAACGAAGGCTGGAAAAGCGCCGTGCAGGCCGAGGCCGCTCGGGCGCTCAGGCAATGGGAGCCGCGGCTAAAACTGGAGCGGGTGAACGTGCTGTCTGTGCTCGGCGGGAAAATCAATTTTAAGGTCAGCGGCGAATACCTCGGTGTGCGCGGCACGTTGGAGGTGTGGGTATGAGTACCCTGGTCGATCTGTCGGAGCTGCCGGCACCGGAGGTGCTGGAGCCGCTGGACTTTGAAGTGGTGTACGACGAAGCGTTGGGCGTGTTCCGTGGCCACATGGGCGACAACTGGACGGCTGCAGTGGAAAGCGACCCGGTCACCAAACTGCTGGAGGTCGGTAGCTACATCAAGCTCGGCAATCGGGCACGGGTCAATGATGCGGCCAAAGCGCAATTGCTGGCCCATGCCACGGGGGCCGATCTGGATCACCTGGCCGCCAACGTCAACTTGAAACGCCTGGTGATTCAGCCGAGCAATCCGCTCGCGGTGCCGCCGGTCGAGGCCATCCTGGAGTCTCATGACGCCCTGCGTGAGCGGGTGCAGCTGTCGTACGAAGGGTTGAGCACCGCCGGCCCGCGTAACAGCTACATCCTGCATGCCCGTAATGCCTCGGCGCTGGTCGCCGATGCCACCGCTGAAAGCCCAGAGCCGGCCTGCGTGGACCTCACCGTCTTGGGGCTTGAGGGGGACGGTGCGGTCGGCCCCGATTTGCTGGCATTGGTGGCCGACGCGGTGAATGACGATGACGTGCGTCCGCTCGGTGACCGCGTGACGGTACGCGGCGCCGAGATCCTGCACTACAGCATCGACGCGGTGTTGCACATGAAGGGCGCCGGCCCGGAAAACGATGCCGCACTCGCCGAGGCGATCAAGCGTCTGGACGCCTGGATCAACCCGCGTCGGCGGTTAGGGCTGGAGGTGGCGCGTTCCGGCGTCGATGCACAGCTGCATGTCGCCGGTGTGGCTCGGGTTGAACTCCGGGATTGGCAGGATCTGGCTCCGACCAAAGCCCAGGCGGCGTATTGCACGGGCTTCACCGTCGCGTTGGGAGGTTGAAATGGCCAGTCTATTACCGCTCAACAGCACGGCGCTGGAGCGCGCGATTGAGGCGACCTTCGTTGAGCAAACGGTGATCCCGCTGCGCACGTTATACAACCCAGACACCTGTCCGCTGCACCTGCTACCCCACCTGGCCTGGGCGTGGTCGGTCGACCGCTGGGATCCAGCGTGGTCGGAGCCGGTCAAGCGCGCTGCGATCAAGGCCTCGTTCTACATCCACAAACACAAAGGCACGATCGGCGCACTGCGCCGGGTGGTCGAGCCGTTGGGTTATCTGATTGAGGTCGTCGAGTGGTGGCAGACGGTGCCGGAAGGTGTGCCGGGCACTTTTGCGCTGAAAGTCGGGGTGCAGGACACCGGGATCACTGAGGGCATGTTTCAGGAACTGGAGCGCCTGATCGACGATGCCAAGCCCGTGACCCGGCATCTGACCGGTCTCGATATCACGCTGGAAACCCGGTTAAACGCCTATGTCGGTTTCGCTGTGTATGACGGCGACGAGATCGATGTGTACCCCTGGAGCAACCCCGATCTGGATGTGTTGATTCAGGGCTGCCATGGCGTAAGTGAATACAACCTCGACGAATTGGACGTGTACCCCCATGGTTGATAAGAATTCTATTTTCGGCGGCATGCTCACGACTCTGGGGGCGGCCAAAAAAACCAACTGCGACGCCCTCGGTATCCCGTGGGAGCCGCGCTACATGCTGATCGGTGACGCGGGCGGCGCTGATCCGGTGCCCAGTCCCACGCAAACCAAGCTGGTCAATCAGGTCTATCGGGCGCAGCTCAATCAACTGCGGGTGTCTCCCACTGACGCCAATATCCTGATCGCCGAACTGGTGTTGCCGCCCGACGTGGGTGGCTGGTGGATTCGCGAGCTGGCTCTTGAGGATAAGGACGGCGTGTTCTGCGCGGTGGCCAACGCGGCACCGAGCTACAAGCCTTTATTGGCGCAAGGGTCGGGGCGTAACCAGGTGGTGCGGATGCACATCATCACCAGTGGCACCTCGAACATTCAGTTGAAAATCGACCCCTCGGTGGTGCTGGCGACGCGTCAGTACGTTGATGAGACGGTTAACGGCTTGTTGCCAGCCAACAAGCCCGCCGGGACTTATACCAAGGTCACGGTGAATGACCGCGGCGTGTTTGTGTCCGGGTCGAACCCGACCACGTTAGCCGGATTTGGCATTACGGATACCTACACCAAGCCGGAAATCGAGTCGATGATTGCCCAAGCTTCGGCGCTGCCGGTCGGCACCATGGTCGGCTTCCCGGTGAACAAGCTCGCGCCTGGGTTTCTGGAGCTTGACGGCAGTGTGAAGAGCATTGCGGCCTATCCGGATCTGGCGGCATTCCTCGGGACGGCGTTCAACACGGGCGGTGAGGGTGCTGGCAACTTCCGCCTGCCTGACTCTCGCGGCGAGTTCTTGCGCGGTTGGGACCATGGGCGCGGGGTGGATGTCGGACGAACGATTGGAAGTCCCCAGAAAGGTAGCCTTGTCGCTTTGGACACCGGCACGACAGGTCTCCAAGTAATGCACTTTACTGGATCGCCATCAGTTGCAGGTGGGCAGCAAGCTGTGGGCCTAGATGCTTACGCAAATGCTGACTATCCAAATTTAGATATCGCAGGAACAACCGCACAGGGGACATCTGTCCTACCTGGCCTTGCTTCAGAGGTATCTAGCGGTGTTGTACGCCCGCGTAACTTGGCTGTGATGTGGTGCATCAAGGCCTGGAACGCACCGATCAATCAGGGGGATATCGACATTGCGGCGCTTGCGGCAAGCGTCGAAAAGCTGGCACTCAATGGGCCCGCCAGCGGCTCCAAAAACCTGAAAGTGTCAACGACGGGCCTTAGTGCGGTAGTTACCGTGTCGGCTGACCATCTGGTTTTATCGAGTGTTGACGGCCTAACGCTGCGCGCGTCCAACGTTGCGCTGAATATTGCAGGTACGTCTGTTGGGGTGAACGGAATTGATGCCGGGGTTATTGCGCCCTCAACGTGGTATTCGGTCTGGGTTATTTCGGATGGTGTCACTCAAGCAGGACTGCTGTCGCTGAGCGCCACGGCCCCGGCAATGCCTGTCGGTTACACGCACAAGACCCGCGTTGACTGGATTAAAACGGACGGCACGGCGAACAAATACCCCCTCAGCCATCGGAAGGTTGGCACTCGGGCTCAGTACGTCGTGGGTGGGAATGTCCCTGCCATGCCCTCAATGGCAGGCGGTGTGGCGGGTTCCCCTGCCGTGCCTACCTATGTCCCCGTGGCAGTCAGTCCTTTTGTTCCGCCAACCGCGACGAGCATTTATCTCGGTTGTTACAACAATACCAATGGGGGGGTGATTGTTGCCCCGAATGCGAGTTACGGGGGTTATACCAATACGGCTAACCCTCCGCCAATTATGAGCTTCCCGCCTGGCACCGCAGGCATTAGCAACTCAATCTCGAATTTTCTTCTTGAGTCGAGCAACGTCTATTGGGCGTCGGGCGGTGCTGCGACAAACCTTTTCTGCAATGGTTGGGAGGATAGCCAGTGAGCTATGCAATTCGAAATGATGGTCACGGCTATAGGGGCGTTGATGGTCCTGATGATGTCGCGGCAGATGAGTGGTTTTCAGACGGGCCGCCACCTGTTCCTGTGCCGCTGCCGCCCACGGATGGAGAGGCCGCTGATCAAGAGCGCGCTTGGCGAGACAGTAAATTGTCAGCTGTGATCTGGCTGCGTGATCGCCACCGTGATCAGCTGGAAATCGAAGTGGACACCACACTTTCAGGCGAGCAATTCACGGAGCTGCTGGTGTACATGCAGGCGCTTCGCGATTGGCCACAGTCGCCGGACTTTCCCGACAGCCAGCACCGGCCAACGGCGCCGGATTGGATCGCCGACCAGACCCCATAAACGCCCCGCACTAACGGGGCGTTTTCTTTTCCGTCGCACGTAATTCGAACATCCCTGACAGCCTCGCTCATGCGGGGCTTTTTCGTTCCTGGAGATTGAGCCTTATGAGTTTCTTTCACGGCGTCACGACCACCTCGGTCGATACCGGCGCACGCACCATCACGTTGCCGACGTCCTCGATCATCGGGCTGTGTGACACCTTTACCCCCGGCATCCTCGGTGGTGGCACGGCCAAGGCTGGCGAGTTGAAACTGATCACCACCGAACGCGAAGCCATTGCGGCGTTCGGCGCCGGTGCGGCCATCACCAAGGCCTGTCAGGCGATCTACGCCAAGGCAAAGGCGGTGATCGTCGCCATCGGCGTGGCCAAGCTGGAAGACCCCGCGCTGCAGACGTCGGCGATCATTGGCGGGGTGTTGGCTTCCGGTCAGCGTACCGGTCTGCAGGCGCTGCTCGACGGCAAAAGTTTGTTCAACGCGCAGCCGCGACTGCTGATCGCGCCGGGTCATTCGGCCACCCAGGCGGTGGCCACGGCCATGGACAGCCTGGCGCAGAAGCTGCGGGCTATCGGCATCATCGATGGCCCCGGAACCACCGATGAGGCCGCCATGGCCTACGCCGATAACTTCGGCAGTCGTAACCTGTTCATGGTCGACCCGGGCGTGCAGTTCTGGGACATCGACGCCAGTAAGACGGTCGATGCCCCGGGCTCGGCCTGGACGGCGGGCCTGTTCGCCTGGACTGACGCCACCTACGGTTTTTGGGCCTCGCCGTCGAACAAGGAGTTTGTCGGCATCACTGGCACCACGCGCGCCGTCGAATACCTGGATGGCGACGATACCTGCCGGGCCAACCTGCTCAACAACGCCAACATCACCACGATTATTCGCGACGACGGTTTCCGCCTGTGGGGTAACCGCACGCTGGCCAGCGATCCGAAGTGGGCATTTGTTACCCGCGTGCGCACGCTGTTCATTCTCATGGATGCGGTGCAGGCCGGCCACAAATGGGCGGTCGACCGCTCGATCACCAAGACCTACGTCAAGGACGTCACCGACGGCCTCGAGGCTTTCATGCGCGACCTGAAGAACCAGGGGGCGGTGATCAACTTCGAGGTGTACGCCGACCATGAGTTGAACACGGCCAGCCAAATCGCTCAGGGCAAAGTCTATTGGCGCATTCGCTTCACCGACGTGCCGCCAGCCGAAAACCCGAATTTCCTGTTCGAAGTCACCGATCAGTACATGACCGAAGTTCTTGAAGCCGCCTAAGGAGGCCACCTGATGATTCCTGAAGTTCTGTCCAACTGCGCCGGGTTTATCGACGGCGTAAGTTTTTCCGGTGAAATGCCGAGCCTCACCCTGCCCAAGGTAGTTCTGAAAATGGACACCTACCGGGGCGGCGGTATGGCCGGTGAAATCGAGATCCCAACCGGTGTCGAAAAGCTTGAGGCCGGGTTCACCACCAACGGCGTGCGTCGCGAGGCCTTGAAGTGGTTCGGCCTCTCGGACCGCACAGCGTGCAATGCCGTGTTTCGCGGCTCGTTCAAGGGCCTCAAGGGCAGAGTCACCCCAGTCATTGTCACCATGCGCGGCGGCCTCAAAGAGGTCGACATGGGGGACTGGAAGCCCGGCGAAAAGGCCGAGAGCAAACACAACATGGCGCTGACCTACTACAAGCTCGAAGTCGATGGTCGGTTGATCTACGAGATCGACATGGTCGGCATGGTGCTGGTGGTCGACGGCGTTGATCAACTCGCGGAAGAGCGTTCGGCCTTGGGCCTTTAAGGAAAAAACATGACTCAAGCAACGGCAAAAGATGCACTGCCCAAGTGGCTGCAAATCACCGAAGAGGGCTTTCGTATCACCCTCAAATACCCAACCGAGTTGAGCGGTGTGCTGGTCGACAACATGTCGATTCGTGCCCCCTGCGTGCGGGATATCCGGGCCGCGCAAGCCACCTGCAACGGCGATGAGGAAAAGCGTGAGATGTCGCTTTTTTCTTCGCTGACCCAGACCCCGGAGACGGACCTGATGGCGCTCAAGCTGGTCGACTACATGCGTCTGCAGGCCGGCTATTTTCGTCTGGTCCAAGACGACGGCGTTTGATGCGACCACGTTGAAAACTCTGGCCAAGCGAGTGGCCAAAGAGACCGGGTTCTCGGCGGCCGAGATCCTGGTCATGCCATTCAACGAACTGGTGTGGTGGCTCACGGATTGAGCCACCGTTCATTTCTCCGACGCATAGGGCACGCACATGGCGAACAAACTGGCGCTCGGCTTTGTCATCGGCGGCGCTGTCGATTCGACGGTGGGCAAAGCGTTCAAGGACGTCGAAAGTAAGATCAAACATTTGGACACGGTCGGTACCAAAGCCCGGGTGTTGCAGAACACCATCGGCGATACGATTCGCCTGCGCGAGGAGTGGCGCAAGGCGCACATGGCCGGCGCCGAAGGCGCGGGCAAGCTGCTGACCAAACTGGAAAAGAACCTCGACCTGCTGAAGAAACAGGGCATCGAGGTCGGGCGGCTGAACAAGGCGTACACCGCGATGGGGCGGGTCGCGGCCGGGACGGAATTGAAGTCGCTGGGGCACCGGCAACTGGAGGAGGGGCGGTCGGGCCTCAAAAGCAGCATCGGTCAGGCGGGAGCCATGGTCGCCGCCGTGGCCATCCCGACCAAGGTCAGCGCGGACTTCAGCGCGATCATTCGTGACATTGCGATCAAAGCCAACATTGCCAACGATCCCAAAGAAACGCAGATGTCCAAGACGATCATCGACACGTCACGGGACACCGGCATGGCGCGCAACCAGGTGGCCGAGGTGGTCAACGCGTTGGTCGGTGCCGGCATGGAGCTGGACAAGGCCCTAGCGTATGCCCCGACAGCGGCCAAGTTCGCCATCGGGCAGGGTTCGGATGGCGGCGAGACGGCGCGCATGATTAATGCCCTGGGGCAGAACGCCAAAATCACTGACCCGGCGATGATGCAAAAGGCCTTGGAGGCGATCGCCTATCAAGGGCAGGCCGGCAGCTTTGAGGCGGCTGACATGGCCCGCTGGTTCCCTGAGCTGCTCGCGGGTATGGGCAAGCTGGGCATCACCGGCATGGATTCGGTGACGCAACTGGGCGCCATGCTGCAGGTGCAGATGAAGACCGCCGGTGGCTCCGATGAGGCGGCGAACAACCTAAAGAACTGGATGGAAAAGATCGGCTCGGGGGAGACAGTCGACGCCTACAAGAAGGCCGGGATTGATTACCAGGCGTCGATGACCACCGGGCTGCAAAGCGGCATGTCGACGCTGGAGTCAAGTTTTGCCCTGGCGCAAAAGTACATTGCGGCAACTGACCCGAAGAAAGCGGCGGCCATGGCGGAAGCCACGGCCAAAATCAGCAAAGAGACGGACCCGGTCAAGGCCAAGGCCATGATCGCGTCCCTGGAGCAGGCCTTGCGCACCGGTGACCTGTTTGCCGACATGCAGGTCAAGGCCGCGCTGACCGCTTACACCCAGAACAAGGACCTGTACGGCAAGCTCAAAAATGACTCGGCGCAGGCCGTGGGTATTCTTGATAAAAACCTGGCTGAACGCCGGCAAACGTCGTCGCAAAAATGGGCCGAGATGGCCCAGAGCATGGACGATGGCATGCGCAGCATCGGGGATGCGTTGCGGCCAGTAACCGACTCCGTGGCCGAGGGCATCACCAACGTGGCCCGCCGACTCACCGAACTCTCCGATGAATCCCCGCGCCTGGTGACCGGCATCAGTGCTGCCGTCGCCGGGTTGGTGGCTCTGCAGACGGCGGTCAGCGCATTCAAAATGGGTAAGGGCCTGATGAACATCGGGCGTGGCAGCTTGCTGGGCAACCCGAATATTCCGCAGAAGGTTATTGTCACCAACCTGCCCGCCATAGGGGGCGGTCTGGATGCGGGCGACTTGGATGTCGGTGATGGCAAGGGTAAGAAGGGCGGCAAGGGCGGCGGCGGTCGCGGTGGCAGTATCGGTGCGGGCATGAAGGGGCCGGCCTTGCTCGCGGTGGTCGATGCCGGATTCAAGGCCGTCGACACCTACCAAAACGCCGTGACACAGGATGAAAAAGCCGAGGGCTACGGCCAGGCGGCCGGTGGGCTGGCGGGTACGCTGGCCGGTGCAGCGGCGGGTGCTGCCATCGGTACCGCCGTGCCGGTGATCGGCAACATCGTCGGTGGGTTGATCGGCGCCTATCTCGGTTACATGGGCGGTGATGCCTTGGGTGGTGTGGTTGGTAAGTCGATGTTCGGCACCGACGAATCGCTGAAGAGCCCGCCCGCCGCCGGGCCGCTGATGATGGCCAACGCCGGGCAGAATCTCCCGCCGGTGATGAGCGACATTGCCCGTTCGTTTTCACCATCCAAATCTGCCAACACTCCGGGCCTGTTGCCAGAACGGGACGCCGATAGCGCCGCGATGGGGGATGTTACCCGGTCCCTGAGCACGCCTTCGGCACCCAATGTGCCGGCGCTATTGGCCCCAATTGCCGCCGCCCCGAAAAGCGAGCCGCCGAAGATCGAGCAGCGGGTGGAGATCCAGGCTCCACTGCACATCACCGTGCAGGGCGATGTGAAAGATCCGGCGCAACTGGCGCGGGAGCTACAGCCCTACATCGATCAGCAATTACGTCAGTCCACCCAGCAGCTACAGAACCGCACGCTGTATGACGAACCGCATGTGTAACGAGGAGAGCCAATGGCTTATATGGAGCAATTGCAGTCGGGACTGAAATACTTGGCGACAGCCGGCGAGAGTGGTCGTCGTAACCTGGACGGCATGTTGGGACCGGTCAACGGCGCCATCAGCGAAATCAGTGGCGCGGCCTCGGAGTTGGAAGGCGTGCCGTTTGTAGGGCCGGCAGTTGGGCAAAAATTGCAACGGGTGATGCGCGGTGTCAACGCCGCTCAAGCCAAAGTGGGCCAGGTGGTGGCCACCTACAACAAGGCATCGCGCGCCTTGTCGCAGATCGATGAACGCTTGGGCCAGTTGAAGGAACAGGCCGCCCGGGCATCCACGGCGATCAACAAGATCGCGGGCAAGGTCAGCCCTTCGCTGGCCAACATCGTTCCAACAGGTTCGTTGGCCGGCGATACCACCCCTATGCCGGAGGCGGTCAAACCGTTTCCGCATTTGTTGATCGTCCAGCCACAGGATCCTAAGTCACAGCCTTACTTCTTCAACCTGGACACGGCGGCCTTCGACGAATTGCGGCGTTCGACGGAGTTTCGTTGGGCTTCGCAGGAACGCCTGGGCCGACGTCCAGCGCAGCAGGCGGTCGGTATGGGCGAAGAAAAGATCACGCTGAAGGGGGCGATCTTTCCCGGTTTCAAGGGCGGGATCAAGCAACTGGATACGCTGCGCAGCCTCGGCGCCCAGTTGAAACCCCTGACCCTGACCACCGGTTATGGCGACGTGCTGGGCACCTGGTGCCTGAAGAACGTTGAAGAAGAACAGAGCGCGCTGCTGCAGGGCGGGATTCCGCGCAAGCAGGCGTTTACCTTGGAGTTTGCCCGCTATGGCGACGACCTGCAGAACGGCTGACGGGGACCTGCTCGACACCCTGTGTTACCACGTTTACGGCCACCTCGGTGGCACTGTCGAGGCGGTGCTGGACGCCAATCCGGGGCTGGCCGATGAGCCGCAACCGTACCGTGCCGGCATCGTGATCCTGTTGCCGGATCTTCCCGCACCCACCGATGACGTTGTGATGTTGTGGGGCTGAGCTTATTCCGAGCAAGATTTCGGATGTTTGCCGTGAGTATCAGGCGCCGATAGACTGATGGCTTTTAGGCATCAATTAGGAACTCCTCATGGAAAGGTCTACCGAATTAAGGGAAGTAAAGCGGAGTGTCTGGGGGGAGCTCAATTACCGATTGAACTGGATTATCTTCGGCACCATAGGTGCAATCCTTCTGGCTTGCATTCCCGTCCTCGGGTGGCTTCTGGCTGTTGGGGTGATCCTCGCGGTGCTGTGGAAAACATTTGGCTTTCGAGAAACGCAACTGGTGGGTACCTGCCCGGCGTGTACCAAAGCTCTACCGATTGATCCCAAGACTGATGTGCTTGCCTGCCCTGTTTGCAACAGTGTTGTTGCAGTGGGAGAGGGCCGCCTGACCATCGTTAAGATCGACTGATCTGAAATGCTCTGTAGTTAACAGAAACTGAAATCAACCTAGCCCGCCTTGTGCGGGCTTTTTTTTGGACAGAACAATGACTCCTGCCTTCCGCGTCGTCGCCGATGGCGCCGATATTACCGCCCTGATCAACGATCGGCTGCTGCAACTGAAAACCACCGACAAGCCCGGAATGGAGTCTGACGAATTCGAGCTGCGCATCGATGACCGCGACGGGGCCGTGGCACTGCCACCGCGCGGGGCGGGCATCGAAATCTACCTGGGATACGCAGAAACGGCATTGACCCGCGTTGGTCGCTACGTTGTCGATGACATCGATTTCTCAGGACCACCTGACACCCTGGTGATTTCCGGCAAGGCCAGCGACATGCGTGGCAGCGGCAAGACCACGCGCAGTGGCAGCTGGGAAGACGTGCCCTTGTCGCGCATCGTCGCCGATGTTGCCGCGCGTAACGGCTGGCAACCGGTGTGTCCGGTGCAGACCAAGGTGCCTCGAGCCGATCAGCTCAATGAGTCGGATTTCAACTTCATTACGCGCCTGGCCAAGCAGTACGACTGCACGGCCAAGGTGGCCGACGGCAAGTTGCTGGTGATGCCGCGTCAGGGTGGCGAGAGCGCCTCGGGCAAGGCCTTTGGTGTGGTGGTGATTAACCGTCGTGACGTCAGCCGCTTTCAGTTCAAGCTCGGTGACCGTACCACCCACAAGGCAGTGTCGACCAAACACCAGGACAAGAAGAGCGGCAAGCTCGCCGTGGTCACCCTGGACAACGATGACTCACCGGACGGCCTGCCACCGGTACACACCGACCGGCACATCTATCCGAACAAGTCTGCGGCGGAGGCCGCCGCCAAGGCGCGATTGGCGGCCTTCAACCGCTCAACAGCCGGGGTTCGTCTTGAAATGGTCGGGCGCACAGATCTGTTTGCCGAGCGAACCATCGATGCCCAAGGCTTCAAGGTTGGCTTCGACGGCGAGTACCTGGTCGACTCGGTGGAGCAGGTCTACACCCAGTCCGGCTGGAGCACGACGGTCGAGTGCAACGGCGGCAAAAAGGGCAAGGCGAAAGCCAAAGGCAAAAAGAAAAAACCGGCGAAAGATCTGAAGGTCGTTCAGCTCCAGCAGTAGCGCCATATCCCCAACCCGATGGAGACCCGCGATGTCACTGACAGAGCAACAGCTACAACGCATCATGCCCAACGCCCGCCGCCAAGCGGGTGTTTTTGTTTCTGCCCTCAATGCCGCCATGGAGCACCGGCAGATCGCTACGCCGAAACGGCAGGCGGCCTTCCTGGCCCAGGTCGGCCACGAGTCCGGACAACTGCAATACGTTCGGGAACTGGGCGGCGATCAGTACCTGAGCAAGTATGACACCGGCACCCTGGCCACTCGGCTGGGCAATACCCCGGAGGCCGATGGTGATGGCCAGCGCTATCGCGGTCGTGGGCTGATTCAGATCACCGGTCACAGCAACTACCTGCGTTGCAGCCTCGCGCTGTTTGGTGACGAGCGGTTGCTGCGTACGCCTGAGCTGCTCGAGTTGCCGCAATGGGCGGCCGAGTCAGCCGCGTGGTTCTGGTGGGTACGGGAGCTGAATGCCCTGGCGGATCAGGATGAGTTCGAGGCGATCACCCGCAAGATCAATGGCGGTCTCAATGGTCTGGCGGATCGGTTGCAGCTGTGGGGGCGGGCGAGGGCAGTGTTATGCGTCTCGTCGACCTGATCCCTGCACCGTATCGGCTGCTCGCGGTTGGCGTGTTATTGGCCGGGCTGATGGGTGGCTCTGCCGCGATCGCCTGGCGGGTTCAAGACTGGCGCTACGGCCAGCAGCTCGAACAACAAGCCCGACTGCAGGCGGAAACCCTCAACCAGCTGGCCCTAGCCGCGGCTGCGCAACAGCGAAACGAGCAGGACAGGCGCCTGGAGCTCGAGCAGCGACTGTCAGCCAGCGAACAAATCCATTACCGAGCCCTGAGCGATGCCCAACGTGATCAAGGTCGCCTGCGTGACCGTCTTGCCACTGCTGATGTGCGCTTGTCAGTCCTACTCGACACCTCCAATGCAGCCAGCGGCTGCTCAGTGCCAGCCGCCACCCCAACCGGCGGCGTGGTTCATGGCCCCACAAGAGCCCAACTTGACCCAGCGCACGCTCAACGAATTATCGGCATCACCGACGCCGGCGATCGAGGATTGATCGCCTTGGCGGCCTGCCAGGCTTATGCCAAAGAAGTCTCAACACCGAAGTGAAAAAGAGCGACCGGAGTGGATGCGTCAACATCCATCCCGGCCGCCGTCCCTGCAGATTATCCCTGCAAGCCCAGCCAAGGCTCTTGCTCCGTGCACAAAGCGCGGCGAGCCTAGCACCTGTTTATCCATACAGTAAAGGTCTTGCTCTCAATGTCTACACCCATCATCCCTTGGATGGGCGGCAAACGCCGCCTGGCCGATCGTCTCATCCCGCTCTTCCCACCTCACGAATGCTACGTCGAAGTCTTTGCCGGCGGTGCCGCGCTGTACTTCATGCGACCCCAGGCCGCCCCGGTAGAAGTCCTCAACGATATCAACGGCGACCTGGTTACGCTGTACCGCGTCGTGCAGAACCACCTCGAAGAGTTCGTGCGCCAGTTCAAATGGGCGCTCAGTTCGCGACAGGTGTTCGAATGGCAGAAGATGACCCGCCCTGAAACCCTCACCGACATCCAGCGCGCCGCCCGATTTTTCTACCTGCAGCACCATGCCTTCGCTGGCAAGGTCACCGGGCAGACCTTTGGCACCGCGACCACTGGCCCGGCCATCAACCTGCTGCGGATCGAGGAAAATCTCTCGGCCGCCTGGCAGCGCCTGTCTGGCACTTACGTCGAAAATTTACCCTGGCTTGAATGCGCCGAACGTTACGACCGTGCCCACACCTTCCATTACATGGACCCGCCTTACTGGCAAACCGCCGGTTATGGTGTGGACTTTCCGTTCGAGAACTACGAACGGATGGCCGACTTCATGCGCCGCTGCAAGGGCAAGGTGATGGTCAGTATCAACGACCATCCGGACATTCGGCGGGTGTTCGAAGGCTTCCGTTTCGAGACTCTCGACATCCGCTACAGCAATACCAACCAGCGGCAGGGGCAGGCCGGCGTCAGCGGTGAACTGATAATCATGAACTGGGAGCCCGCAGCTCTGGGCGGGCTGTTCTGATCCTCACGGCGAGAGCCCTGGACAACCAAATCCCCAAAGCTGCAACAGTTCGGTAAGTTTGATAAGGAACTCGACGGTCGCCATCAAAAGAACCAATACATTCATTTTAAATCTCGCAAAAAAATATGCCGCGCTAAATGACGCGGTGGACTTGGGGGAGTAGGCAAAACGTTATTTAACCTAAATGTTCTAGTTGGTGTTCGTCAATAGTTAAATGTGAAGTTTTTCAGGGATAGTCCATAAGCCCACTGCGTATTCTGCCCTCGGGTGATAGGTGTATGCCGACGCGCTGGCTATCTTGGGTTTCGGGCCTCGGGTGTATGGGGGGCAGGAGCAAGGGCTGATGGTGTATGGGGGTTAGGCACGGAAAGGTTCGCAAAGCTGACCCGAAAATAAGTTGAATCAATATTGAAAGGATACTGAAAGGATCCTCAAAGGGCATCCATTAATTAGCGAATTAGCGAATTAACGAATTAACGAATTAACGCAATGGCGTAATTACGCAGTTACGCAGTTACGCAGTTACGCAGTTACGCAGTTACGCAGTTACGCAGTTACGCATTTACGTATTTACGTATTTACGTATTTACGCAATTGCCCTTCCTGATGGAGATGGCCATCTGCGTGGTGGGTGTGGCGCAGTCGTGTTCAAACGGTGATCGCCGTTGGCATTGACCGGAGCATTGGGCATGCTCAGCGCGGCTACGAAGTCATGGAGGCCGCTCTCCCGGGACAGTCTGCCGCACATTCGCTTCTCTCCACCTGTCGAAATGGCCGGTAAGAAAATTGACCGCAAGCCGGTTACAAAGTTTACTGTATAAATGTACAGCTATTGTAAAAGGCAGCCTCATGAGTTTTTCCATTCTTGGTCCCATCAGGGAGGGCGGTGCGAAGCTGCCGCTTTGCTCATTCAGGGTTCCCGCGGGGTTCCCTTCGCCTGCGGCCGATCACATCGAGCAGCATCTTTCGCTGGATGAGGTGCTGAACATTAGGGCGCCCCATGTCTACTTGGTCGCCATCGTCGGCGAGAGCATGCAGGGCGCAGGTATCTTTGAGGGCGACCTGGCCGTGGTCGACCGCTCCATCGAACCCGTCCATGGCCATATTGTGGTGGCGTTGTTGAACAACGATCCCGTCTGCAAGCGCCTGTGCAAGCGGGGAAATGACGTGATTCTGCTCTCGGAAAACCCGAAGTATCCGGCGCGCTACATCCTTGAAGGGGATGAGTTGTCGATCTGGGGCGTGATCACCAGCACGGTGCGCAGCCATGTCTAAGCCCGTGCCGGTTTTCGGTTTGATCGATTGCAACAGTTTCTACGCTAGCTGCGAGCGGGTGTTTCGTCCGGACCTGGCGAAGGTGCCCATCGTGGTCCTGTCCAATAATGACGGCTGTGTCATCGCTCGTAGTTACGACGCCAAGCCTTTCGTGAAAATGGGCGAACCGTATTTTCAGATCAAGCACAAGCTCAGGCAGAACGGCATTGTCCCGTTCTCGTCGAACTATGCGCTCTATGGCGATATGAGCGAACGGGTCATGACGCTGATTGAGTCGATGGTACCGACGGTCGAGGTGTATAGCATCGATGAAGCGTTCGCCGACCTGACTGGCATCGACGGGTTGGACGCCCTTGGCCGACAGATCCGCAGCCGAGTGCTGCGCTGCACCGGTATTCCGGTCGGAGTTGGCATAGCCCACACCAAAACCTTGGCCAAGCTGGCCAACCACACGGCAAAACGCTTGCAGGCCCAGACCGGAGGCGTCGTGAATATTTGCGACCCGGTGAAGCGCGACTGGGTGCTACGCAACACGGACGTTGCCGAGGTTTGGGGTGTGGGTCGCCGCATGAAAATGCACTTGGATGCCATGGGCATCAAGACGGCCATGGACCTGGCCAAGGCTGACGCCTGGACGCTGCGCAAGAACTTCAGTGTGGTGATCGAGAAAACTGCCCGGGAGCTTGCCGGTACATCGTGCCTAGAGCTGGACGAGCCGAACCCGCCAAAACAGGAGATTTGTTGCAGCCGGATGTTCGGCAAACGGCTGAAGGAGTTGCCGCCGATCAAAGAAGCCGTGGCCACCTACATGATGCGGGCATCAGAAAAACTCCGAGCACAGAAGTCGCTCTGCAAGAAGATCCGGGTCAGTATTCGCACCGGGATGTTTAATCCCGAGGAGGCCAAGTACGCGAACGGTGTCGTGGTGGATCTGCCGTACCCAACCGATGACGTACGGCTGCTGACTGCAGCGGCAGTCGAAGCGCTTGACCGGTTGTTTCGCCCGGGCTTCAGTTACAGCAAAGCGGAAGTTATGCTACTGAATCTCTGCCAGCCAGGTGAATACACTGACGACTTATTTGCTACTTCCAAGCCGACTGAGGCGACCAAAGTGATGGCGGTGCTGGATGAGATTAATGGACGCTGGGGCAGAGGTACGCTTCGTGCCGCCAGTGTGCCGAGAAATCCGGACTGGGGCATGCGTCGGGAGATGATGAGTCAGAGTTACACAACCAAACTAGATCAGCTTTGGAAAGTTAGATGTAATTAAAGTGCACATGAAACCTAGCACTAAGAAATTTATAGTGGTTGTACGTGTGATGTGTATCAATCTATCGGTAACAGATTAGGGTTGACCCTGTATTCCACTGAACAGCTTGAACACTTTATGATTTGCCCGATTTTGAACTGCGAATGGAATATCTCTAACTCTGCGCCACATGTACAAGTGCAGGCTATTTTTGATCCAAATCTGCAGCCGCCGTCGTAGCGTTCGATGAAGTGCTCAACTTTACATGAGTCGTTTTGGCATATGATTGATTCGTTGTTTGTTACATACCAGGTTGTGAATAATATTGGTTGATGGCATGACTCGCACTCGAAGCTGTCGTAATTTGTTTTTATGATAATTAAATTCCCTTGGATGAGTGTCTTTATTGTGTCAAATATTTTTAATAATTTTTCCTTGTTGATGTGGTAGTTTTGCGCTTTTGATGGTTGGGGGAGGTGTAAATAGCTGCCGAGAGTGTTATAGATCTTAGTGAGTTCAGAGTTTTTTATATTATTGTATTGGATTGTGATGGGTGAGCTTCCGTCGTGCTCTGTTATTGTTAGCTTAAGATCCATGTCGGCAAGCTTGTCGAACATGGATAACATCTTCATTGCTTTGTTTGGTTCCCATTTTTGTATTATGGATTTTGGAAGCTGATCGGCATCCTTAAGCAATCGTTCGTACACATGAGCTTCTAAAAAGTATCTCAATTCAAGACTGGCATGCCTCAGAGATTGCAAATCGCTATTTTTCAGTAAGAGTTTTGCACAGGCTAAATGTCTTCGTTTGTTGTAGGGCTTTGCGTCCAATTTCAGGTCCTTAATACGGAGTACAAGAGGTGCATATATTCTATGCGCCCAGAGCGACTAGCATGGTGAGCATTTTTCGATGATCCGTCAGTCCGGCTGCCTTCGCCATGCTTGACCCTGTCAAAGAATTTAACGGAAATAACTGTATCAGATCTGCTCTGAGAAATGGCTCGCGAAAATGTTCGCAAGGTTATGCTTTGGGCGTGCGATGGAAAATGCTGGAGCCCAAGTGCTGTTATCGATCTCGATCAGCTGTGGGCGGACGCGCGGGGTCGGCCGATAGCATGCCGATGGGGAGAATTGATTTTGGAGAGTGACTTAGCGTTGGTGTCTGTTTCAACTACCAGACGTTCAGTGAAAACTGGAAACAGACACCTTAACAGGCACCTTGTTGGCGCGGGGTAGGCTGGAGGTCTTGAAAATAGTGGAGCGGATTAAGGGAATCGAACGCTCATTATCAGCTTGGGAAGCTGGAAAAAAAACTTTTGTAGACGCCGCTCAAAAGATGATGATACCGATTTGGGTGGCAAATCAATCCACAAGTCGTCTTACATACTTTTTGGATATCCACCCTTCAACGCCATCTTGCCCCACGACAGATACACGCAGCCATACACGATTGTCATTTTCGAGCACTTCTAATAGCGCACCATCAGATAAGAAGACCTCTAAGACCTCCGCTTTCATTCCGGGATTTGCCCGTAAACGAACCGATTCACCTCTGACAAACCTATAATTTTTTAGCAAGTCCAGTGGTATCTCACAAGCGGCACTGCGAATGGTTTTACCCAATTGCCCCGCAGTCATCCCAGGAAGAATTTTTGGCTGCAGAAAACATAGTTCTTCACGTGCTCCATTTTGCAAGGCAAGGTATCCGAAAGATGCGCTAGTGAGCCAGATAAGCCATGTTATGAACCATTTTGTGACTGAGCTAAGGTTCGAGGTGTCCCCAGCTTTAGAAATGCTGGACAACTCCGCTTCGATAGCCGCCTGGGTTGCTCCTATATCCTGCGCAGTGAGGCTACTCCCTTCAGCCAGTGTAAGATGTGAGATTAGCGAAGTAAGCGCGTTGTGTTCATCCTCCCTCGCTACGCTTATTGTTTCAAGGACAGTTTGGGTGGGGAGTGCATGCCAATCAAAGTTTTGTGACTCGGGCAACGAGCTGATAGCCGCCAAAGACGCCCCTAACGACAATATCGCAGGAAAGGACTTCATCAATGTTTGAATGGCTCTGAAGTCAAGTGCAGGCCCCATAACGGCTGCTTGCATAGCTTTGAAGTCCAGCGCAGGAACCAAGGTGGCTGCTTGCATAGCTTTAAAATCAATTGCAGCCCCCATGACAGCCGCTTGCATAGCTTTAAAGTCCAATGCGGGGCCCATGACAGCCGCTCGCATAGCTTTAAAGTCGATTGCGGGGCTCATGACAGCTGCTCGCATAGCTTTAAAGTCGATTGCGGGTCCCATGATAGCCGCTCGCATAGCTTTAAAATCCAGTGCGGGAATCATGGTGGCCGCTTGCATTGCTTTAAAGTCGAGTGCGGGAATCATGGTGGCTGCTCGAATGGCTTTAAAGTCCAGTGCATGAGGAAACGCAGGCTCTACTAGGCACAAATTCAAGTCAGGATTCGGCGCCCCTTCAGTAGTATCAAGCGAGATTGAGTCGGCGAATGAGTTCGCCTCAAGCTCAGTTGTACGTTTATTAGTCTTATGCCCATCGTTTTCGGGACGCTGGTCGCTGTTGTCATCCATCCTCTCATGCTCCAAAAAATACGATAGCGGTCTAGCGAGTAAGGTTTTTTAACATCATTGGCGTGTGGATGAGGCGGCTACTTGTTGCCCTTGTCTCTGTTTTCGATGCCTTTCAGCTTGTTAGCTGGAAGATAATCAAATATCTCATCGGCTTCGTTCGAATCGGAAGCGTTCCGCTTCGTAAACAGGTGGACTGTATTCCCTGGACATCTTCATCTCCTCTGAACCAATTCGTCCCAAAGCGCCATCATCGCTGGGTTCAATATGATTTTAAAGTGCCATGCTGCAATGTGATGGCGCCTTGTGGTTGGAGTCGTCGTGAGCGCATCACCCCGCATGTCTTTTTAGGGCAAAATTAGGGCAGATCACAGCCCGCTTTAGGCCGCAACAGGCTACTGGCAAAGGGTGCAACCGCCTCATTAGCTGGCCTGAAGCGGTCCACAGGTATTCCGGAAGGGGTTCAAATCCCTATCCACTCATAGTCCCCGGGCACGCCAATGACTGCATGCGCCCCATGGTAAGAGTCTATAAATCAACAGCAGGGCTCACATTTTCATTGATAACGACCTAGTAGTGATTGAGTGGAACCACGTAGGGCTGCCAGTTTTGAAAATTACGCCTGTGGTTTACTTGCTATCGTGGCCCACCATCTAAGAAGGGCGCCGCGTACGAAGTAATGGAGTCAGGTATCTTCCTACTTTTGAGATTTCCTGCTTCATTGCTCAGATTCGAGCTTTTACAATTGCCTGGCATTCTCTAGAATCCGCCAGCAGCACTCCGGCCATGGAGGCGCTATGCCACCTATCAAGGAAGTCGTAATGCAATTTGGAAAAATTTTGGGATTGACCCTGATAATCGGGTTGAGCGGCTGCGCCAGCTTCACCACGGAAGAGGTGGCCCCGGTAAATCTGCCGTCTATGTCCAGTTATTCGAACAAGCCTAATGTGTATGTGGGCTTCGACTTCTATCAAGGGGCACCCAAAAACCCTTCAGCCGTTGAAGTTCCGCAAGCGCGTGACCTGCTCAAACCTGAACTGAAAAAAGTATTGAGCGATTCTGGGCTCTTCGGTCGCGTCACTCTGGACGAGTTTCAGAAGCAGCCTGGTGACTACAATTTGCGCCTCAAGGTTTACAACCACCCCCCTGGCGTTGGTCAGCTCGTCTTTGCGGTTATCAGTGGACTGAGCATGACAATTATCCCAGCGATGGCAACTGATCAATACACCATGACTCTCGAGGTGCTTGATCAGCAAGGGCTGGCGATTAGCAATGCCAGTAACCATGATTCGATCAATACCTGGATAGGCATCTGGTTCGTGCCTTTAATGGGAAATACCCCGAAAGAGGCAGTAACCGATACCTTCAGCCGCCAAATCAATGCATTGCTCAAGCAAATGGTCGAGAGCAATAGCCTGAAATATTCAGCACTCAATTTCAGCGTGCCTCAGGCCTGATAAAAAAAGCCGCAGTTGCGGCTTTTTTATCCTCATTTCAGAGCTTGAATGAACAACGGGTCACTGTATAAGGCCTTCAGCAAATTACGAACCATAGGATTGTAGGTTTTGGCGGCTGTTTGTATTGCTATGACTCCGAAAAAACTGCTGTCCCACTGACTTGTCACTTCCTTGGTCGCGTCGTATACCACCTCATGGCCCTTGAGTAGGGTAAAGCGGACAGCAAGCTCGCCTGTGCCGGTGCGCAATCCTGCATTCAGGTCATTCTGGACCAGTAATATCTCCAGATGCCGCTGTGCTTGCGGATCCAACAGGCCAGCTCGCCGCAATTCTTCGGAGATGGCTTCCTGTATATGCAAAGGGAAGCTGCCTCTTGGCGATCTGATCGGAGTACCCCGAACAGATATCGAACCCTCGTCAGAGTTTGACGCCACCTGAACATTGCTGATTGATTGCAGCGGTGGCGTCTGCTTGAGCCGTTGGACGTTGTCGTAGCTAGGCTCATAAGGTGTCATGGTCATGCAACCTTGCAGCAGCAGCGCGAGCAGTGGGATGAATAGTAGAGGCTTCTTCACGGCATTTCCTTGCGTGAGTTTAGAGGGGCGGGATTGTCGTTAGTTCGTCGCTGTCGATCAACAATGTGACGGATTTTTCGCCGTCAATTGAGTGTGCGTCAATTGGTGCCGCTGAAATAGATGGTAACTGGTACATGAGGATTTTGATTGGCCAGAGAACCCTTGTTTTCTGAGGCGAAGCCGTCGCTCAGAGGGCGCTGTTCGACGTCTAATGATCCTCGGTTAACCGTTATCTAATTTCTTGAGGCGAGCCAGGCCTTGATTGATAAACCCCGCATTTTCACCGATGATCTCCAGTGCGACGCGAACATTTCCTCCCGCTCCCGCTCCCGCTCCCGCTCCCGCTCCCGCTCCCGCCGCGCCCAGGGCTTCTGCTAACAAGGTCAGCTCCATGATGGCTGCCTCCAAGGCCAGTTGATTGTGATAAATCCTTGCCAACACATCAGACAGTGAGTATTCGCTTGCCACGGTTACCGACTCCTTTCGAAAAAATCCAAGCACTGTAGCGACAGTGCTCGTGATTGGGCCCGAAATTGGTTGCTTAAAATTTGCTATAGCGGTTGAGAGAGGGTGTGAACTTAACGATGGTGTAAATGATGGTGGTACGAAAATGGTACGGGGGATTTTAGACAGGCTTTTTAGCCTTTAGCTACGGGGGCGTTAGGATAACTGCGTCCAATCCATCATCGGAGCAACGGAGAAGCGACGGGAGAGCGGGGCGGGTGTGGCGGTGATTGGGGGCATTGGCGGTTCTGGAATGGGTGAGGCTGGGAGGTGGAGAGTTTATCAGGATTGGGGTTGCGGGGCTTAGGCGAGTCTTGTTGCCGTTGTTCAGGGCATCTGAACAACGGCATGAGAGGAATTCGACGATAGGGCGACGAGATTGCATGGTTAAGAGAAACCAAACCCCGTCATTTCAATAAC
>LNAP01001271.1_pt1 | contig 27154 bp, 27 predicted proteins | sample 602601 | NCBI WGS metagenome assembly LNAP01 (sample SAMN02440304, study PRJNA202911) | soil metagenome | biome: Subtropical and temperate rainforests or woodlands; isolation source: soil samples (1 kg each in a 20% v/v slurry with milli Q water) were... ... | reverse complement strand
CGGCGGCGCCGTGGCGGCGCTGTGGATCAGCGCCGGCTGCCTGGTGCATGTGTTCGCAGCGGCGGTCGGCCTTTCGGCGCTGCTGGCGGCGTCGTCTGCGGCCTTTACGGCGGTCAAGCTGATCGGCGCAGCCTACCTGCTGTACATTGGCGTCCGCATGCTGCTGTCGCGGCCGCTTGCGCCGGCCGATCCATCCCGCGACCTGCCGACGCTGTCGCTGCGCCAGGTGTTCTGGCAGGGCGCGCTGACCAATGCCCTCAATCCCAAGGTGGCGCTGTTCTTCCTGGCGTTCCTGCCGCAATTCGTCGATGCGGCGTCATCCGGCAAGGCTGCGGCCTTCGCGGTGCTCGGCCTGGTCTTCATCTTCAACGGCACGCTGTGGAATCTCGGCATGGCGGCATGCGCCGCCCGGGCCGCGGGACGGATCCGGCGATCCGACGGCGCGCTCAGATGGATCAATCGCGTGCTCGGCGGCGTGTTCGTGGCGCTCGGAATTCGCGTGGCGATGCTGGAGGCGCGTTAGCCGGCCAGCACCGACCAGGTCGAACTGCCGGCCAGATAGAGGCCGAGCAGCAGCATCGCGATCAGGAACCAGCGCCGGAACGCATCAGGTCGCAGCCGCGTCCGCACCATCTGGCCGATGAACATGCCGGCGAAGGCCGCGACCATCGCGACGATGCCGGGCAAAGCGGTGGAGGCGTTGAGCAGGCCGGCGCTGGTCAGGTTGAACGCCTGCGCGAGCGTGGAGATGGTGAAGAACACGCCGAGTGCCTGCACCAGCTCGTCCTTCTCCATGCCGATCGACTGCATGAAGGGCATCGACGGGATCACCTGGACGCCGGTGGCTGCTGCCACCACGCCGGTGACGAGCCCGACGATGCCGCCGATCCAGCGCTCATCGGCGGCTTTGACGCTGACGCTGAAACTGACCAGGCTGACCAGCGCATAGACCACCAGCAGCATGCCGAGAACGATCGCGCCGTAGCGGGCATAGGGGCCGGTCATCAGCCCGCCGCAGCTCCAGACGCCGATGATCGTCCCCAGCATCAGCGGCCACAGCCGCCGGATGATGTCGCGCAGATAGGGGCCGACGAAGGTCTGCCAGATATTGGTGACGAGGGCCGGCAGGATGACAATGGTGAGCGCCTGCACCGGCGTCATGGCAACGGCCAGCAACCCCATCGAGACCGTGGGCAGGCCGAGACCTATGACGCCTTTGACGAAGCCGGCGAGCGCAAACACGGCGGCGATGAGAACGATCAGCGAATCCGGCATGGCGCGAGATTGAACGATTGGCGCCGCGCGTCAATCCACCCGCCGGGGTGCGCCTATGGCGTCCGGGCGGCGTGTTCCTGCAGCGTCTGGTAGCACTCGCAGGACACGCGCTCCAGCGCGGCCCGGTCGATGATTTTGATCACGCCGCGCGAATAGGTGATCATGCCGGCGGCCTGCAGCTTGCCTGCGACCTCGGTCACGGAGGTGCGGCGTACGCCGAGCATCTCCGCCATCAGTTCCTGGGTCAGGCCGACCGTATTGTTCTCGGCGCGATCGGCGGACTGCAGCAGCCAGCGGGCGAATCGTTCCTCGACCGGATGCAACGCATTGCAGGCGGCGGTGACGCGCGCCTGCGTCAGCAGCACCTCGTTGTACTGGATGCACATGTTGCGCAGCGGCTCGGAGCCGGAGACCGCCTTGCGGAACTGCGCCGATGAAATCCTGGTCGCGGTCATCGGCAATTGCACGACGACGCGGACCATCGACCGGTACAGGCCGAGCCCCGCCATGGCGCCGACCACGCCCTCGCGGCCGACGGTGGCGGTCTCGATGGCCTTGCCGTCACGCATCACGGCCAGCAGCGACAGCATTCCGCTGTAAGGAAAATATACCTGATCAACCTCGTCGCCGGCTTCGAGCAGGATTTGGTTTTGCGGATAGGAGACTGTCGTCAGGTGCGGCGCCAGCAAGTTGAAATGTTCACGCGGCAAGCCGGCGAGAAGTTTGTTTTGCATAGGATCGTTGTTAGGCAATGCGACTATCCGCCCGGTCGGTCGGGCCGCGTTGCCGCAGGGATGAAAACAGCGCTCCGAGAGGGCTTTCCGCGAGAACGCAATGATATAGGAACGGGAAGCCTGCTTTGTCGGTCCGGAACCGGGCTTAGTGATCTTGTGCCTGACTACCGGGAAAAGCCTGCAAACGGTTGGGCGGCAGCGCCCCTGGCTGGAAAACGCGTGAGCACAGCAAAATTATTTTTTGTCCGCGACCGGACGAAAACACCAATTCACCCAGAAATTGCAGCATAGATATGGTTTTCGTCGATCCCGGGTGTTGATCGGGTGCGGCGTCATTCGGCCGAAAAGCGGGACTGAATTTTGTCCGCCGTTGCCGCTGTCGCAACTGCCGGCGAATGATGGAACCGCCCGCGCCGCCGACGACCGTATTCAGCCTGATCGCAAGGAGAGAAGCCTGCGCCACGCGACCTCTCGCGTCCCACCACAGAAGACGGTCGGCGCACCGAGTAACGGCGTCCGGCAACGCTGCGGGCAGTTTGCGAGACTATAATCCAGCGTGTCCGGAGCCGATCTTCCCGGACCGCATCCGCCGGCGCGCGGCGTCAGCGATTGAGCAGTTTGAGCGCCGCTTCATGCACGCGCGGGTCGCCGGCAGCGACAATGCGGCCGCCGCTCTGGGCCGGCTGGCCTTCCCAGTTGGTAATGACACCGCCAGCGCCGGTCACGATCGGAATCAGCGCGGCAACGTCATACGGCTTCAACTCGGTCTCGATGACGACGTCGAGATGGCCGGCGGCCAGCATGCAGTAGGAGTAGCAATCGCCGCCATAGCGGGTCAGCCGGACTTCGTTTTCCACCCGGCGGAAGGCTTCGCGGTCGGCGGTGTTCATCAGCAGCGGGCTGGTGGTGAAGGAGGTGGCCTCCTGCAGCGAGGCGCAGCGTCGCACCGCCAGCTTGCGGTTGCCGCTCGGTCCCTGGTAGCGCGCCGAACCGCTATCGCCGCTAAAACGCTCGCCAATATAGGGCTGATGCATCATTCCGAATACCGGCGTGCCCCGGTGCAGCAGCGCGATCAGCGTGCCCCAGATCGGAAATCCGGAGATGAAGGACTTGGTGCCGTCGATGGGATCGAGCACCCAGACATATTCGGCGTCTTCGCGCTCGCTGCCGAATTCCTCGCCGACAATGCCATGCTGCGGAAAGTTCTGCTTGATCAGCCGGCGCATCACGGCTTCCGCCGCGCGATCGGCCTCGGTCACCGGGTCGAAGTCCTGGCTGTTGCCCTTGTTGTCGATGCTGAGCGAGGTGCGGAAGAACGGCAGGATGGTTTCGCCGGAGGCGGTCGCAAGCCGGCCGATGAAGGCTGTGAAGTCGATAACCGTCACGAGGGCATCCTTTGCGGCGCTCGGGCTTGAGCTCGCCGCCTCCTATACAGGGCGATGCTGCGGACTGCATCTGTCCATCCACCGATCGCGCAGATTATCGCCTCAGCCGGTGCTGAATCGCATTGAGATTTTGATAAGTTGGGAAGGCCGTGTCGATCACGAAAACGGGATTATACTGAATATGAATTCATTCTAATGATAGGTCAAAATGGCTGACGTTTGTATATCATTTTGAAAAATAAGGCTTATTTTGTGAATTGCGGTCATTTTCTTGGGGCCACCCATGCAAAAACCGCATGGAAAATCCTGCAAAAACTCTTGCACTTTGTGCGGCGCGGCGGCATATTGTTGCGGTGCGGTAACGCCTCGCGTTATCGCTGCCCTCCTTGGGCGTTTCCTCCCTAGACTTGGGCCGCTTGCCAACGCAAGCGGCCCTTTTTTCGTCTGGGGATGATGTTCATGGAGCTTTTGCGGCGATCATCGGCGCACGGCCCCGGAGCATCCTCGCAATGTTCGCCCCAAGACCCCGACAGCCTCGGGTCGTGGCGACGAATGGAAGATGGCCCCGGGATATGGCCGTCCGGCTGAGAACCTGCACCGAAAGCCGCAGAGGGAGCGTCGTTACTTCAGCGACGAATTGATGTCGGCGAACTTGCCGTTGATGTTGCCGCCAAGACCGTTCACCACGGCGATGATCGCCAGCGAAATGCCCGCCGCGATCAATCCGTACTCGATGGCGGTGGCGCCGGATTCGTTACTCCAGAATGCCTTCAGTCTACGTGTCATGTTACCTCCTGCCAGGTTAGGCGGTTGTTTGGTTCGCCGCCACAACCTGACGCAGGAAACCTAAGGTTGAGTGAATCCAGTAGGTAAAATGACGAGATCAGTTGCCGCGGACTGCTACTCGGCCGCGGCCTGGAACGGGCCGAGTTCGCTCAGCGGGATCCCGGCGAGCGCCTCTGCAAGAACCGTAAAATGCCCGGCGATCTCGGCGAATCGTTCGGTGCGCTCGCGGCGGCGTTCGTCCATGTAGATGGCCCGGTTGAGCTCGATCTGGATCGCGTGCAGCCCACTGGCGGGATTGCCGTAATGTTCGGTGATGAAGCCCCCGGCATAGGGCTTGTTGCGGCCCAGCGAGTAGCCGAGGTTGCTGAAGGTGTCGCCGACCACATCGACCAGCGCGCTGGCGCAACTGGTACCGTAGCGGTCGCCGATCACCACATCCGGCCGCCGCGGCTCCTCGCGGGAAATGCCGATCGACGGCATCGAATGACAGTCCACCACGATGGCTGCGCCAAAGGTCTGGTGCGCCTTGTTGATCAGCCGGCGCAGCGCCCGGTGGTAGGGCTTGTACAGCGTCTCGATCCGGCTGAGGGCGTCGTCGACGTTGATCCGCTCGCGATAGATCTCCTGGCCGTCGCCGACCACCCGCGGAATCGTGCCGAGTCCGCCGGCCACCCGCATCGAGCGGGTATTGGCGAAGCTCGGCAGTCGCCCGGTGAACATCCGCGGATCGAGCTCGTAGGGCTCGCGGTTGACGTCGACATAGGAGCGCGGGAAATGCACGCGGACCACCGGGAAGCCGCGGTCGCTGAGCCCGGCGATCAATTCGTCCATGAACGAATCTTCCGAGCGGCGCAGCGCCACCACGTCGATGCGCGAGGCGGTCAGGAACTCGTGCGGATAGACCGAGCCGGAGTGCGGGGAATTGAAGATGATGGGAGCGCGCCAGGTCGCAGGCTCCACGATCTCGAACGGAGGCGACAGGTCACCGTCAAACTGGGGCATGTGCAGGCGCCGTCCCTTGGACTGGTCTGTCGGTGCGACGGTTGTGGCCGCAAAACCGGCATTTTATGGCGTTCATTGTCGGCAACCCCGGTCGATCTGGCAAACAAAAAAACATTCTCGCCCGGCGTCGCCGTCCCTCGACCCGGAATCCCGGCTTTGTTGATTCGGGTCGCAATCCGGGGCAGCATGATGGCGGGCTTCGCTCGCACGCCCGGCTGGCCTTCACCCGAAATTTACCAGACCGGGGCTTAGTGAGCGGAGTGATCCTCTTACCTGGGTTCGACGTTCAACAGCCATGCACAAGATCCTTCTCGCCGAAGACGATAACGACATGCGCCGTTTCCTGGTGAAGGCGCTGGAAAACGCCGGGTTCCAGGTTTCGTCCCATGACAACGGGCTTTCAGCCTATCAGAGGTTGCGCGAGGAGCCGTTTGAAATGCTTCTAACGGATATCGTGATGCCCGAGATGGACGGTATCGAGCTGGCGCGCCGCGCCAGCGAACTCGACCCGGACATCAAGATCATGTTCATCACCGGCTTCGCCGCTGTTGCACTGAATTCGGATTCGGAAGCGCCGAAAAACGCCAAGGTGTTGGCCAAGCCGGTGCATCTGCGCGAATTGGTCAGCGAAGTGAACAAGATGCTGGCGGCCTGAGGCCTCGGCAGTTTCTTGAAAAGAGGCAAGAATCTGCCGTCAGGCCTGCTTGCCTGTCTGCATCCGAGTCGCTATACGATCCGAACCCGATACGACCGGTTTAAGGGCGCGTAGCTCAGCGGGAGAGCACCTCGTTGACATCGAGGGGGTCACAGGTTCGATCCCTGTCGCGCCCACCATTCCAAGCCCACGGTCCGTCTTCGGTTTTCTGATCACCGATCTCTTGCCGCCGGTCGAGACCTGGCCATATCGGTCCGGCCGACGGCATGACCCGCAGTGCGGCCGGCTATTGGCCTGCCAGCCCGCGGCGCCGTGGAAAAATCTCGCGAATCCTTGCCGCATCCCGCAGCACGCGCCGGCCCGAAGCCGAGCAGCCGAGTGCCACGCCGACCGCCAGATAGGCGATCGCGATGCCGCCGCAGAATTCCGCGGCGGCCGACAGGCCATAGTTGCTCGTCATCGCCGAGAGTGAAAATACGGCGGCCGCGGCAACGATGACAGCGACGAGGATCGGAGCAAGCATGGCCACGAAGTTGGCCAGCGAGACCGGGCCATCCCGCGTCGCAGCCCAGACGGTCAGGCCGTGGATCGGAACGGAGAAGACGGCGAAGGAGACCGCGACGCCGACCGCGCCCCAGGAAATCCCGGCGAGCAGCGACACTACGGAAATCACGTTGCCGATCAGCCCGAATTTCAGCAGTTGAGCGGTGCGGCCCTGGGTGATCAGAAGCCAGGTCGCAACGGTGCCCAGCGGAGTCATCAGGCTGCCGAAGGCGAAGAACGACACGATCGGTGAGCAGTCGATCCATTTCGGGCCATACAGCAGGCTGACCGCCGCGTCCGACTCGATGGCGATACACAGCAGGCCGGGCAACGTCACCAGCAGCATGGCCTCCGCAATCTGAACGAATGCCTTGCGATACTGCACATCGTCGTCGAGCAGGCGGGCCAGCACGGTTTCCGCGATCCGCGAGATCGGCGCCAGAATCTGCATGTAGGACATGGAGACGAGCTTGAACGCCCGATCGAACAACCCGACCTGAACCACGCCGAACAGGCGGCCCACCAGAACCGGGCTCAGGTTGGCCGCGAAGAATGATCCGATCGACAGGCCGGTCAGGTGCGCGCCGAAGCGCAGGATCGGTATCGATTTCCGGAGGTCGCGTGGCCAGGAGGGACGGAAATCGGACGCGATCCAGGCGATCGAGCCGGCGATGAACGCATGCGTTGCCTGTCCGATGACGATCGACCAGTAGCCGAAGTCATGCAGGGCCGCAGCAATAGAGGCAATGACATTGCCGATCACCGGAAGGATCTCGATGATGAGCAGCGGCACCGGTCGTATGCCCCGCACCAGCAGCGCGACCTGCTGTGAGGACAGACTGTTGATCAGGATGACTAACGACAGAGCGATCAGCACGGCCGCGACCCGGCTGTCTCCATAAAAAGCGGCGGCGCCCGGAGCCACGGCGACGATCGCCAGCGCCACCGTGAGCCCCAGCCCGGCATTCATCCAGAAGATCAGATTGCTTTCGTTCCGGGTCAGGCCCGGCCTCTGGATGGTCGCCTGCGACAGGCCCAGATCATTGAAGATGGAAAGAAAGCTGAAGACGGGCACGCACATCGCCACGATGCCGAAATCGACCGGGCTCAACAAGCGGGCCAGAATGACCTGGGAGCCGAACAGAAGAACCGCCTTCACGAGCTGCGCGGCCACGCTGAGAACTGCCCAGCGCGACGCTTTCAGCATGAGATCAGACGAGTCGGCCATGTGTCCGCGCGATCCCCAATCAGCGTCAATCGGCTGCTGGTGGTGGTCTTCAGGGCTATCGTTCGCCGGTTAACATTCCCCGGTTAACATTCTCCACGCCGGGAAGACTTCGAATGCCCGCTTGTTAGTAGTCCGATTGAGCATTCTCCGCGCGCGCAGGCAAGAAAACCTTCAAGAGGTTCTTAACGGCCTGCCGTCTGGAACTCGTCTGCCGCGTCTCAAAGATTAACTAAATGTGGATTTTGCGGTTCCGTCATTTGCACGTGTTGCGCTAAGAGGAAGCTTGGCGCCACGACGTCGAATTGCTGCGGGCTGCCATCAAAGATTTTGAAGCTGGATGGTCGCGACATGAATGCAGTAGCCGTTTGTCCCGCCTGCGCCAAGACCGACCTTCAATCGCAGTTCTCGGTGTCCGCTTCCCAGGCCGCCCAATCCATCGTTCTGCCGAGCGGCGATCCTGACCGCAACCAGCGGCTCGAGACGCACATCCGTTTCCTTTGGGGCACGGACCGATGCGAGATCCTGAAGTGCAGGAATTGCGGGTTTGGCTTTTCCCATCCATTCGTGGCCGGCGATGCCGATTTCTACAACCTTGCGAATTCCGACGTGTCCTATCCGCAGGCGAAATGGGAGTTCACCCGGACGATCGAAGCGTTGCGACGATCGCGCCGGCCGAAGGCCAGCGTTCTTGAAGTTGGCGCCGGCGACGGGTTTTTCCTGGACATGCTGGGGGCCGAGTCGATTGAAGCCAGCAATATCACTGCGGTGGAGTACAACACCAAATCGATCCGCAATCTCGAAAGCCGCGGCTACCGGACCATCGCCAGCGATATTCGCGAGAAGCCGTTCGACGCCTATCAATCCGCATTCGACTTCATCTTCCTGTTCCAGGTCGTCGAGCACATGAGTGGTCTGGACGATCTGTTCGATCGTCTTCACTATCTCTTGAAGCCCGGTGGAGCGGTCTTCATCGCGGTCCCCAACCCGCGGCGGATCGAGTATCAGGAGGCCCACGCCTCGGTTCTGGACATGCCGCCCAATCATGTCGGGCGATGGACGCCGCGGGCATTTTCCGAGCTCAGCACGCGCCATGGCCTGCGCGTGGTCGCCAGCGAAATCGAGCCGATGGACTGGGTCGAATTTCTCGAGCATGACATATCGTACAGCCATATCAGGCGGACCCAGTTGAAGCCGGATGGCATTCCGGCTCGCATCCGCAGTCTGCCGCGCGGGAAATTCCGCCGGCTCGCGGAGGCGGCGGCCGCGGCTGCCTATATTCCGTCTCGCTTGGGTTCGTGGGCTGCTGCCTACCGCGATCGTCAGAACATGGGCGGCTCTCTTTGGGTGCAGCTCGAGCGCGATCCTGCGCATGAGCCGCCGGGAGCGTCGCCTCGTCACGATCATGCGTCGGCTCTCGCGGATTCTGTTACGGCCAACTGAGAATTTCATGTGTCGGTGGATGTAAGGAAAATTCCCTATCTTCCGGCGCTCGACGGCGTGCGGGCCGTCGCTGTGCTGCTCGTCGTCTGGTCGCACTTTCCTTACGTTTCCGACTCGGCAATCTCAATTTCGATCTGGAAGATCGGACAGGCGCTTCGCGTCGGCTATTTCGGCGTTGACCTGTTCTTTGTGCTGAGCGGTTTTTTGATTACCAGGATTCTTCTGAACGAGCTGGAGCGGACGGGCGCGATCTGTTACCGGAATTTCTTCGTCAAGCGCATCCTGCGAATTTTCCCGATCTACTATTTGTGCGTTGCCGTTTTTGCCGCGTGCTTCGTCTGGAACAGAGACCTCCTGCTCAGTCTCCTGAGTTACACATTCAATTGGTACAAGCCGTTCCATGTCGAGCCCATTGCGCTCGAGCACACGTGGTCGCTTTCGGTCGAGGAGCAATTCTATCTGCTCTGGCCGCCCCTGCTGGCCGTTCTGCCTGGCAGGCTAAGAGGTGTAACGACGGCGGTCGTCGTTCCCGCGGTGAGCATAGCGATCGCTCTGGGGATTTCGGCGAGCTTCGAAAGCAGTCTTGCGGCGAACATCATCTACATGTCGACCGCGACGCGCATGATTTCGCTTTCGCTCGGCGCGTATCTTGCCCTGGTCGAATCCTCAGGGGGCTCGCTGAGGACATGGCGATCGCTTTCGGTTTTTGCCGCCGGCGCCGTTGTGTTGCTGTTGGATAATGTCGCGCGCGGCGTCCATCTCATCGCGCCGGGCGGCTTTTACTGGAGCCTTGCGCTTCTGGGTTACGCGATGGTTTCGTGCGGGACGGTTGCGACATTGATCTTCTCGGATGGCAAGGCCGTCGCCTTCGTCAAGGATGTGCTGATCCTGAGACCCATCCGATACATCGGCAAGATCTCCTATGGCCTCTACCTCTATCACCTGCTGATCCTGTTCCTGCTCAACATCGCGCCGTATCAAACGCAGGACACAGGCACGTCGTTGTGGCGATTGACGATGGCCACTGTCTTGACCTTTGTGGTGGCGCACCTGTCGTATCGCTACATCGAGCTTCCGTTGCTCGGGCTGAAAGGCAGCTTGACGCTAAAACCAGCGCCGGCGACGGCCTGATAGCGGCGGTCGGGCGGCACAAGCGTTGCTCACGGGCCATATGTCGGGCGATGCCGCTCCGGCCCGCCCGCGTCCGCCGGGTTTTCGGTCAGGTTGCGATCCCCGCCCATTTGGCCGCCAGCGCGGCGTAGATCGCGGTGGCGACGCGGATCCGGTCGACTTCGCAATATTCGTCGGTCTGATGCGCCCTGGCGGCTTCGCCGGGGCCGAGAATGATGGTCGGCGGATGGCCGAAGGCCGGCGTCAGCACCGAGGCGTCGGTGAAATAGGGTGCGGTTCGCGGCGCGGCGTCGGGTGTTTCGCCGGTGATCGCCTGCACCACGTCGCAGACCTGCCGGATCCACGGATCCGACGGTTCGGTCCACACCGAACCAACATCGACGATCGGCTCCAGCGTGACGTCGGCCCCAAGCTCGGCGGCGAGGTGTTCGCGGATGCGGGCGTGGTCGAGGCCGGGAATGCTGCGGATGTCGATGCCGATTTCGGCACGGTCCGGAACTGAATTAACATTCAGTCCGGCATGCACGGTGCCCACATTGAGGGTCGGCGATCCCAGATGCGGATGCGCGGCGACGTTGAACTGGAAGTTTTCCAGCGCGATCAGGGTCCGCGCAGCCTTGTAGGCCGCGTTGACGCCGAGATGCGGCATCGAGCCGTGCGCGGTGACGCCGGTCATCACCGCGCGCAGCCACAGCGCGCCCTTGTGGCCGACCACGGCGACGTTGGAGGTCGGCTCCGCCACCACGATGGCGCCGGCGCGGCCGAGCACGCCGTCCTTCGCCAGCAGGAACGCGCCCTCGCAGCCGATCTCCTCGCCGGCGGTGATCACCAGCACCACCCCGGTCGCCGAATGGATCAGCTGGTCGGCGATGCCGCAGACCGCCGCGACGAAGGCGGCGACGCCGCACTTCATGTCGGACGAGCCGCGACCGTAAAGTCGGCCCTCCAGGATCGCGCCGGCGAACGGGTCGACGGTCCAGGCGGAGTTGCCGAGCGGCACGGTGTCGACATGGCCGGTGAAGCACAGCGGCGGCTTGCCAGTGCTGCCGCCGATCCGCGCGATCAGGTTGGCGCGGTCGGTGCCGAAGGCGTGGACCTCGGTGGCGAAGCCGGCGGCGTGCAGCACGGCTTCCAGATGCTGGATGCAGACCAGTTCCTGACCCGGCGGATTGATGGTGTTCAGCGCGATCAACTCGCGCGACAAGGCGATGGGGTCGATGATCATGAAGGGGCCTGCATTTCGAGAGGCGGTGACTTTGCGGCAGCCGCTGATGCAAGGCAACCGGCGCTCAGGCCACCGAGTGCGCCTGGTCGCTGGAGACTGCGTCGACGGTGCGCGGCCCGGTGCAGACAAGGCCATCGCCGCGCGCGATACGCACAGCCGGCGGGCTCCACAGACCGAACGGGGTCGCACAGGTGGTCGGCGATCTCGCTGCAACTCACCAAGCTGTGAATACCCATCCTGAAAATTAGATAGCATGCTAATGATTAGCGCCCTATGATATTGCCATGATCACATCGATTTCCACCGCTCAGGCCGAATTGGGGCTTCTGGTAGCGCGTCTGGCGCGGGTCTGGCGCCGCAAGGCCGACCAGGCCCTGGCGGCCCACGGCCTGTCCGAAGCGACATCCCACCCTCTGTTGATCCTGTCGCGTGGCGGCAAATGCGTGCGGCAGGGCGTGCTGGCCGAGGAGATGGGCATCGAGGGGCCGTCGCTGGTTCGGCTGATCGACCTGCTGGCTGCCGAAGGGCTGGTAGAGCGCCGCGAGGATCCCACCGACCGTCGCGCCAAAATGCTGCACATCACGGCGCTCGGCGAAGCCAAGACCGCGGAAATCATCCGCGTGCTGACCCGCCTCCGTGCCGATCTGCTGAAGGATGTCTCTGCTGACGAACTGGCCACCACCTTCGAGACGCTGCGCAGGATCGAACTGTCAGCGCTCGATTCGCTCAAGGCCGCCGAGGAAGCGGACGTGCCGCGATGAGTGCGGTTCGTTCCCGGTTTCTGGTCCGCCACGCGGACATCATCTTCTCCGTCAAGACGTTCGCCGCAGCGGTCATGGCGCTGCTGATCGCACTGGCCGTGGACCTGCCGCGGCCCTACTGGGCGCTGGCCACGGTCTACATCGCCTCGCAGCCCCTGGCCGGCGCCACCCGCTCCAAGGCGTTCTTTCGCGTCGCCGGTACGCTGATCGGCGCTGCCGCCAGCGTGGCGCTGGTGCCGAATTTCGTCAACGCGCCGGAACTGCTCAGCCTGGTGCTCGCAGTGTGGGTCGGGTTCTGCCTTTACATTTCCCTGCTCGACCGCACGCCGCGCGGCTACATGTTCATGCTGGCGGGCTACACTGTAGCGCTGATCGGCTTTCCATCTGTGTCCGATCCCGCAGGTATTTTCGACGTGGCATTGGCGCGCAGCGAGGAGATCATCCTCGGCATTCTCTGCGCCAGCATTGTCTCCACCGTCGTGCTGCCGCGTAGCGTCGGGCCCGCTGTGGCGACCCGGGTCGATGCCTGGCTGGCTGGCGCGCGGCATCTGAGCCAGAGCGTGCTGTCCGGCCATGGCACGGACAGAGCGACGCGGGAACATCGGTTGCGGCTTGCCGCCGATGTCGTCGAAATCGATACGCTGTCCTATCATCTGGCCTATGACCGCAACGTCAACCGCGATACGCCACGCTGGCTGCGCGCACTACGCTTGCGCATGCTGATGCTGCTGCCGCTGTTGTCGTCGATCGGCGATCGCATCGACGCGCTCGGCGACGATGAGCGTACTTCGCAGCCACGGCTGATGAGTCTGATCGACGATCTCGGCCGCTGGCTGGCCGGCGACGATACCGAACGCGAGCCCGCCGAGCGGCTGCGCACCATGATCGCCGCGCAGCAGCCGAAACTCGACGCCAGCTCGTCGTGGGACCAGATCATGATCGCGAGCCTGCTGATGCGGTTGCGTGAACTGGTCGATATTTCTGCCGACTGCCGGATTCTCAACCAATGCATTGCCACAGGAGCGCGCCCACCGGGCGCCAGGCTCGCATTCCAGCCGGAGGCAGGCGCCGCGCCGGTCAGCCATGTCGATCACGGCATGGCGCTGTGGTCCGCCGCAGGCGCCATCCTGGCCGTTCTGTTGTGCTGCGCGTTCTGGATCGCGACGGGCTGGGTCGACGGCGCCTCGGCGCCGATGATGGCCGCGGTCGGGTGTTCGTTTTTCGCGCAGATGGATGATCCCTCGGTCGGCTTGCGCAACTTTGCCAAATGGACTCTTGTTTCCATGGTCGTCGTCGCGGCCTACCTGTTCGCGATCCTGCCGGGCATTTCCAACATCGAAATGCTGATCGTGGTGCTGGCGCCGCCATTCCTGGTCTACGGCTATCTGATCGGGCGTCCATCCACCTTCTTTATCGGCATGATCCTCGCAGCCAACACAGCCAGCCTGATGGCGATCCAGGCCACCTACAGCGCTGACTTTTCCAGCTTCGCGAATTCCAGCATTGCCTTCTTCGTCGGCACAGAAATCTCCACGATCACCATCCTGCTGGCGCGCTCCGTCGGCGCGGAGTGGAGCGTGCGGCGACTGATGCGCAGCGGCTGGATCGCGCTGGCGCAGGCCGCCGAGCGCCGTGGCAACCATGATCGCGCCGCCTTTGCAGGATTGATGCTCCACCGCATCGGCCTCCTGGCGCCGCGACTGGCTGCGATCCCAGACAGCACGCTGCGCAATGTCGACAACCTTCGGGAGTTGCGGGTCGGCCTCAATATCGTCGACCTGCGCCGCGCCCGCCATGGCCTGTCGCCGCGAACGCTTGTTGCGATGGATGCCATGCTGGACGAACTCGCCGTCGATTTCCGCAAGTTCGATGGCGGAGTCATGCCGGATAAGCTGCTGGTCCGGATCGACCATGCGCTGGCCGGGGCGATGACCGAAACCGGCGACGCGGTGCGCGACGCGCTGATCGGACTGGTCGGTATTCGCCGTGGCCTGTTCCCGCAGGCGCCGGCCTATCAGCCGGAAGTGCGGGGCGTTCTGCCGGGGAGCGCCGCGGCATGAGATATGAATTCGACCTGTGCGGCCTCCTTGTGCCGGCCCTGCTAGTCTGGCTCGCCGTCACCTACGTCATCGGCGCACTGCTGCGCCCGTTGCTGGAACGCATCGGCCTGTATCGATTTGTCTGGCATAGCGCGCTGTTCGATCTCGCTTTTTACGTCTGCCTGCTCGGCGGCGTGGTTTACCTCTCCTCCGGATTGCTGTCATGAAGACATCCATTTCCTTCATTAGCCGTTTCGCCGTGACTCTTCTGATGGTCGTCGCAGCGCTCGCGGTCGGTCGCTATTTGTGGGTCTACTACATGGACGCGCCCTGGACCCGCGACGGCCGGGTGCGCGCCGACGTGGTCACGGTGGCGCCGGACGTGTCGGGTCCAGTCTCCGATGTCCTGGTCAAGGACAATCAGAAGGTGAGGCGCGGCGATGTCATCTTCCGCATCGACCGCGTGCGCTTCGCACTGGCGTTGCAGCAGGCGCAGGCGGCAGTTGCGGGCCGCCACGCAATGCTCGACCAGGCCGATGCCGACCTGAAGCGTTACCAGGAGTTGACCACCACGGCGGTGTCGCAACAGAAGCAGGAGCAGGTGCTAGCCACCCGGCTGCAGGCCAAGGCATCCTACGATCAGAGTCTCGCCGACCAGGCTGTGGCCGAGCTCAATCTGGACCGCACCCAGGTGCGTGCTCCCGTCAACGGCACGATTTCCAACATGGATTTACGGCCCGGTGCCTATGTTGCCGCGGGCAAGGGCGTGATGGCGTTGGTCGATAGCGATACCCTGCACGTCGACGGCTACTTCGAGGAAACAAAACTGCCGCGCATTCACGTCGGCGATGCCGTCACGGTTCACCTGATGGGCGACTCCGCCAAGCTCACCGGCCGGGTCGAGAGCATTGCCGCCGGCATCGAGGACCGGGACCGTGCGGAAGGCAGCAACCTGCTCGCCAATGTGACGCCGACGTTCAGCTGGGTCCGTCTCGCGCAACGCGTGCCGGTACGCATTGCGCTCGACGCCATTCCGCCCGGTGCCGCACTGGTCGCCGGGCGCACCGCCACGGTGGAGATCCTGCCCAAGGATGGTACCAGCGTGGCGAAGCTGTTCGACTAGTTCGATGCCGGCGCGGCTTGCGTGAAGCTGCGATCGACGGACTTGCTGACGTCGACCTGCTTCGTGAGAATTCCGTAGCGCGTCGCGCGATCTGCCGCTTCCTGGAATTCCTTGACGACCGCGTCATCGATGGCGATCGGCCGTGTGTCCTGCGCCTTGTAGGCCCGCGCCAGCACCTCTTCCGGCAGCTTGGTCAGTTCGGCCGTGCTTTTCGCATACCCATCTAGATGGCTGCGCGACCATGTGCGGGCCTTGTCGAGCCGGCGCAGGAGATCGGCGACGGCGTCGCGCTTGGTGGCGATGGCCTGGTCGGACGCGACCACGAAGGTCAGCGTCGGCGTCCGGCCGGCGCCGTCGGCAACCACGCGGGCATTGTCCTTCAGCACCGCATAGGACACGTAGGGCTCCCACACCGCCCAGCCATCGATCGAGCCAGCCACCAGGGCGATCTTTGCATCGACCGGACCGAGCGGCGCGAAAGTCGCGTCCGATGTCTTGTAGCCAGCTTTTTCCAGCGTCGCATCGATCAGGAACTGACCCCAGCCGCCGCGGGTGCCGGCGAGGCGCTTGCCCTTCAGGTCGGCGGCGGTCCTGATCAGCGAATCGTTGCGCACCAGGATGGCTTGCGTATCGGCATTGGCGCGGGTGCCGCCGATCGCCTTGATCGGCGCACCCGCCGCGTACACCGTCAGGAAGGAGAGGTCGCCGGTGTAGCCGACGTCGAGCACGCCGGCATTGAGCGCTTCCAGGATCGGCGCCGCAGCGGGAAATTCCGACCACTGGATCTTGTAGGGCAGGTCCTTTGCGAGACCGGAGATTTCCAGCAACGAGCGATTGCCGCCTTTCTGGTCGCCGACGCGCAGGATGACGGGATCTGCGGCGAAGGCCGACGATGCGAGTGTGAGGCTGAAGGTGGCGGCGAGCAGCGTGGATGTGATGCGCTTGTTCATGGCGTGGCCTTTGATGCGATGGATGCATCGAGGCTACGCGTGAAGCCGGTTCAGTCAATGAAATGGCTGACTGAATATCAGTGCAAGCCGACAACGATCGTGTCGATCGTTGTGTGGTGCGTGGAAGGTTTGCATTGTGTGCTGTCGCGCCCCGGACGCGGTGCAGCACTATCGCGCTGTGCCGCGTCCGGGACACGATGACCGCAAGGACTACTCCACCTTGCCGATCTTCTTCACGGCGGCGATCAGACGGGCGCTGTCCGCTTCCACGAACGTCGCAAACTCGGGCGCGTCGAGCCAGGCCACAGGACTGCCGGCGGCGTCGAAGGTCTTCTTCACCTCCGGCGACGTCACCGCCAGCGCCATCGCCTCGCGCAGCCGGGTCATGATCGGGGCCGGCAGCGCCTTCTGTGCGAACAGGCCGGCCCAGATGTAGAACTCCACATCCTTGTAGCCGAGCTCGCGGAAGGTCGGCAGGTCGGGAAAGCTTGGCACCCGCTCGGCGCCCCAGTTCGCCAGTACGCGCATCTTGCCGTCGTCGACCTGCTGCTTCAGCGTGCCCGGCGCCGAGGCCACGGCCTGCACCGTGCCGCTCAAGAGCGCGGTGAGGGCAGGGCCGGCGCCGCGGAACGGCACGTGCAGCAGCTTGATGCCGGCGCTGGACGCAAACATCTCCATTGCTACATGCAATGTGCCATAGGGGCCGGACGAGCCGTAGGGGATCTGGCCCGGCCGCCTCTTCGCGTCGTCGACGAAATCCTGCAGCGTCTTCCACGGCGCCGAGGCCGGCACCGCCAGCAGGGTGGGATCGGCGAGCACGCGTGCGACCGGCGCGAATTGCGAGACCTCATAGGCGACCGGACGATCGAACAGCCGGTCGGCTTCCGGCAGCACCGCCAGCGACGACAATGTCATCAGCAGCGTGTAGCCGTCGGGTTCGGCGCGCGCAGCCGCCGCATTGCCGACCGAACCGCCACCGCCGCCGGCGCGGTTGTCGACGATCACCGGTCTGCCCAGAATGCGCTCCAGAGCCAGCGCCACCGGGCGTGCGGCGAGGTCAGCCTGTCCGCCGGCCGGGAATGGCACGATCATAGTGATGTTGCGCGTCGGCCAGGCCGCTTGCGCATGCGCCGTGGACAGAAGCGCGCCGAGTCCGGCATGCGCAATCGGCACCGCTCCCGCGGCCTTCAGGAGTTCACGTCGGTTCATCGGTAAATCCTCCCAGATTTTCTGCAGTTTTTTGTGGAGGTAGCCTAGAACGTTGCCTCCGTCAGGAACAAGGAGGCTTGGCGCAATTCGGCTGCGACCGCAGACGGCTTCGGCAGCCGGTCTTGCAGCCGTCCCCCCGCCGTGCGGCTGACCGCCTCGATCCGCGCTGCTCGGAGCTCGATCCGCCGCAGAATAGCCGCGAGTGCCGGTCAAGTTCTGCAGCTATTGGCCGGTATCACCGGACGATATGTCACTTTAGCGCGCGGTCCTTGCGACGGCCGTTCAGAACGCAAGCCAATTGGGTCACGCCCGGCGTTCGGGCCGAGGGCAGTTATTGTGGCGTCAGTACTTCAGCTGATTTCGTCATTGACCGTTGGCGGAGCCGAGCGGCTGCTGGTCAATTTTGCGGCGAGCTGCGCCGGGGGCCTGACGCCCCAGCAGGTTTTCGTTGTCATCAATGACAGGCTCAACTCCGATCTCGCCACCCAACTTACGGCAAGCGGCCATCCGACCTACTTCCTGAAGCGCACCCCCGGCGAACGCAACCCGCGCATCGTCCTGACGTTGCTCAATATCGTGCGCCGCCATGACATTCGTGTCATTCATGCTCACGACAGCGGCGCGAAGCACTTCGCCATGCTGAGCAAGCTCTATCGATCGATGAGCGTCGGCTATACAATCCACAATACAGGCATTGCCACCTCGTGGGACCGCGCCCGGCTGCGGCTTCACCGGCGCTTTGTCGACTGGAATATCGCCATTTCCGCAGCGGTCGAGAGGGAATGCCGCGCGGTCAAGCTCCCGGGCCTCTTCAAGGTTCACAATGGTATTCCGCTGGCATCGTTCGGCGCCGCGCACCGGCAGCGGGGGGGCGGCACGCCGCTGCGGCTCGTCAACGTGGCCCGGCTTTATCCGCCACAGAAGGGTCAGGATCTCCTGATCAAGGCCGTCGGCATCTGTGTGGCCCGCGGACTGGACGTGCGCTGCGAATTCGTCGGCAACCCGCCCGACGGGGATGAGACGACCATCGCGTCCCTGAACACGCTTGCGGCACAGCAGGGCGTATCAGATCGCATCCGGTTTCTCTGCAATCGAACCGAGGTTCAGGCCCAGCTCGCGGACGCCGATATTTTTGTGCTGCCGTCGCGCTACGAAGGCTTCGGCCTGGTATTGCTCGAAGCCATGGCAGCTGGTGTGCCGGTGATCGCCGCGGACGTCGACGGGCCGGGCGAGCTTCTCGTTGACGGTTCAAACGGGATCAAGTTCAAGGTCGGCTCGGCGGAGGATCTCGCCGACAAGATTGGTGCGCTTGCAGAACGCCCCGTATTTGCCGCGGAGATGGCGAAGACGGCGCAGCGCTTTGTTACCGAATTCGATATCGCCTATATGCGCGATCGCTATTTCGCCATCTACGGTCAGATGATGAAGGAAGTTTAGCAGCTATGGCCGCCGCCCTGCCTTCGCGTTCTGGCCGGACCTTGCAAGCTTCTCCGCCAGAAATTCGATCAGCGCGGACACGCGGGCAGGGCGCGGGCCGCCGGGCGGCGTCACCAGATAGACGCCGCTCGGCGCCTGCCACCAGTCGGTCATCACCGCTTCGAGCTGGCCCGCTGCCAGCGCCTTGCCGACGATGAACTCCGGCAGGTCGGTGATGCCCAGCCCGGCCAGCAGCATCGGCAGCAGCGCCTCGCCATTGTTGACGCGCAGCGGTCCGGCCGGCCGCACGCTGGCCTGCTCGCCCGCGGCATTGCTGAACTGCCAGATGCCCGGCGTCATCTGGTAGGTGTAGGTGAGGCAGCGGTGCCGGGCGAGATGCATCGGATGGGTCGGGCGTCCCCAGCGTTCGAGGTAGGATTTCGATGCCACAAGATAGCGCGGCATGGCGCACAGCCGCCGCGCGATCAGCGACGAGTCCGGCAGTGAGGCGATGCGGATCGCGGCGTCATAGCCTTCGCCGATCAGGTCGATGGTGGCGTCGCTGAGGTTGAGGTCGATGGCGACATCAGGGTAGGCGGCGAGAAACTCCGGCAGCAGCGGCGCCAGCACATTGGTGCCGTAGGTCATCGGCACTGCCAGCCGTACCAGCCCGCGCGGCGCCGCCGATTGCGCCAGCGCCTCGTTCTCCGCCGCCTCGCCGTCGGCGAGCAGCTGCGCCGCCCGGTCGGCCAATGACCGACCGGCGTCGGTCAGCGCCAGCCGCCGCGAGGTACGGTTGAACAGCCGGGCGCCGAGCCGCTCCTCGAGCCGGGTCACCGCCTTGGACACCGTGGCCTTGGACAGCGTCAGTTCGGCGGCTGTGGCCGCGAACGAGCGCAGCTCCACCACCTTGGCAAAGATCGCCAGTCCTTCGAAGTCGGGGAGCCTGGACATTGGTATGTCTCGATAACGATTTCAGAAACAATGAGTTTCGATCATTTCTATTTATGCATCAACCGTAACCGGATATCCAGAGGTTCACGCACCAACCCGGAGATTTCGTCATGATCGAACTTCGACCTTTCAACAAGCTCGGCGGCGCCGACCACGGCTGGCTCAAGGCCAAGCATCATTTTTCGTTCGGCAGCCACTACGACCCCGACAATATGGGGCACGGTGCCCTGCGAGTCTGGAACGACGACGAGATCGCGCCGAACTCCGGCTTTCCGGCGCATCCGCACGCCAACATGGAAATCATCACTTATGTCCGTGAAGGCGCCATCACGCATCAGGACAGTCTGGGCAACAAGGGCCGCACTGAGGCCGGCGACGTTCAGGTAATGAGCGCCGGCACTGGCGTGCGCCACTCCGAATACAATCTCGAGCCCGGCACGACGCGGATCTTCCAGATCTGGATCGAGCCCACCGAGGCTGGCGGTCAGCCGTGCTGGGGCGCCAAGCCGTTTCCGAAGTCGGATCGCTCCGGCAATTTCGTCACCATCGCCAGCGGCTTCAAGTCGGACACCGCGGCATTGCCGATCCGCGCCGACGCTCGCGTGGTGGCGACCACGCTGAAGGCCGGCGAGACCGCGGAATATCAGCTCGGCAAGACCCGCAATGGCTACCTGGTGCCGGCTGCGGGCGCCATCGAGATCAATGGCGTGCGCGTCAATGCCCGCGACGGCGTGGCGATCCACGACGAGGCCGTGGTGAAGATCACCGCGCTGGAAGACTCCGAACTCGTGATGGTCGACGCGGCCTAGCGACGACCGACCCGCTCAACCAACCCACAGCAACAGGAGACCAAAATGGCAAAAGTACTCGTTCTATATTACTCCGCTTACGGCCACATCGAGACCATGGCGAATGCCGTCGCCGAGGGCGCGCGCGAGGCCGGCGCCACCGTCGATATCAAGCGCGTGCCCGAGCTGGTGCCGGCCGATGTCGCCAAGGCGTCCTATTACAAGATGGACCAGGCGGCGCCGGTCGCCACCGTCGACGACCTCGCCAACTACGACGCCATCATCGTCGGCACCGGCACCCGATTCGGCCGCATGACTTCGCAGATGGCCAACTTCCTCGACCAGGCCGGCGGGCTGTGGGCCAAGGGCGCCCTGCACGGCAAGGTCGGCGGCGCCTTCACCTCCACCGCGACCCAGCATGGCGGCCAGGAAACCACCTTGTTCTCGATCATCACCAACCTGCTGCACTTCGGCATGACGGTGGTCGGCCTGAACTATGGCTTCCAGGGCCAGATGAAGCTCGACGAAGTCACCGGCGGTTCGCCCTACGGCGCCACCACCATTACCGGCGGCGATGGCAGCCGGCAGCCCAGCGAAAACGAACTGGCCGGCGCCCGCTACCAGGGCAAGGTGATCGCCGAAACCGCGAAAAAGCTGCATGGCTGATGCGATCAGGGCGGCGTTCTCGTTTCCGGAACGCCGCCCATTTACGTTTGCGTGAGGAATGCCGCGATGATCGAAGTCTATTACATGGTTCGGCTGGCACAGCGGCCGCTGCGGGCGATGGCCAGGCGCTGGGCGTGCCGCGGCCTGTATCGTGTCACCCGTGGCGAGGTGCGGTGCCCGGAGTGTCGCCAGCGTTAAGCATTCGGCGTAAGGTGGCGTGATCTCACTGCCGAAGGCTCCCGATGCTTGAACCGCCTGCCAAACTTGCCGCATTGGTCTTTGACCGGGATCAGGATCCTGATGCGTTGCTGCGCGACTTCGCCGCCGACCTCAACCGGCGCGGTTTTCGCGCCGTCGGGCTGGTGCAGGCCGGCGACCAGTCCGGCGCCGCGCCGCAACTCTCGGCCACGCTGGTGCACAGCGGCCAGCAGGTGCGCCTGTTCCAGGATCTCGGCCCCGCCGCCACCGGCTGCATGCTCGACGTCGGCCAACTGCTCGACGCCGGGGTTCAAGTCGCCCACGCCATGGATGCCGGCGCCGATCTGGTCATCATCAACCGGTTCGGCCGCCAGGAGCGCGAAGGCAAGGGTCTGTCCTACCTGATCGAGCGCGCGCTGAGCGCCGAGGTGCCGGTGGTCATTGCCGTCGCCAGCAACAGGATCGCCGCCTGGGAGGAGTTCGCCGGTGCCCTCAGCGTGGTGCTGCCCTGCGAGCGCGCGGCGCTGGAGCAATGGTGGGACGCGGTGTCGACCCCGTGTGCTGCCGCGCCGGCGGAAAACTGCCGCGGCCTGGGCGAAGCCCTCAAGTAGCGCACGCCCGCTCGCCGTCATACCCGCCGCGTTTCGCCGTCGGCTCCCGTCGTGCCGCGTTGAACTTTAGTCCTGCGCGCATCGCCGCGCAGCCGCTTGCCGCCCTTCGACGTTGATGCTAGATGTCGGGTCATCGTACAACTTACGCTTTGAGGCGGTGTCGAACCTGCAGCGACGCGTGATGCCCGACAGGAGTTCATTCAAGCGCCGCCACGCCCGCCCGGCTCGATTGCATGGACGGACGCGTTTCGCGCTCCTACACTGACAACAAGATCGACCCCAAAAGGGGCGAACCATAACCGGCCGCAATGTGCCGGAGCAGAAATTCACAGGGAGGATTTCGTCAATGAAACGCAGAGATGTCGTCAAGGCCGGCCTGGCCACGCTCGCCGTCGGAGCCACTGCTGGCCTCAGCCGCCTTACCCCCGCGATGGCCCAGACCAAGATGGTCATCAAGGCCGCCGATGTTCATCCGCTGGGCTATCCCACGGTGGAATCCGTGATCCGCATGGGCAAGAAGCTGGAAGCGGCTACCAGCGGCCGTCTCTCGGTACAGATGTTCCCCTCGATGCAGCTTGGCGGCGAGAAGGAAATGATCGAGCAGGCCCAGGTCGGCGCGCTGCAGATCGCCCGCATCTCGGTCGGCGCGGTTGGTCCGGTCGTCGACGACGTCAATGTCTTCAACATGCCGTTCGTATTCCGTGACGCCAAGCACATGGAAGCGGTGCTGGACGGCGATATCGGCAACGAACTGCTCAACAAGATCACCGCCAACGAGAAGACCGGTCTGGTCGCGCTGGCCTGGATGAATGCCGGCTCGCGCAACATCTACAACAGCAAGCGGCCGATCAACGGCATTGCCGATCTCAAGGGCCTCAAGATCCGGATGATCGGCAACCCGCTGTTCATCGACACCATGAATGCGCTCGGCGGCAACGGTATCGCGATGGGCTTCGATCAGGTCTACAGCGCGATGCAGACCGGCGTCGTCGACGGTGCCGAAAACAACCTGCCGTCATTCGTGGCGCAGAACCATTATCAGGTCGCGAAGTACTTCTCGATGACCGAGCATCTGATCATTCCGGAACTGCTGGTGTTCTCGAAAGCGTCCTGGGACAAGCTGTCGAAGGAAGACCAGGCGCTGGTCAAGAAGGCCGGTCGCGAGGCGCAGGCCGAGCAGCGCGTGCTGTGGTACGCGGCCGAGAAGACCGCGCTCGACAAGATGAAGGAAGTCGGCACCCAGATCGTCATGCAGATCGACAAGAAACCGTTCCAGGAAGCGGTCAAGCCGGTCTGGGACAAGTACGGCGCCAAGTATGCCGAGATGACCAAGCGCATCGCCGCGGTGGGATAACGCTCCGGCAGTGCCACACTCCCATTTGTCGTCACCCGGCTTGACCGGGTGACCCAGTAGACACAGACGTCTGCGTCTACTGGGTCGCCCGGTCAAGCCGGGCGATGACAGCGGAGATTTTGGTCACCAGTATCGAGCCATATGAGGGGCAGCTTTTCATATGGAGGTCCACGACTTTGTGCCTTGCTTGAGGTGTCATGTCCGACGTTCTGTCAAAATCCCCGATCATCCCGCACCGGCATGATGAATCGGCAAGCCACGGCGCGGCTCGCGCCTTCCGGCGTGCGACGAATGCGGTCTACTGGACCGGAGCGGTGTTTTCCTGCGTGGCACTGGTGGTGATTTCGGCGATCATCCCGTGGGCCGTCTACACCCGCTACATCCTCAACAGCGCGGCATCCTGGCCCGAGCCGCTGGCCGTGCTGCTGACCATCGCCGTCACCTTTATCGGCGCCGCAAATTGTTACCGGCAGCGCATTCACATGAACATGACGGTCGGCACCAACCTGCTGCCGCCGCGCTTTCGCGTCCATGCCGCCTTCATCAGCGAACTGCTGATGGGCGTCATCGCCCTGTTCATGATGATCTGGGGCATGAAGCTGGTCAGCGCGACATGGGGCAATTCGGTCGACGAGTTTCCCTTTCTCTCGGTCGGCATCACCTACCTGCCGATCCCGGTCAGCGGCGCCATGATGTTCCTGTTCGTGCTCGAGCGACTGATCATCGGGCCGCCGCCGCAGGACGGCAGCGACGCCCATATCGCGCTCGATTGATCTTCCTACCAGATAGAAAAGACTGACATGGACATCGCGGTTCTGCTTCTCAGCATGTGTCTGTTCTTCGCCGTCGGCATGCCGATCGCGTTCGCGCTCGCTCTGGCCGCTCTGGTCGGCGCGCTGTGGATCGATCTTCCGGTCGCCGCCGTCATGCAGCAGCTCTCCAGCGGCGTCGGCAAGGTATCGATGCTGACGGTGCCGTTCTTCGTGCTGGCTGGCGCCATCATGGCGGAAGGCGGCATGGCAAAGCGGCTGGTCGATTTCGCGGCCGTCGTGGTCGGCTTCACGCGCATTCGCGGCGGCCTGTCGCAGGTCAACATTCTCGCCACCACGATCATGTCAGGGATTTCCGGATCCTCGGTCGCCGATACCTCGGCGATCGGCTCGGTGATGATCCCGCAGATGGCAGCGCAGGGCTATCCGCGCGTGTTCGCCACCAACGTCACCATCAGCGCGTCGGTGCAGGCGATCCTGGTGCCGCCGAGCCACAACGCGGTGATCTATTCGCTGGCAACCGGCGGCGTGGTTTCCATCACCAGCCTGTTCCTCGCCGGCATTGTGCCGGGCCTGCTGCTCGGCTTCTCGATCATGCTGCTGTGCCTGTATTTCGCCTATCGCGACGGCCATCCCAAGGGTGAACCGGTGCCGGTCAAGCAGGCGATGAAAATGCTCGGCGACGCCACCTGGGGCATCGTCACGCTGGTCATCGTGCTCGGCGGCATCCTCACCGGGGTGTTCACGCCCATCGAGGCTGGCGCGGTCGCCTGCGTCTGGGCCTTCTTCGTGACCATGTTCATCTATCGCGATTACAAATGGTCGGAATTGCCGATGCTGACCTATCGCACCCTGCAGACGGTGGCGATGGTGCTGACGCTGGTGGCGACCGCGTCCTGTTTCGGCTATGTCGCCGCGGTAATGCAGATGCCGGCGCATATGACGGAATTCTTCGTCGCGATCTCCGGCAACAAATACGTGCTGCTGATGTGGCTCAACATCATGCTGCTGGTGCTCGGCACCGCGCTCGATCTGGCGCCGCTGCTGCTGATCTGCACGCCGATCCTGCTGCCGGTCGTGAAGAATTTCGGCATCGACCCCGTGCATTTCGGCATCGTCATGCTGCTGAATCTCGGCATCGGCCTCCTGACCCCGCCGGTCGGCACCACGCTGTTCGTGGGGTGTGCAATCGGAAAGGTCTCGGTGGACGAGGTGATGAAGGGAATCTGGCCGTTCTACTACGTGATGTTCGCGGTCCTGATGCTGGTGACCTACGTGCCGTGGTTCTCGATGGCGCTGCCGCATGCGTTCGGGTTTCGTTGAGCGCGGCGCCTACTGCGGCGGCTCCATTGTCAGCTGTCGGTAGCGTTCCTTGCCATTCACCAGATGACGGCGCATGGCGTCGCGGGCCTTGCGCGGGGAGCGGGCGCTGATCGCGTCGAAGATCGCCTGGTGTTCCTTCTGCACGCTTTCCAGGTAGCGTTTTTGCAGCTCCGCCTTGCCGTCAAACGTGCGAATGCTCTGGCGCGGGATGATCAGGCCGCCGAGAAATTCCAGAAAGCCGACGAAGCGCGAATTCTGCGTGGCGATGGCGATGGCGAAATGGAAGTCGAAATCCTCCTTCACCGCGCGGTCGCCGTTCTCGATGGCGCGGGTGAAGGTGGCGGAGGCTTTGGCGATGGCCTTGAGCTGTGCGGCGGTGGCGCGCTCGCTGGCGATGGCAGCGGCTTCCATCTCGACCGCGGTGCGCAGTTCGAGGATCTCGATGACGCTGTTCAGCGAGCCCAGCCCGTCGGGGTCGATGGCATAGGGCTGCTGCGCCGGGTCCGCATTGACGAAAGCGCCGGCGCCCTGCCGCGTCATGACCAGGCCGCGGGCGCGCAGCGCCGAAATCGCCTCGCGCACCACGGTGCGGCTGACGCCCATGGCCGCCATCATCGCCTGTTCGGTCGGCAGCCGTGCCCCGGCCGGAAGCTGGCCCCCGGCAATCTGCGCGGCGATGCGTTCGACCACTTCCTCGGTGCGGCGCCGCACCGGGGTCAAGGGACGCAGCAGATCGGGCCGGGTCGTCTTGCCGTCTCGGCGGCGCGCCGGGCTGGGTCGGTCTTGTATGGTCATCGTACAAATTTGCTAGCATCGCGTCTGGTGGGGCGCAAGGTCGCGGATGGTCGCGAATGCGGGTTCTGAGACGGTCAGGTTGCGGCGGCGGCCGCGGCGCCTCGCAGGTCGCATTCGACCCAGGCGCCCTTGATGGCAAACCGCTCGAATGGCGAGGCGGCCACCGTCACCTGCAGCGGCGCTAGGAAGTGCGCATCCGCGGGGCTGCGCAGGTGAAACAGCACGTGATGGGCCGACATGGTGTTGCGGGACAGCCAGACGATCCCGGAGAACAGTTCGACCAGCAACTGGCCATAGCTTGCGAGGTCGGCAGCGCCGAAATCGTAGGTCGGCGATACGGTCATGAAGCGCGCCCGTAGCACCGGACCTTCGAATTTGTGCATCAGCAGCTTGTTGACCTGGCAGAAGGCGTGCGGCACCGACCCGTCATAGAGACCGTACAGACCTGCCTTATGGGCGCCCTGGGCCATCAGCGGATCGAGCGCCGCGAAGGGTCCTTGAGAAAAGCTCGAAAAATCCTCTTCGAGGCCCTCGGCAGCCCGTCTCCACTGCGACTTCAGCGACGCCCATGTCTTGTCGGCATCGATCGGCAGAAGCCGCATGTTGAAGTCCCCCGATCCACGACAGCGTGCGATCCGACGTGACCGTAATGCTCGACGGTCAACATAAGTATAACGCTGCGCGCGGAGAAAAGCGCGGCCAGATGTCGGCCTTCCCGGCCGGTATCGGGTCGCCGGCCGGGCGCGGATGGAGCCGGTTGTGAGGTGGCGATCCATTGAAACCATTAACCTTG
>LNAP01001270.1_pt1 | contig 27154 bp, 26 predicted proteins | sample 602601 | NCBI WGS metagenome assembly LNAP01 (sample SAMN02440304, study PRJNA202911) | soil metagenome | biome: Subtropical and temperate rainforests or woodlands; isolation source: soil samples (1 kg each in a 20% v/v slurry with milli Q water) were... ... | reverse complement strand
GGCCTCGCCGCCCTTGGGGCCAGTCCCGACCCGTTGCAGCCGGCCGGGCGCGCCTTCCAGCGTCTCCAGCGCGGCCAGCACCTCGGCGACGGGCTCGCCCACGGCGATGCAGAGGCCCGCCGCCACCAGGGCGTTCGAGGCCTGGAAGTCGCCGGCCAGCGGCAGACGGATGTTGTAGACCTTGGCGCGCGCCTCGATCTTCAGCGACTGGCCGTCCGGGGTCGGCGACCGTTCGACCAGACGCAGCCCCTGCCCCGCCTCGCCCACCGACAGCACCGAGTGCCCGGAGCAGACCGCCGAGGCGGCGAATGCGCCATAGGCGTCGGAGTCCGCATTCAGCACGGCGGTCCCGCCGCGCGGCAGCAGTTCCTCGAACAGCCGCAGCTTGGCGTCCCGATAGGCTTCCATGGTCTGGTGGTAGTCCAGGTGGTCCTGGGTCAGGTTCAGGAAGCCTGCCGCCTGCAGGGTCACGCCGTCCAGGCGCCGCTGGTCGACGCCGTGGGACGAGGCCTCCATGGCCACGTGGGTCACGCCCTTGGCCGCCAGGATCGACATCAGCTCGGCCACGTCGGCGGCGTCCGGAGTCGTCAGGCCGGAGGGGGTGACCTGTTCGTCGAGGCCAGGTCCCGTCGCGCGCACGCCCAGCGTGCCCATGCTGGCGGCCTTGTGGCCGAGGCGGTTGAAGATCTGACGGCAGAAGGTGGCGACCGACGTCTTGCCGTTGGTGCCGGTCACCGCGACCACCACCGGCGGCTGGGCGCCCCAGAAGGCGCGCGCGGCCAGGGCGTAGACCCGGCGCGGATCGGGCGTGACGATCACCGGGACCTCGAGCCCCGGGATCTCCGCATCGGCTATCACCGCGGCGGCGCCGGCGGCGACCGCCTTGGGGACGAAGTCCTTGCCGTCGACCTTGGAGCCCGGCAGGGCCGCGAACAGGAATCCTGGCCGCACCTTGCGGCTGTCGGCCGTGACGCCTTCGATCTGCACATCGTGGTCGAAGGAACGCTGGACCAGCGCTGAAAGCGGCCTGGACATCAGTGGCCGTTCCCGACGGGCTTGTCGTCGCCGATGATCTTGATCCGCTCGGCTTCGCGCTGGACGCCCAGGAACGGCGCGATCCGGTCGATCACCCGGCCGGCCGCCGGCGCCGCGACCCAGCCACCGGTCGAAAAGCCGTAGGTCTTGGCCGTGCCGTGCGGCTCGTCCATCAGGATCAGCACGAAGTAGCGGTCCTGCTCCACCGTCCCGGCGGTCGGGAACACCGCGGCGAAGGAGGAGACCTGCTTGTCGTTGGAGTAGCCCCGGATGGCCGGATCGTACTTCTCGCCGGTGCCGGTCTTGCCGCCCACCGACAGGCCCGGCGCGTCGGCCGACTTGCCGCTGCCGCCGATGACGTTGGCGCGCATGATCTGCAGCATCTGCAGCGAGGTCTGCTCGGACACCACCCGTTGGCCCTTCGGGCGCTGGCCCGCATCGAGCTTCTTGATGGTCAGCGGCACCAGGTAGCCGCCATTGAGCAATGCGCCCATGGCCGAGGTCACCGCCAGCGGGCTGACGTTCATCCCGTGGCCGAAGGAGGTCGAGGCCACCGCGTCCATGTCCCACTTGCGCGGGGTCAGCGGACGGGCCGACTCCATCAGCTCCACCTGCGCCGGACGGGTCAGGCCCAGGTTGGTGAAGTAACGGCTCAGCCGCTCGCCGCCGATGCTCTCGGCCAGCTTGGCGGTGCCGATGTTGGAGGAGTTCTGGAACACCTCGACCAGCGTCAGGATCTTCCGCGTCGCGTGGTAGTCGTGGATGGTCCGGTAGCCCAGCTTGAAGGGCTCGCGCGCATCGAAGGTCGAGGATGGGGTCGCGACCCCGGTGTCCAGGCCGATGGCGACGGTGAACGCCTTGAAGGTCGACCCCATCTCGTAGATCGCGGCCGCCGCGCGGTTCAGGCGCGCGTCGTCGCCGGCCTTGGCCGCCTGGTTCGGGTCGAAGGTCGGATAGCTCGCCATGCCGAGGATTTCCCCGGTGTGGACGTTGGTCACGATCCCCACCGCGCCCTTGGGGGCGAACTCGGCCGCGGCCTTGTAAAGCTCGTCCTCCAGCGCCGCCTGCACCCGCAGGTCGATCGAGAGCGCGACCGGCGTCGTGCCGCCGCCCCCCGCGCGGATGGTGTCGTTCAGCGCCCGCTCGGCGCCGGCCAGGCCCACGCCGCCGGTGTCGGCGAAGCCGATCAGGTGCGCGGCCGTGTGGCCCAACGGATAGACCCGCCGCTCTTCCGGCTCGAAGCTCACGCCCGGCAGTCCAAGGGCGTGGATGGTGCTCCGCTGCTCGGGCGTCAGGCCGCTGGCCACGAAGCCACGACGATCGCTCTTCAGCACCTTGTTCAGCCGCTGGCGATTGATGTCCGGGAAGGTGCGGATCAGGTTGCGGCGGACCTCTTCGGCGTCCCAGATCTCCCGCGGATCGACATAGAGCCCGTAGTGCAGCAGGTCGGCGGCCAGCATGGCGCCGTTGCGGTCGACCAGATCCGCACGGGCCGCGCCGACCGGCGCGGCGTAACCGCTACCGGGTCCGGCGTCGGAGAAGATCGCCGCCCGCGTAGCGCCGATGGCCAGCACCATGAAGGCGGTCGCGAACACCGCCAGCACGAAGAAGATGCGGATGCGGGTGTCGTCCTCGGCCCGGCCCGACGCGCGCGCGCGCTCGAAGGCGTGTTCCAGGCCCCAGACCTTGTCCTTCAGCCAGCGCCATGCGGGCGCTTCGAATGTCGGGTGCGCGAGGCTCAAGACTTGGGTTTCCCGAGGGCGACTTCGCCCAGCTTATCGATGGTGGTTTCGCGCTTGGCTTCGACCGGAGCCATGCCGAGATGAGCGGTGGCCAGCGCCTCGACCCGGGCGGGCTGCTCCAGGTGGGCGACCTCGGCCTGCAAGAGCCGGATGCGCACCTTCTCGGCTTCGATCTGCCGCTCGATCGAGGCGATCTCGGCGCGCTCGGAGCCAGCCATTGTCTTGGCCAGGTAGACGACCAGGATCATCGCCACGAGGACGCCGAGGGCGACGACGTCCACCAGGCGGAAACCGCGAATCTTCCGGTCGAAGAGGCTCATGCGGCCTCCTTCCACACCGGCGCGGAGGTGCGAACCCCAACCCGCAACTTGGCCGAACGCGCGCGCGGATTGGTCGCGGTTTCAGCCTCGCTCGGAGCCTGCGCTCCGCTGAACAACAGCTTGAAGCTGGGCTCCTCCTTGGCCTCCACTGGCGGAGCGTGACGCGACCCGCCCGGGGTCTTGCCCGCGCGCTCGGTGAAGAACGCCTTGGCGATCCGGTCCTCCAGCGAGTGGAAGGTCACCACCGCCAGCCGGCCGCCCGGCTTCAGCGTCCGCTCGGCCGCCACCAGGCCGGCCTCGAGTTCGGAGAGCTCTTCGTTGACGGCGATGCGCAGGCCCTGGAACGACCGCGTCGCCGGATGCACCTTGGCCCCGCGCCGCCCGCCCAGGGCGCGCTCGATATGCTCGGCGAGGTCCAGGGTGCGGGTGAACGGCTGCTCAGCCCGGCGCCGCACGATGGCCGAGGCGATGCGGCGCGATTGCCGCTCCTCGCCATAGACGAAGAGGATGCGCGCCAGTTCCGCCTGCTCGGCAGTGTTGACGATGTCGGCGGCGGTCGCCCCCGTCGCGCCCATCCGCATGTCCAGCGGCCCGTCGCGCATGAAGGAGAAGCCGCGCTCGGCCTGATCGAGCTGCATGGATGAAACGCCGAGGTCCAGCGCCACGCCGTCGGCCACGCCCTCCCCCAGCTCCTCGGCCATTTCCGAGAAGCGGGCCTCGACCAGCCGGAAGTTCTCACCGAGCCCTTCGGCGAAGCGGCGCGCGGTGGGGTCGCGATCGAAGGCGACCACGCTTGCGCCCGCCGCCAGGAAGGCGCGCGAATAGCCGCCGGCCCCGAAGGTGCCATCCACGATCAGCTTGCCAGGCGCCGGCTCCAGCGCCGCCAGGACTTCGTCCAGCAGGACCGAGGTGTGCGGCGCACTCACTGCCCGACTCCCAGCTTGGCCGCGCGCTGCTGGGCGCGAAGCTCGGCCAGCCCCGCGCGCGCCAGTTCGCGCTGCGCGGCGCGATGGGCCTGGAACGCTTCGCGCTCCCAGATCTGGAAACGATCGCCCAGGCCGACCAGCACCACCCAGTCGGAGAGGCCGAACTGGTCGCAGAGCTGCTCAGGCAGGGTGATCCGGCCGGCGGTGTCGAAGCTCATCTTCGCCTGGCCGCCCAGCACCGACAGCTCGATGGCCGAGCGCACGGGATCGCCGAACGGCAGCTCCTCGATCAGCGCCATGTAGCGGTCGAACAGGGCTTTGCCGCCGCCTTCGATGCAGTCGGCCTCGATGGAGGGGAAACAGACGATGCCGTCGAATGGCCCGGACAGGAGCGCGCGGAATTCCAGCGGCACGACGATACGCCGCTTGGCGTCCACCTGTTTCTCGAAGGTCGAGAGAAACATCCCGCCGGCCCCAGTACGCGGCCCCAAGCGAGCCGCCGCTCCATCCGATTTCAGCCCCGCGACGCGCCGGGATAGGCGCTCCGCTACGGCCTAACGGACGCTGATTGGGTTAACATGGGATCAATTGGGAAACAATGACTCCAGACATCGATTCCTGGGAATATCAAAGATGTTGATCAGCCTCACACAGCTCTTTCGACAACAGTTCACAGAACATACAGCGAACTTGTTAAGTAATGTGGCCCAGCTTGGGACACGGCGTGGATCGATTGTGGAAAACTAGGGACCAGACGGCCTGTAAGCCGGGTTCTGTGCGCCCGCGAACGGGCGTGACGATCATTCCTCTGGACCGCCCATTGCTGGACGGTTCTCGCGACCTACCCGGACGCCTCAGGCCTATGACGGCCCTACCCCGCAAGGGGCGCGGAATCCCTATTCGGTCTTGCTCCTGGCGGGGCTTGCCGTGCCGTTCCTGTCACCAGGCCCGCGGTGGGCTCTTACCCCACCCTTTCACCCTTACCTCGGTCGAAACCGGGGCGGTCTGCTCTCTGTGGCGCTATCCCTGGGGTCACCCCCGGCGGGCGTTACCCGCCGCCATGTCATAGTGGAGCCCGGACTTTCCTCGACAGCCGAAACCGCCGCGATCGCCCAGCCATCTGGTCCGTGCGGAAAGTGATGCCCCGCCCCGCCGAGGTCAAGCCGATCTCCGTCCCAATCGGTCCCAAGCGAGGAGAGGGGTGGGGCCTTGCCGGTTCAGCAGGCCCCTGGCGGCTTCGCCGCCTGTCCCTCCCCCACGTGGGGGAGGGAACGCTTTCCCTGAGTTCCTAGAACTCGGCCGAGCCGCCGTCGCAGGGGACGACCGTGCCGGTGGTGTAGGCGCTGGCGCGGCTGGCCAGGAAGATCGCCACGCCGGCGATGTCCTCGGGCGTGCCGATCCGGCCGCGCGGGTTCGACTTGGCGATGGAGTCGCCGGCGCGGGCCAGGGTCGCAGCCATCATGTGGCTCTGGAAGGGGCCGGGCGCGATGGCGTTGACCAGGATGTGCTCGGGCGCCAGGCGCCTGGCCAGATGGCGGGTGAGCATGATGCAGCCGGCCTTCGAGGTCGAATAGGCGTAGGTCTCCAGGCCAGGCGGCTGGATGCCGTTGACCGAGGCGATGTTGATCACGCGCGAGGGCTCCTCGTGCGTCGCCGCCGCGCGCAGTTGCGGCAGCAGCTTCTGCGTCAGGAAGAAGATCGACTTGACGTTCAGGTCGACGGTCTTGTCCCAGCCGTCTTCCGGATATTCGTCGATCGGCGCGCCCCAGGTGGCGCCGGCGTTGTTGACCAGGATGTCGAGCTTGCTCTCGCGCTCGGCCACGGCGCTCGCCAGGCCGACGATGCCTTCCATCTTCGACAGGTCGAAGGGCAGCGAGACGCAGGTCCCGTACTTCGAGAGCTCTTCGGCCAGGCCGTCGCAGACCTCGGCCTTGCGGGACGAGATGTAGACCTTCGCGCCGTTCTCCACATAGCCGCGGGCGATCATCTCGCCGATGCCGCGGCTGCCGCCGGTGACCACGGCCACCTTGCCCTCGACGCTGAACAGGTTACGCATCCGAATATCCCTTTTTAGAAAAATAGGTATGGTTTGAGTCAAAATCTGTCGCGCGGAGTGCTGAGCCCAGCGGGCCGTAACGTCAAGCCGCCGCGCGCAGAAGGGCGATCAGCCGGGCCCGGGTCATGCCATCGGCCACGCCGTCCACCTGCTCCGGGCGCCAGTGGCGCTGGAAGGCCCGCACGATGGTCGCAGTGTCGGCGTCGTACTTGCCCGACGGCGCGCAGTCGTAGCCCAGCCTGGTAAGCCCCGCCTGCAGGGCGAAAACCCCGGCCCCTTCCTCGCCTTCGGCCAGCGGCAGGCCGGGCGCAGCTTCCGGCTCGACCCACAGGCCGTGGCCGGCCTGCGCCAGCCGCTTCCACGGAAAAAGTTCGCCCGGGTCCTGCTTGCGCGCCGGCGCGACGTCGGAATGGCCGACGATCCTGGCGTCCTCGATGGTCCAGCGGCCACGGATGTCGCCCAGCAGGGCGATCACCGCCTCGACCTGCGCGTCCGGGAACGGGCGATAGCCGAACTCGTGCCCCGGATTGACGATTTCTATGCCGATCGAGCGGCCGTTGATGTCGGTCTCGCCCTTCCAGAACGACAGCCCCGCGTGCCAGGCCCGGCGCGCCTCCGGCACCAGGCGGAAGACCCGGCCGTCCTCCTCGACCAGATAGTGCGAGGAGACCTTCGCCTCGGCGTCGCACAGCCGCTCCAGCGCCGCCGCCCCTGTCTGCATGCCGGTATAATGCAGGACGACCATGTCAGGCGGCGCGGTGCGCTCGTTGAAGTTCGGCGAAGCCGCCTCGATAAAGTTCATCGCGCACGGTTCCGCAGGTTGAACAGAAACAGCATGGCTTGGTTGGGCCTCATGGCGATGATCAGCACGCCGACCAGCGCCACCGCGGCGCCGAAGGCCATGCGCGCATCGAACGGGTCGTTGGTGATGGCGACTCCCAGCCCGATCGTGGCCAGGGGAGTCATCAGGGTCAACGGCGAGATCAGGTTCGCCTCATAGCGCTGGATCAGGAAGTAGTAGGCCGTGTGGCCGAACACCGAGACCACCACGGCCGAGAACGTCACCGCGGCCCAGAACCGCCAGCCGATGGAGAAGACGGTCTCGAACCCGCCGGGCTCCAGCACCAGCGAGGCCGGGATCAACACCGCGGCCGAGGCCCAGCCCACCCAGGCCTGGAACTGCAAGGGCTGCACCCCCTCCATCTGCTTCATCAGCACCGCACCCAGCGATCCCATCACCACCGAGACCAGCACGAAGGCCAGCCCGCCGCTGAAGTCGAACCCGGCCGGGTCCCACATCACCGCCAGGGCCCCGACCAGGGTCAGGCAGATCCCGAACAGCCGCCGGGCGCTGAGCCGCTCCCCCAGCAGCAGGAACGACAGCAGGGTCGTGGTCGGCACCATGAGCTGGCTGACGATCGCCGCCGACGAGGGGCTCGCAGTCTTCAGGGCGATGAACATGAAGGCGAAGGAGCCCGCGCCCATGCAGACCGACACCACCAGCAGCCGCCACAGCGGCCGGGGCGGCGAGCGCAGCCAGGGGAAGACCGCGAGCGCCACGATCCCGAACCGGACGGCGGCGTAGAACAGCGGCGGCGCGTGCAGATAGGCCACCACGTACTTGGAGACGATGTTGTTCCCGGCCCACAGCATGCAGACAAGAACCAGCAGGGCGAAGTCGCGCAGGGCCATGACAACGCTTAGGCGTGGTTTGCACGGCTTTGGCAAGCCTGCGGCTTGGCCGAGGGGCTAGTTCCTGGCTGGAATCAGGACCTTCATCTCCTCATAGCCCTTGATGAAGATCGAATAGCTGCGGCGCGGCTCCTCCAGCAGACGGATCTGCGGGAAGCGCTTCATGATCTCTTCCCAGACGATCTGGAGCTGCAGCTCGGCCAGGCGGTTGCCCACGCAGCGATGGATGCCGAAGCCGAAGGAGAGGTGCTGGCGCGGCCGCGGGCGATCGATGACGTAGTCGTTGGGACGCTCGACCACCTCCTCGTCCCGGTTGCCCGAGACGTACCACATGGCCACGCGGTCCCCTTCCCGGATGGTCTTGCCGTGGAACTCGAAGTCCTGCACCGCCGTCCGCGCCATGTGCGCCAGCGGGGTCTGCCAGCGGATGGTCTCCGACACCATCGAGGGGATCAGGCCGAGGTCGCCGCGCAGCTTCTCGTACTGGTCGGGATTGCGGTTCAAGGCGAAGACCGAGCCCGAGATCGTGTTCCGGGTGGTGTCATTGCCGCCGATGATCAGCAGGGTGATGTTCGAAAAATACTCGTCCATCGTGCAGTCGCGGGTCGCCGCGCCATGGGCCAGCATCGAGATCAGGTCCCCGCCCGGCTCGGCGTTCACCCGCTCGTTCCACAACCGGATGAAGTAGTCGCGGCAATCGGCTAGGGCCTCGCGCCGTTCCGCATAGGTCTGGACCGGTCCGTAGCCTGGCGCGCTGGTCATGGCGTCCGACCAGTAGGTCAGCTTGCGCCGCTCCTCGAACGGGAAGTCGAACAGCGTCGCCAAGGTCATGGTGGTCAGCTCTTTCGAGACCAGGTCGACCCAGTCGAAGGGCTCGCCGATCGGCAGCGAGTCCAGGATCAGGCCCGCCCGCTCGCGGATCTGCGGCGCCATCTCGGCCAGCCTCGCCGGCGCCACGGCCGGGCTCACCGTCTTGCGCTGGATGTCGTGGTCGGGCGGGTCCATGCCGATGAAGCTCGGCGCGCCCGCCCTCGCCGCCTGGATCTGCGCCTCCGGCGGCAGCACGCTGGACTTGGGGTTCAGGGTGATGCCCTGCGCCGAAGAGAACACCTGGTGGTTTGAGTCCGCCTCGACGATGTCGTTGTACTTGGTGATCGACCAGAACGGCCCGTAATTGCTGTCGGGCGTGAAGTGGACCGGGTCCTCGGCCCTCAGCCTGTCGAAATAGGCCCAGTGCGCGTCGTCGCGGAAGGCCGAGGCCCAGGCCGGGTTCAGCTCCTCGAGGGGAATCTCATAGGCGCGCTTGCGGGCCAGAGCCCGCTTTTCGCTCAGCATGTCGGAAACGCCGTCGGCCATGGCCTCACTCCCTGTCGTCGCCGCGGCCATTCGAGGGCCGCGGTCGCCTCCCTATATGGGAACGCCTTCGAACCTTGTTCCACAAGGATAGAAACAGGGAGCCCGACCAGCCGCTGCGCGCGGCCGGCCGGCTCGAAGACTTCAGGCCGAGGCGTGCTGCACGCCGTCCTGCGCCACGGCGGCCATGTCCATGTACATGACCTCCCAGACGTGGCCGTCGATGTCCTGGAAGCTGGCGCCGTACATCGGGCCCATGTCCATGACCGGCTTCCAGGGCTTGCCGCCGGCGGCCAGGGCGTTCTTCAGCATGTCGTCGACCTCGCCGCGGCCGCTGGCCGAAAGGCAGGTCAGCACCTCGGTCGCCTTGGTGGCGTCGCTGATCTCGCCGTTGATGAAGTCGCGGAAGCGGTCGTGCTCCAGCAGCATGGCGAAGATGTTCTCCTCGATGACCATGCAGGCCGTGTTCTCGTTGGAGAACTGCTCGTTGAACGAAAAGCCGAGCGCGCCGAAGAACTTGCGCGACGCAGCCACGCTCTTCACCGGCAGGTTGACGAAGATCATTCGCATGGGAGGCTCCTTGGGGTGCGATCGACCCTAGGACGCGCGAGCCCCGGCCGTCCCGACAAATCCCGCGAAATTTTCTCGGCGCGCCGCTTCCTACCGGCAGTTGCGGCGCGCGGCCGGGCTCACCTCCTGGACGTGTCGCCCATATCGCTGCATGCTCGAAGGTTCGTTCCCACGGCGACGACCCACCGCGGCTGGGAAACCACCCGAAGAAAGGGCGCTATGACGAGAGTGTGGCCAGGCGAGCCGCAGAGCAGTTGGGACAAGGTGGAAGCTTCCGGCGCTCACCGGGATCGAAAGCTCTGGGTTCCGATGCTCGACGAGTTGCCAGCCTGGCGTACGCCGGCCGAGCTCAACCAACATTATGTGGTGACCCCGCCCTGGTGGTATCGCGGGCTACTCTATGGGCTGGGGCTGGCCCTGGCCGCGCTCATGATCGTCCTGATCTGGCATGGGCAGTCGGGCTTCGGCATCGTCCGACGGGTCCTGGCGATCGTGCTCGGAGGAGGCCTCACCCTCGCGATACTGGGTTGGATCGCCCACGATCTGAAGCGGGAGCTGAAGAACCGCGCCCAACGCGACGAGATCGTCGCATCGATCTTCGCGAATCTGCAGAAAGCGCACGTTCCAGTCTGGGCGCTCTTCGTCGGCAAGATACGACTGGGCGACCGCATGTCCGCCCCCAATGATACGCCTGACGATCTGATATTCGTCTTCGACCTCAGGGCCCCGCCCCAGGTTCTTCGGCGCCAGCGCGCGATCGCCACCGCCTGGGTCGATACGGTCGCGGGTCGCCAGCGCACCAACGTTCCCGAAGACCTCGGCGCCGCTTTCGCCGGCCGCAGTTCGGTCCATTGCGCCGAAGTCTTCGGCGATCACATGCACGGCGTATGGATGTGGCGCAAACCGAGCCTGCTGCCGTTCTACGTTCTGGGCCTTGCCCTCGACGACCCTCAGACCGCCGAGGAATTCACCGACGAGACGGTGTTCTTCACCCGCCGGCCGCCGATGGCCCTGAGGCAACAGTCCAGGATCGCCAAGATCTGAGCGCGGACAGAAGCGGCGCTCCAGCAAGCTGAAGCGCCGCTTGGGTGAGCGGTTTGGCCTACGCCGCCTTACCCAGGCTCAGCCCTTCGTAGCGGGCCAGGTGGTGATCGGTGGAGCCGAACGTGCTCTCGATCATGGTCGCGCGCTTGAAGTAGTGGCCGATGGCCAGTTCGTCGGTCATGCCCATGCCGCCGTGAAGCTGGATGGCGTTCTGGCCGATGAACTTGGCGGCCTTGCCGATCTGGACCTTGGCTGCCGAAGCCCCCTTGGCGCGTTCCCTGGCCTCGTCGCCCAGCTTGATGTCGGCCATGTAGGTCATGGAGATCGACTGCTCGAGCTGGATGAACATGTCGACCATCCGGTGCTGCAGCACCTGGAACTGGCTGATCGGCTGACCGAACTGCTTGCGCTGCTTGGTGTATTCCAGCGTGCCTTCGTGCAGCTTGCGGAACACGCCGCAGGCCTCGGCGCATAGCGCGACCGTGGCCTCGTCGATGACCCGCTCGACCAGCGGCAGCGCCGCGCCCTCGACGCCGACCAGGGCCTCAGGCCCCACCGAGACGTTCTCGAAGCTCACCTCCGAGGCGCGGAAGCCGTCGACCGTCGGATAGTCGCGGGTCGAAACGCCCTTGGCGTCCTTCGGAACGATGAACACCGAGACGCCCTCGGCCTCGCGCTGGCCGCCGCCGGTGCGGGCGGTGACGATCAGGTGGGTGGCGTAGGGCGCGCCGATCACCACCGCCTTGTGGCCGTTGATGACGTAGCCGGCGCCGTCCTTCTTGGCCGTGGTCTTCAGGTCCTGCCAGGTGTAGCGGGCCTGGGGTTCGGCATAGGCGAAGGCGAAGATCGTCTGGCCGCCGATGACGCCGCCGATCAGGTCGGCCGCGCCGGCGTGGCCCGAATGCTTCAGGAAGCCGCCGCCGATCACCACCGTGCCGAGATAGGGCTCGACCACCAGGGCTTTGCCCAGCTCTTCCATGATGACCATGTTCTCGGTGGCCCCGCCGCCGAGGCCGCCGAGCTCCTCGGCGAACGGCGCGCCCAGGATGCCGAGTTCCTCGGCGAAGGCCTTCCAGACCTCCGGGCGCCAGCCCGGCTCGGCCTTCAGCGCCGCGCGGCGCTGATCGAAGCTGTAGTGGTCGGCCAGGTAGCTGGCGACCGTGTCACGCAGCAGCGACTGTTCTTCGGTGAAGCTGAAATCCATCTGATTTCCCCGTAAGGCGTCCCGCCCGAGCGCTCCGGCCCAGGCGGGAAATAGGCTTTGTTCTGCGACGTGAGGCGAAGCTGGGCTCAGAGGCCCAGCACGGCCTTGGCGATGATGTTGCGCTGGATCTCGTTCGAACCGCCGTAGATCGAGGTCTTGCGGCCGTTGAAATAGTCGCCGGCCAGCCCCTCGGCGTAGTCCGGGCCGATATTGGTGTTGTGGCCGATGTCGCGCAGATACGGCGCGCCGTAGTGGCCGACCGCTTCGAGAGCCAGCTCGTTCAGGCGCTGCTGGATCTCAGTGCCCTTGATCTTCAGGATCGAACTTTCCGGCCCCGGCCCCTTGCCGCTGGACTCGCCGGCCAGAGTGCGTAGTTCGGTGAACTCCAGCGCCGTCAGGTCGATCTCCAGTTCGGCCACCTTGCGGCGGAAGAACGGGTCGTTCAGCAGCGGGCCGCCCATGTCCGACTGTTCGGTGCTGGCGATCTCGCGCACGCGCTCCAGGCCGCGCTTGGACCGGGCGACGCCGGCGATGCCGGACCGCTCGTGCGCCAGCAGCGCCTTGGCGCAGGTCCAGCCCTGGTTCTCATGGAAGATGCGGTTCTCGACCGGCACCTTCACATTGTCGAGGAAGACGTCGTTGACCTCGTGGCCGCCTTCCAGGGTGGTGATCCGGCGGACCTCGATGCCCGGGGTTTTCATGTCGATCAGCAGGAAGGAGATGCCGGCCTGCGGCTTGGCGTTCGGGTCGGTGCGGACCAGGAAGAAGCCCCAGTCGGCGTGTTGGCCGAGCGTGGTCCAGGTCTTCTGGCCGTTGACGATGTAGTATTCCTTGCCGTCGGCCTCGGTGACGCGCTCGGCCTTGGTCTTCAGGCTGGCCAGGTCCGAACCCGCGCCCGGCTCCGAATAGCCCTGGCACCACCAGACGAGGCCGTCGCGGATGCCCGGCAGGAACTTCTCCTTCTGCTCCTGGGTGCCGAAGGTGTAGATCACTGGCGCCAGCATGGAGACGCCGAACGGGAGGATGCCGATGGTGTCCGCGCGGGCCTGCTCCTCGGACCAGATGTACTTTTGGGTGGGCGTCCAGCCCGTGCCCCCGAACTCGGCTGGCCAGGACGGAACCGACCAGCCCTTCTTGGCCAGGATACGGTGCCAGGAGAGATAGTCCTCCTTGCCCAGGTCCTCGCCCCGCTGCTGCTTTTCGCGCAGCGCCTGGGGATAGTTCTCGGCGATGAAGGCGCGGGCCTCCTCGCGGAAAGCGATGTCTTCGGGCGAAAAATCGAGGTCCATGACGGCTCCCTGGCGCGAGCATTTACAGTGTAATTCGTTAGTCGCGGACCATAGGCGAGTGCGCCGCGGAAGGGAAGATGACGTTTACGTCAACGTCATTTCAACTTCCCGCCAGTTCCCCTTGCCTGGCAAACGCCGCGGCCGTTGGCGCCGTTGCGCGGGGCGTCCGCCTCGTGCATCCCTAGGCCCCCATGCCCCGCATCCTCACCTACAACGTCCATCGCTGTGTGGGCACGGACCGCAAGCTGGACGTCGGCCGGGTCGCTGACGTGATCGCCGCGCTCGAACCCGATATCGTCGCCCTGCAGGAACTCGACGTCGGCCGCGCGCGCACCGGGGGCGTCGACCAGGCCCACCAGATCGCCCGCCGCCTGAAGATGGCGTTCCACTTCCACCCGGCCCTGCGGGTTGAGGAGGAGCTCTACGGCGACGCGGTGCTCACCACGCTTCCGGAGCGGATGATCCAGACGGGCCCCCTGCCCGGCCTGCCCAGCATCCCGCAGCTCGAGCCCCGCGGCGCGGTCTGGATCGCCATCGAGGTCGACGGACAGCCGGTCCAGGTGATCAACACCCACCTTGGCCTGGTGCCGCGGGAACAGCAGGTCCAGGCCTCCTGGATCGCCGGCCCGTCCTGGCTGGAGCATCCCATGCGCAAGGGGCCAACCATCCTCCTGGGCGACTTCAACGCCACAGGCGCCTCGGTGGTCTATCGCACCCTGGCGGCCAAGCTCGACGCCGCCCGCCGGCTCTCGCCCAAGCGCTCGCCGACCTCGACCTTTCCGTCGGCCCTGCCGGTGCTGCGCATCGACCACATCTTCGTCAGCCCGGAGATCAAGGTGCACAATGTCTTCGCGCCCTTCGACCCGACGACCCGCATCGCCTCCGACCACCTGCCGCTGGTGATGGACTTCAGTGTGGCCCAAACCGCGTCTGCAGAAGCGGAGTCTCATCGTAAAGCAGCTCCCGACGGCCGATGAGGTCCCAGGAGTCGGGCACGCCGAACGGGTCTCCGACGTGATAGGTGGCGATGATCTCGCCCAGGATCGTCTGCTTCATCGGCAGGATCGGCGCAAGGCGCCCTTCCCGGTTCAGGAAGTCGATGGCCGCGACCAGGCTGCCGCCGCGCTCGGCGCGGGCCTTGCCGATCGCATCGCCCGTCAACCCCATGAAGTGACCGATCAGCCGGTCGCGCAGCGCCTGGATCGCCAGCCGATCGCCGTCCCGGCCCGCCTGCACGGCGATCTCCGCCTCGGTGTCGAAGCCGCCTGAGCGGTTGTTGAGGTTGGCCGAGCCGACCCGCGCCAGGGTGTCGTCGATGACGGTGACCTTCGAGTGGACGATGATCTTCATGCCCGAGGGCGTGGTCGGATAGAACGCCCGGAACCGCCCGAACACGTCAGCCGACCGCAGCCGCCAGAGCATGTTGGAGCGCGCCCGATCCATGGTCATCTGGTCGAACCAGCTCGGGCTGCGGCCGGTGGAGATCAGCACCACCTCCGGCCCGTCCGGCTCGGCCAGCCGCAGCGCCAGGGCCCGCGCGATCAGCGGCGAGGTGAAGTACTGGTTCTCCAGATAGATCACCGACTTGGCCGAAAGGATCGATTCCACCGTCAGGCGGCGGATCTCGGCCACCTCCTCCCGCTGGTCCCAGCCAGGTTCGGTGCGCTGGATGGAGACCTCCACGTCCTTCAGATGGGCCGGAACGTGGACGGGCCATGGATCCTCGGGCGAGGGCTCCGGCTCGGGAATCGCCTCGCCGGTGGCCCGCCGCCAGCGTTCGCGCGCAAGGTCGCCCATGGAGGCGGCGGCCGCCCCGTCCACCATGACCATCACCTCGTGCCGCGGCGGGTGATAGTGCTGGTCGGGCATGATCCGGCGCGGATCGTTCTCCAGATGGCCGGGGGTGTCCCAGCGGTCGATGCTGATGTCGCCGCCGCCGCAGAAGGCCAGCTTGTCGTCGATCACCAGCACCTTCTGGTGGTGGCAGGCGCCGAAGGGAACGTGGTCGTCCAGCCAGAACTTCACCCCCGTCCCCCGGAACCAGTGGCGGGCCTTGTGGGGAAAGAACTGCTGGCTGGCGGCGATCGGCAGGGCCGACTTCCAGATCAGCAGCCGGATATCCAGGTCGGGCCGCGCACGCGCCAGCGCCACCAGGATGCGCCCGACCTCGTCTGGATCGGCAGGGCCATCGAAGCCGTCCGGGAACAGCCGCGCCCGCGGATCAAAGCCCCAGCCCAACAGCAGCACCGAGCGCCGCGCCTTGCGCAGCGCCTCGAAGACGGCGGTGAAATAGACTTCGGTGTCGACCAGAAACGCGGCCCGGTCCGCCCTCACCTTGCGCCAGCACGTCTCGCCGGGCCTCAAGAGATCCATCCGCCGACCAAAGCCCCGCTGCAACTAACCATCAAAAGCCTACGGCCAAGGCGGGTTCCGTACGAGCGCCAAGGTTGCACAAATAAAAAGAAGCGCCCGGGTGGGGACCAGGCGCCTCAGGTGGACTGTGGTGGGAACAGGCGGATTGCTAGCCGCCGCGGGCGGCGGTCGCGCTATAGGCTTGGCAGGGACCAGTAAGTTCGGCAGCGAGACGCTCGCGGCGGTCGGCGCTCACCGACTTGCCATCGCGCTTGCCCTTCTCGTACTCGACCTTGCCGCGCTCCAGGGCGAAGGGGCTGCGCGCGCGGCGCTCGCCCTTGATGAAGGCGTCCATGGAGGCCGTGTCGACACTGGCTACTCCGGAGTCGGCCAGGCCCTTGCAGCGGTTGGCCTTCAGGAATTCGGCGTCGCTGACCGCGGCGCTCGCAGCGCCGGCGGCCGAGGCCAAGCCCGCAGCAACGATAGCGATAGCAATGATTTTCATCGGTCACTCCCTCGATCTGACCCAACGAAACCTGCTCGCTAACGCCGCACTACTCAAATGAATTTCCATCCACGTTCAACTTTCACCGTTACACATAAGTAATAATCGAACGGCGTTACTGCTAACCATAAATTTCTTGTAATGCACTCGCCGTCGAGGCCAACCTTCACCTATGTCCTACTCGCTCCAGCTCGACATTCCCGGCGCCAACGCCGTCCTGCGCCGGGCCTTTCCCGGCCGGGACCAGGCCTATTTCCCGTCCGTCACCCTGGTGGAGCCGGGGCGTGTCCATGTGGTCCTGCCCTATCACGAGAGCACCCTGCGCCCAGGCCAGTTGATCTCCGGCCCCACCCTGATGGGCCATGCCGACACCGCAGCCTATGTGCTGATCCTGGCCCACATCGGCGATCAGTTGATGGCGGTGACCAGTTCGCTGGTGATGAACTTCCTGCGCGGCGCCCGGCCCGGCGAACTGCATGCGCAGGCCGAGTTCCTCCGCCTGGGACGGCGGAACGCGGTCTGCGACGTCAAGCTCTGGACCGAAAGCCCGGACCGTCTGGCCGCGCAGGCGACTGTGACCTACGCTATCCCCTGACATGACCGACAGTCCCGCCCGTCCGCCCGCCCCCATCAAGACCCCCTGCGTCAAGGTTTGCGTCGTGGATGGGGAGAGCGGCCTCTGCCTCGGCTGCTACCGGCGTCTTAACGAAGTGGCCGGCTGGGCGCGGCTGAGCGAGGCCGAACGGGAAGCCATCATGGCCGAACTGCCAGCCCGCCGCGGCCTGATACGGCCTGAAAAGCTTGCGATGTTCTAAGCTTAACCGTTTGTTGTAGTTAAGCTTCTTAATCTTAAACGTTCACTATACGACAACTAGGCTGGGTGCAGATTGCCCCCGCCGAAGCGAGCCTCTTCGGCCGAGGTGGTCGAGGTTTTCTATGCTCAAGCTGGCGGTCATGGCCCTGATGGGTTCGATCACCGTCGTCGGCGCGGCGGAGGCGGTCAACGCCTCCCGACCCCACACGCCTGAGCTGCGCGCCGAAGTCGCCATGACCCCGGAAGGCCAGGGTGCCTCCGTCGCCAAGGGCCAAGACGGCCATTACTGGGCCGAGGCCGAGGTCAACGGGGCCCGCGTCCGCTTCCTCGTCGACACCGGGGCCAGCACGGTCGCCCTCACCCTGGCCGACGCCCGGCGCCTGGGTCTCGAAACTGACAAGCTCGACTACAGTCAGAGCGTCGTCACCGCCTCCGGCCAGGCCCGCGCCGCCGCCGTGACGCTCGGCGAAATCTCCGTCGCCGGCGCGCGCATGACCAATGTGGAAGCCCTGGTCATCGAGAACGGGCTCGAGAGCTCGCTGCTCGGAATGAGCTACCTAGGCCGCCTCGCCAGCTTCGAAGCGACCCGCACCGCGCTCATCCTTCGCCCGTAGGACCTGAGCCAGGGCCGCGTCGATCACCTCGATCCCCGCCCCGCTCTTCACGCCCTCGACCGTCAGCACCCGACGCCAGGCCCGCGCCCCGGGCAGCCCGTGGAACAGCCCCAGCATGTGCCGGGTCATGGCCGCCAGGTGCGTTCCCTTGGCCAGTTCGCCCAGCACGTAGGGCCGGTAGAGCTCCACCGCCTGGAAGGCGTCCACGTCCACGCCCTCGCCTGCCCCAAACACCCGGCGGTCGACCTCTCCCAGGATCGCCGGGGTGTGATAGGCCGCGCGGCCCAGCATCACGCCATCCACGGTCTGGAGCTGCTCCATCGCCTCGTCCAGCGATCCGATCCCGCCGTTGATCGCGATGGTCAGGTCCGGCCGCTCGCGCTTCAGGCGATGCACCAGCGCGTAGTCCAGCGGCGGCACGTCACGGTTTTCCTTCGGCGACAGCCCCTGCAGCCAGGCCTTGCGCGCATGGACGACGAAGCTCGTGACCCCCGCCTGGGCGCAGAGCTCCACCAGCCGGAACAGGCTCTCCTCCGGGTCCTGGTCGTCCACGCCGATACGGCACTTCACCGTCACCGGGACCTTCACCGCCGCGCCCATCGCAGCCATGCACTCGGCCACCAGCTCCGGCTCGCGCATCAGGCAGGCCCCGAACCGCCCGCTCTGCACCCGGTCCGACGGGCAGCCGACGTTCAGGTTGATCTCGTCGTAACCCTCGGCCTCGCCGATCCGCGCCGCCGCCGCCAGCTCGGCCGGCTCCGACCCGCCAAGCTGCAGCGCCACCGGATGCTCGGCCGGACTGAAGCCCAGCAGCCGCTCGCGATCCCCATGCAGCACCGCGCCCGTCGTCACCATCTCAGTGTAGAGCAGCGCGCGCGAGGACAGGGTCCGATGCAGCATCCGGCAATGCCGATCGGTCCAGTCCATCATCGGGGCGACGGACAGCCTATGGGATTGGAAATACGCCGCTTTCGACATGAGGCTCAGCAGATTGATCGGGTGGCGGTTCTACGCGATTTCCCCGAGAAATTCGCCCCCTTTCGCCGCGCCCGAAGATCCTCCCCCATTGGCGGGGGTGGATCGCCGAAGACGAGACGCAAGGCGGTCTCCGGCCGCCCTAGCGCCGCTTGCCGCCCAGCATCTTCCCGGCCACCAGCAGCGCCGCCAGCTCCAGCGCATGCTTGCGAACCTGGACCGGATCATTGCCGCTGATACGGTATTGAATGGGCTGCCCAACCGGTGGCCCCAGCTCCAATGGGTGAATGAAGCTGCCTACCCCGACATAGTCCTCCTGCAAGCGCTGTTGCAGGCGTACTCTCAGTCGCTCGCGCGCCTCGATGCTCTGGCAAACGATGACCAGTTGCCCAAAAAACGGATTGTCCAGTTGCTGGTCAAGCGAAAGATAGAAACGGACAGCTCCGCGGCCGACATATGAGCTCCAGTGGTGAACGTCGGGATCGTCCTTCAGGGCTGCTTCGAATCGATCCATTTGCGCTCGCGTGGCAAGGATTGTACTGTTCTGCGGTAGCGTAAGGTCCACGAGTAGTTCCGAACGATCAGATGCTGGAAAAAACTGGAACTGCACCCATCGCATGCACAACAGCGACGATGCAAACAGCAGCAAGACCAGGCCAATGGTCCACCAGCGATGGCGCATCGAACGCAGCAGAATGCGTTCGAAGGTGTGCGCCAGCAAACCATGCCGTTTGATCGAATGGGGCTTTGGCCGCTTGAGGATCAGCATGCTGATCACTGGCGTAAAGAAAACCGCCACGATCCAGGACAGCAGAAGCGCTACTGCAATCACCACGAAGAGGGTATAGGTGTATTCACCGGCCGAGCTGTCGTTAAGGCCAATAGGGACAAAGCCAGCCACGGTGACCAGAGTCCCGGTCAACATGGGGAAGGCTGTCGAGGTGTAGGCATGAGCCCCGGCATCACGCAGTGACTCACCGGCCTCCAGACGCGAGATGATCATCTCCACCGTGATCATTGCATCGTCCACCAACAGGCCAAGGGCGATAATCAGCGCCCCCAGAGAAATCCGTTGCATGGTAATGCCGTGGTATTCCATGAATACAAATACCAGCGCCAGCGTCAGTGGTATCGAGCAGGCTACTACCAACCCTGCACGTAAACCTAGGCTGATAAAACTGACGAGCATGACGATCAACACCGCCTCGAACAGCGCGCGGGTAAAACCACCGACCGCCTCATCTACTACTTCCGCCTGGCTCGAAACCGTATTGACAGTAACGCCAATCGGCAACCCGGCACCAATCATCTCCATGCGATCATGAAGGGCCTTTCCGAAGCTCTGGATATTGCCCCCCTTGCGCATAGCGATGGCCAGGCCGATGGCAGGCTTGCCGTTGTAGCGAAACAAGGGCGCCGGCGGATCGACGATGCCCCGGCGAATGCTGGCGATATCCTGCAGTCGATAAAAGCGATCATTAACGCGCAGGTTGATCGCTTCAAGGTCCTTTTCCGAGACAAACTGTCCCGAAGTACGCACCGAAATACGCTCCGCCCCTGCCTCAATGACGCCTGAAGGTGTTACCGCATTCTGTGCCTTCAGGCTATCCAGCACCTGCTGCTGATCAAGCCCCAAGGATGCCAGCTTGCGGGTTGAAAAATTCAGATAGATGGCCTCGTTCTGCGCGCCGACCATCTCGACCTTGCCTATGTTCGGCACATTGCGAATGTCTATGCGCACCTGCTCGACATAGTCGCGTAGCTGTCGCATGGACAGACCGTCGGCAGTGAAGGCGTACACCGAACCATAGACATCTCCGAATTCGTCATTGAAGTCGGGACCTTGTAGACCTTCGGGAAAAGTACCACGCAAACTTGAGACTTTCTTGCGCACCTGGTACCACACATTGTCAATCTCATCGGCGCGTGTGGTGTCCTTGAGGAAGACAAAGATGGTCGACTCACCGGGGCGGGTATAGCTCTTCACGTAATCGAGTGTATCGAGCTCTTCGAGCTTCTTCTCGATGCGGTCGGTGACTTGGCGCATCGTATCGTCGATGTTGGCCCCGGGCCAGCGCGCCTGGATCACCATGGTTTTGATGGTAAAGGACGGATCTTCCTCACGCCCCAGGTTGAAGTAGGCGTATATCCCCATCAGCAAGGCGATGAACATCAGGTACCAGACAAACGACTGATGCCTGAGCGCCCAGCCGGAGAGGTTGAAGCCTTTCATTGCGCGCTTTCCTGAAGTTTGACCCGCTGGCCTTGTTGCAAGCTATTGACGCCAGCGACAACGACTCGCTCACCTGCCCCTAACCCAGCACTGATGATGACCTTTTGTCCATCGCGGGCGAGCACGTTCACATCCCGCATTGCAACCGTGAGCTGCGTGGGGTCAATCACCCAGACCTGGTGCCGGCCCTCGCGCTCCAACAACGCGGAGGCCGGCACTTCGGCGCGCCGCGCTACCGTCGTACTGAGTCGGACGCTGACGCTCGAGCCCAAGCGCAGCATCTGCGGCATTTCGTCCAGCCTCAACCGCACTCGGCGCGTTCGGGTATTTGCATCGGCTTGTGGCGCCCGCTCGCGGATCCTTCCTTTGGGCGAGACATTCGGCATCAGCTCGGCACTGACCCGAAAGCTGATGTCATCCGATAGCCGTTGGGCGAGTTCAGTCGGTATGTCGAACACCGCTTCACGAAGCTTGGGCTGGGCCACGGTCAAGACGTTCTGACCTGCGGTAACAGTTTGCCCCTCTTCGACATACCAGGCAGTCACCACCCCTTCATAGTCACTGTAGAGTCGGCAATAGGACAGTTGATCACGCGCATGCTGCACTGCACTGCGCGCCCGGACCAAGGAGGTATCGATAGTGCTCAACTGGATCAGCCGCTCCTCCAATTGCGCCTTGGAGCCCACTCCCCGGTTGAATAACTGCTGTTGGCGATGAGCAGCATCACGAGCACGGATGTATTGAGCTTCGACTTCAGCCAGAGTGGCTTCACTCGCTTGCACAGCACTTTTCTGCTCGGTCGGATCCAGCTCGGCCAGCAGGTCCCCCTTGGCAACCCGATCGCCGACCTCTACGAGACGTTTGGCAATACGCCCACTCACCCTAAAGCCGAGGACGGATTGATAACGTGCCTGAACAGTGCCGGCAAAACGGCCGAGGCTTTCATTCACGTAAGGGGCGACGCTGACGAATAACACTGGCCTTATCGGAGCCTGCGCTGGCTCTTGACGACAACCGGCGAAGAATGCGGCCAGCAGCATCAGCCCCACCGCCCTCATCCTGATTCTCCCAGCAATACCGGCCGGGTCGAGATGGGTTCCTCTACCTCAGCGATTTCCACCCGCTGCCCTGGATAGAGAAATTGCCCCCCGGCCACCACTACCGGCTGGCCAATCTCCAGGCCGTCATCAATGACCATGCTATCAGTCAAGTAACGCACTATGCGCACCGGCTGCAGGTGTACGTGGCCCGTGCGACTCACCAGCCACACCGCAGTTTCGCCGTCCAGACTGGAGAGCGCCGAAGCCGGCAGTACTATGCTGTGACGAGTAGAGGCGGTCCGAGTGGCCGTGACCACTGAGCCCAGATTCATCTCTGTCGGTACATCGTCAAGCGCCACCTTTACCTGCAGAGTGCCGGTACGTTCCGCCACTGCAGGCGTCACTTCGCGTATCCATCCGATGGCATGGATGCTCGGATCGTCCAGCAGTACCACGTCGATGCTGGCCAGCTCGTCAATGTCCCGACTGAACAGAGCTTCATAGACATGAAATACCGCATCGCGACCGCTGTCTCGCGCCACGTTGAAGATTGGAGTGGCAGCCTGCACCACTTGGCCAACCTCCGCGGATCGACGTGTGATCACGCCATCGACCTGGTTGGTCAAAGCGGTATAGCCGAGCAGGTCACGTGCATTGGCCAGTTGTGCCTGGGCCACCTTCAACGAACTTTCGGCGCCTCGCTGCTGTGCCAGCGCATGGTCATATTCACTGCGGCTGGTGTACCCCTTGGGCAAGAGCAGCGCCTGACGATGAAAATCCGCGATGCTCTGTCCAAGCCGCGCTGTCGCTGCGACTACCATGGCCTCGGCCGAGGCCACATGATTGAGCTGCTCTTGTGGGTCGAGCCGCGCCAGCACTTGACCTGCCTTGACCGAGTCACCCACCTCAAAGCGACGCTCGACAATCTTGCCGGCAACACGAAATGACAACTCTGTTTCAACTCGCGCCTGGACCTCGCCGGTCAACGTGTACTGCGCAGAGTAATTACTCATTGCCACACGCTGTACCTTAACCCTGGGTGTAACAGCCAATGGCTCGCCGCGGTCATTGCAGCCCCCCAATAGCCCTGTCATGACCACGAGCAGCGCGGTCACCGACCACGCTTGCTGGAGCGCAAATGACCGACAATGCGACACCCTGAAGTGTTTGATACGCCGCCCTCAATCAGCCTGGATCGGACGCTTGGCTTGCAACCCGCTGCGCCTGCATTGGGCCACCAATTGGTTGTGCTGGTTGTAGGCACGATGCAGGAACACCACGATGCCTGCGTTGGGTCGCGAGCGACTTTCACGTAATTCTGCAATCTCGGTTTCAACTCGAATGGTGTCACCATGGAACAATGGCTGTGGAAAACGGACGTCATCCCAGCCCAGGTTGGCAATCGCAGTACCCAGGGTCGTTTCGGCAACGGAGATCCCCACCATCATCCCGAGGGTCAGTGCGCTATTGACCAAGCGCTGGCCAAACTCGCTATGCTCCCGGCAATACTCTTCATCCAGATGCAATTGCGCCGGGTTATGAGTGATTGCACTGAACCAGACATTGTCGCTTTCGGTGATCGTGCGACGAATGGGGTGCTGGAATTGTTGTCCGACAAACAGCTCTTCGAAATAAAGTCCTGCCATGGGTTTCTCCGGGTGTCTCAATAAGACTTGGGTAGATCAAGCACGCGCTCGGCAATGAACGACAGAATCATTTGCTCGGTGACCGGTGCGATGCGTGGCAGTATTGATTCACGGAACAAGCGTTCGACCTGGTATTCCCGCGCGTAGCCCATGCCACCATGCGTCAGCACTGCACGCGTTGCGGTATCGAATGCAGCACGTGCGGACAGAAATTTAGCTGCGTTGGCTTCCGCCCCGCACGACTCGCCCTGGTCGTACAGGCAAGCCGCTCGTAAACACATCCAGTAAGCGGCCTCGATTTGCGTCCAGCACTCAGCCAATGGATGCTGGATTCCCTGGTTCTGCCCGATGGGGCGACCGAACACGACACGTTCCCGGGCGTAGTCCGCCGCTCGCCGCAGCGCGTCACGGGCGAGCCCGATAGACTCGATACCGACCAGCACACGCTCAGGGTTGAGGCTGTCGAGAATGTAATTGAAGCCCTTGCCTTCTTCGCCGATGCGATGTGCATCGGGAATGAACAAATCGTCGATGAATACCGCATTGGAATCCACCGCATTTCGCCCCATCTTTTTGATGCGGCGAACTTCGATCTTGGTGCGATCGAGGTCGGTATAAAAAAGCGTCATGCCTTCGGTAGGCCGCGAGCTATCGAGCTTGGACGTGGTGCGGGTCAACAAAAGTATCTTGTCTGCCACTTGTCCGGTGGAGGTCCACATCTTGCGACCCTTGACCCGATATCCACCCTGCACCCGGTTGGCAAAGGTCGTGATACTGGTGGTGTCCAACCCGGCATCTGGCTCTGTCACACCAAAACAGGCTTTCTGTTCACCACGAATCAGCGGCGGCAACCATTCAGCCTTCTGCTGTTCAGTGCCATGAACCACGATCGAATGGGGGCCGAACAGGTTGATGTGCAACGCTGAAGCGGCAGAGTAGCCCCCACCGCTCGCCGTCACGGCATGCATCATGATCGCAGCCTCAGTAACCCCCAACCCCGCGCCACCCAGTTCTTCAGGCATGGTTATCCCTAACCAGCCGGACGATGCCATCGCCGCATAAAACTCCTCTGGAAAGCGCGCGTTCTCCTCGCATTCAGTCCAGTAGTCATCACTAAAGTCAGCACAGATCCGACGCACGCTAGCGTCGATCTCGTGATGCAAGGGGGTCAATGTGAAGTTCATAGAATCTCGCCGATCGATGCAATTGATTAATGACGCAGGGATATAGTACAAAGGCATATCGTATGCATCAAGACCTAATTCATCGACAAATCAAAAATGCCTGGTCCAATGACCTTTCTGCGATTTTCTCGACCACAAGAGAGCCTTACGAGCTCCGAGGAGCAAGCAATGAGCAATACCCCCTCTCAACCTCGCCATTCACATGTGCTCATCGTAGGTGCCGGACAAGCAGGCAGTGAGGCCGCCGTGGTACTGCGTCAGGCAGGACATGAAGGCTTAATCACTCTGCTCGGCAACGAAACCCATCCCCCTTATCGACGCCCCCCTCTGTCCAAGGACTATCTTGCAGGCAAGAGTCAACAACAGAACCTGTTCGTCAAACCGGTAGAGGCTTATGCCAAGCTGGGAATCGATTTTCAGCCCTCTCGGCACGTAGTCGAAATCGACCGCACACACAAGCAGGTCAATCTCGCCGATGGGGAACGTCTCAGCTACGACAAGCTGATTCTGGCAACCGGAGGCAGGCCCCGCCGCCTGGAACTGGCGGACAGCGAATGGCCGAATGTGCACTACATACGCACCCTCGACGATATCGATGGCCTGCGCGCTGACTTTGCGCCAGGCAACAGGATGGTGATCATTGGCGCCGGCTACATTGGCCTGGAAACCGCGGCGGTAGCTATTCAGCACGGACTGGACGTGACCGTCCTGGAGACCGCCAATCGAGTACTGGCCAGGGTTGCGGCGGTCGAACTGTCGGCATTTTATGAGCGGATTCACACGTCCAGAGGCGTCAAGCTGCATACCGACACTCAAGTACTCGGCCTGGACGGCGACCAGCGAGTTCGCCAAGTGCTTACAAACAAGGGCTCCATACCGGTTGACGTTCTGGTAATCGGCATCGGCCTGATCCCCAATGCAGAGCTGGCCCTGGTAGCGGGACTGGATGTGGATGGCGCAGTTGTTACTGATGAACTCGCCCAAACTTCAGATCCCGACATCCTTGCGATAGGCGACTGCGCCAGTCACCCCAACGAGTTCTACGGCAGGCGCTTGCGCCTGGAATCGGTACAGAACGCCGTGGAACAGGCACGAACCGCGGCGTCCACCGTCCTTGGGCAGATCAAATCCTACAATCCTGTCCCCTGGTTCTGGTCCGATCAATACGAGCTGCAACTGCAGATGGTCGGCCTGTCTCAAGGCCACGATCAAACAGTGATTCGAGGCTCCATGACTGATAACAATTTTGCGGTTTTTTACTTGCGCGGAACACAAATCATCGCGGTCGACGCAGTCAATCGACCACAGGATTTCCTTCTCGCAAAACGCCTGGTCGCAGCCCGAACAAGCGCAAAACCCGAGAATCTGGCGGATGTCGCCTTCCCTCTCAAATCCCTGTTTGCCCCCATCACCACCGATACTCTGGAGTAAATCATGCCCGCCGTTACATACATCACCTTCGACGGAACTTCCTATTCAGTAGAAGTGCCCATCGGCCAATCACTAATGCAAGCCGCGATAGACAACTCTGTACCAGGCATTCTGGGAGATTGCGGTGGAAGCTGTGCCTGCGCCACGTGTCACTGCTATCTGGACCCTGCTTGGAGCCAGCACCTTCCTGCCGCAGACGAGAACGAACAAGGGCTACTGGAGGTAGTACTCGACCCAAGGGAAGAGAGCCGCTTGACCTGCCAGATTGTTATGCACGCGGAGCTAGATGGTCTGATTGTGCGCCTGCCAGAATCTCAAGGCTGAAAATAGCGTTAGCACGCAGGAATTGTCATTCCTGCTGAAAATAATGTCATCTGTTGACATATTGGCACTCAGTGCCATTATATAAGAAATCAGCGATAGCGCTGAACCACCATGAACTGCCATAAAAATAAGGAAGCACCTCATGAGCAACGAAAATAACCAGGTCAATGCCGAAGGCATTGTGATGGCCTTCTTCAAGGCCTGGGAAACCGATGGCTTTGTCCCCGCGTTTGAAACATTCATGCACCCCGATGGCATCTGGCAAAACAGTGGCTTCCCGGATGCGGTCGGCAAGCAAGCCGTGATGGATCTGTTGAACACCTACATGAGCTTCAGCGGACTTCCATATGGACGAGTCGAACTGAAAAACATCGTCAGCAAAGGCAATACCGTCCTCACTGAGCGGGTCGATCATCTTTTCGATGGCAAAGGCAAAGCTCACTCGGCGCCAATTGCAGGCACGCTGGTGGTTGAGGACGGCCTTATCAAGCGCTACGCCGACTACTTCGACACCCGCCAATTCGTCGATATGGGCGCGCCGATCTGACGCTTCGAAATGAGGTCCCATTCGTTTGACATATTACGTACCCATGCATAATTACCTCTTGCATACAATAACAACACAGAGGATTAACGATGAGTCATTTAGCAGGGAAAACAGCGGTCGTATTGGGTGCGTCAGCAGAAGGGGGTACCGGCTGGGCGGTTGCCGAAGCATTTGCGCAAGCAGGTGCAAACGTAGTCGTAGGCGCCCGCAGTTTACCGACCTTGCAGCGACTGGCCGATAAAATACGAGGTACGGCCG